>JGI24022J15233_10000705_pt1 | contig 23525 bp, 19 predicted proteins | sample Ectturendosymbi2_FD_15233 | JGI IMG/M metagenome (IMG submission 15233)
CAGGAGTGACCAAAATACGGCCTGCGGGCCGCATCCGGCCCGCCAACCAGTTTAATCCGGCCCGCCAAATACTTAACACATTTTTTTCAAGCACCACGTTTCCGACTGTGGACAGCAGTGCTAAGGCATTGCCTGCTGCCTGTCTCTTGTTGACTTGTCTGCCGTAGCAGCACTTAGTTGCAAGCAGCGCTATAAAAGTGTAAAAAACGGTGTGATTTTGTTGTTATTATTGTAACTACAATATATTTTAACAACCTACTTTTGCATGGCTTACGTAAATCGCACTGTATGTGGCCCTCCAGTGGCCAGGCAGTCGCGAATTCGGCCCTCGGGTCAAAAAGTGTTAACAACAGTCTTAACGCAAAGTCACATACTTGTGTTTCTCTACTGCAAGCAACCAGTAAAAGGGCGGGTTGGAGGAACATCAACACAAAATTATTTCCCAGCCACGCTAAGGACAGTTATCACACCAGCATTTTTGGTCCAATGCGAAATATACTTTTTTCCAAACACTTAACTGATTATGCAGGGGTCTAGGCGAACTTGCAGCATACATCTTATACAGTTTTTTTTAAGGATAACGTTAGGTACCCGGTATGAACCTGTAGGGACCCGAAAAATTTCCATTATCACTATTTCATAATATTGATTGCATATCCGTTTAGATGTGTTCCTTGATAATTTTCTGATTTTACGGACCCGATTTTCAATTCTAGGGACCCGACTCGGATCCCAAAAACACCTCAAAAACCTGATCTTATATCTCGTTGACCTCATTTTTATGAAAAGCAATGAAACACAAAGCGAACGTTGGCGAACGTGTGTGACTGCTGCATAAATTGAGTAAACAGTGTCAAATAAAATGCAACAAACGTTTTCAAGGAGCACTCTCGTTTCGTTTATTACTGCTCCAAGTTCTACGTTCACGGGCCGGAAAGTTTCGCATTTAAACGCAACTCCATGACCACCACACTTGCTGCCAACACAACCTCTCCCCATTTCTGTCATGGCAAGCAAAGTGTCGTCACAATATATTGGTCACCGCAAACCAATTGTCACACTTGAAGGCACGCGCCGCAGTGATAAGCATTTTAGGTGGCATCTCATCGCAGTGAAAGTTATGAGCAGTTTGCGAAGCGACGAATGTAACGATGCCACACTTTATGGAAAGTGAATAAGTTGACAATGGTAAAAGTGCCTAGCACAGAAGTAAAAAAAACTGATAACAAGCCATCGCCATAAAAACCAAGCACAAGCTTGGCGAGTAACTGGATTAAATGAGGAAGTCTGAGAAATACGCTTTAAATTTCTTGTTCTCAGCACCGGGTTTGCGTGAAAAGTTTGATCATATTTTGCAACACACACTGATGTAGAAAGCGTGCCTGCCACCATCGCACCCGCCAACAACAATGCCAAGAAACACGCTCCAGCTGCCGTGAATCAAATGCCAGCTTTCAATCGATCAATGCGTTAATGAAACGGTTTGTGCGCGTATAGAGTGCGCAATATTTCCACTGCTACGTCCTGCTCAGGCTCGGCTTGGAAACTGGAGTGTCCTTAAGATTGAGCAATCAAAATACCACACCCAAAAATAACCTGCGCTCCTACACGCATGGCGGCGATTGTGACGTAAAAAGCAGATTCTTTTAAAAACTGGATCGCTTTGGTTTTACGCTAAAGTTTTGACTGACGTTAAGCACATTTGCCACAATAACCACTGGCAAGCTCGTGAGGACGTGACAGACACGAAATTCCGCTGTAGCTGCAACCAGCCAACATGTACGTAAGCCCCGATTAAGCACCAGCCGATTTGTGACGTGACATTGAGGCCGTTACGTGGTCGAACTGCTTTGACATCTTTTGAAAAGTAGGTTCAGAGTGATGCGTTTGGTGCAAACGTTTCTCACAAGAATTTACGGATCAAAATCTCGACAGCAAACTGCCGTCGAACAAAACGAACAAAACAATGCAACAGCCCAAGCAAATAAATCGAAACTGACAAACTAAGCCAGTCAGGCGTTTGTTTGCTGCGCAAACGAACAAACACGGAAAAGGGTAGAGACAAGTGAACATGATTCAGTCGCAGCGTAGCAAGTGGCTCTGAGAGAAAAACAAGTGTTCTGAATAACAGCATTCTACACTCGCGAGCGGAACAAGGACCACTCGTAAATAATGACTCCGCAGCTGTCTTGAAGAACCACAACTGAAGAAGTGAGAAATACGGTTTGGCTGTATAGTGGTCAACTGGCATAACAAAACCTGGGCTTCATAACGAAAGAAGTGACATCAGCAATAAGCATCCAGGACTGCTGCATTCTCTCAAGAGTAACTTCGAACTCGACAATTAGCAAAATATCAGCGACACCGGACGAAATAAGCGAAGCGAAACTGGACGAAATCAGTGAAACGAAACCGGACAAAGACAAACAATTAATATTTTCGTTTTTTTTTCACAGAGTGCCTAGTCTCCGCTAAGGTGGTGAACTCTAATCAGTCAGCAAATTTTTTCGATGGGTTTCCGCGAAGGCTTGCAGCAAACGCAGTGCTTGTAATTGTTGTTCTTTCTTTTCACAGAGTGTAACAAAGCAACACTCTCGCTTACCTTTTTCTTCAAAACTTCGCACTTGCGATGAATGCATATTTGTTTTCCTTTCGCGCGGTTGACGCAGTTCATACACGAACCGCAGTTTTCCTTGCGCTGGCACGGCCCGCAGTGCCCGCACGCTTTCCTCTTCTTTCGCGAATTCTGCAAAAGGAACGACGTTCGAAAAGAAAAAAGCCATTGCTTCGGAACCGTGTGTGTGCCCTTTCACCCCGCCGCAACCAAGTGTGCAACGAACAGCAAATAACTTGTCACGTTTTAGCAATACGACGCCAAATCGACATGTAACACAAATATTGTCCTCACAAACAATTTGCAGAGGACCTATGCTGAACCGGAGCTGCAAATCGGGTAAAACCAAGAGTCCAGGCTGACAGCTGTTTTGCATGCTCATTGCAGAGCGAGATGGCCCCTTGAGGCGTAATACCAACGTTTTCTGGCACATCACTGTTACTCGAACAATGCAGCTCTACTTATCGACGCGATTATCTGGCTAACACGGGCATTTCAGCTCTGCGGCTGGATGATCGTTCAAGATACCACACACACCAAAAACCCCGACCACGATGATGCTTCGCATGTAAGAAGTCGCTTCATTCGTTTGAAAGGGCTCACCGCCTGCCTATTTTTCTTTGCCTTAACTAGGAAATGGAAAATGACAGATGTATACTTCCAGGCTCATGAAAGATTCATTAACGCCGCAGATAAAGCATGCCACCACTGAAAACGAAGTCTTGCAAAAACATCTCTGGGCGCAACCCAACGTCTATACCGTAAACAACGCCGTGTGAACACAAGTTCTGAAGCGAGCAGCATATCCGTCAAGTTTGAATTTAACCTCGAGAGTAGCTCGCAACCGTACGATAGCAAAATTCACACTGCAGGTAAGATAAGTCATCACGGTCACCAAGAAGCAATTCGAATGGATCTGAACTTAAAATGAAACTCCAACTCCAATTTAAACCAGTACTAACTACTACTACAGGTTCAATGCACAACAGAACTACAGCTGATACCAAGTAACTACTCTCCACAAGAAAGATAAAAACTTTTTTGATAGGAAATTTGCTGATTGATTCCTTGTTTATCTTCCTTGTGGAGAGCAGTTACTTGGATACAGATGTGCGCAAGCTTGAATCATTGAAAAAAAGTGAAACCAGAAACGAGTCAGCTGATTCCTCGAAAGCTTACAGCAAACCTGGAGCTTTTGATCTTCGCACTGCTGATACCTTCGAGTTGATTGTGCATGACGCAACAAATGTTTAGCTGTATTGGATGGTACTTGCTTATCTGAACCACCACGAGATCTTGCAAACGCACTAATCAATACGAACAACTACGCTTCAGAATTTAGGAAACTCGTCATGGTGAATCTAGCATCTGGTACGTTAGTTGCCGGTCAAACATCGAACATGTGCACTCTATCCATTTGGGCACTAGTCTGCAACCCTTGTCAATAGAACTGCTTGGAACCAATTTGTGTGGTAAACGATACAGAGCGACAGACACATGCAAAAGATCTAGACTTACACTCACTTCAGTCCTGTGGTCCATTTCGGCTCCGTTGCTCATATTAGCAGCAGGCGAGGAGGTCATACCCAATCCTTTGCGATCTGAAAGAAGTGTACTTTACTTGCCTGTGTCATGTTGTAAATTCACAAGTTGTAAATTCCCAATTATCGCCACATCGCCAAATAAACTCAGCTCAACACAATATAATGCATCCATTTTTTTGCATGAACTGGTGTGGTAAACCATCTTATTAATTCGACAACTTCTGTCTCATTATCCAAAGACTTGCTTATTTTCCATTTACGATGGCATTGGTTAAAACTCGACACTACGACATCAGGCAAGGTCGAATGTGCAAACATGTTTCAATACCCACTGCCAATTTACACATGCGGACACAACGCCCCCATCCTCAAAGAGGCTGCCCAATCCCAACGTGAGTTTAAGTTTAAATCGTCGTTAGTAATAATACTATTTATACTTCAAGTTGCACTACAACATATCGAGTTGTCGTCCGAAAGCCAGTCTTCAGCCACAGAATATAAAAAAAAACGACGAGAAGACTCGTAGAAAATATTAGCTTTAGAGAACAACTGCTTACCTGTAGGTCCTGCTAGCAAGGATGAAGTAAAGGGTGGCCTTAGCGCTCCATCGGCGCTTACACCGTAGTTTGCGAGAGACGAAGGCCCTCTGGGATGCAAACTTGGAAATCTAAACATACGTTTACTTCCGTTAGTTTGTTTTTGTAAGCTAACCTCAAACACAATGAAATATTACGGGCAACTTCGATCAGCTTCATGCTGCTGTGATTGACTGACAACAAACGCAGCGAGAGAGTCGTTGCAAATGCAGAAGCACACTTGGCAATGACACAATGAGGACCAAACTACCGCACTACGCACCTTGGCAAAGCGCTGGCACTAAAAAAAGCAACTAGTTACGTCGCACGTTGCGTGCGCCGATCGCAAAGGTGTGGATTCGATCTCACAACATTGTGAAAAATCTGAGCCATTTTCAACAGTCATCACTTGTCTGTTGCAAACGCAGCAGCAATCAGCGTTCAAGAAGACCAATTTTTTCATGTTTGTTTATGTACTTCTAACTTCACCACATATAGGGTTAAATCTCGTTAACTATATTTCGAGCTCGAAGCAGAATAGCTTTTGTCCTTCCAACATTAAATGAGAGGGTCACAGTTCTTACGACGACAACAGAGTTGGTAAACTTCCACAGGAACTAGGATTCAGATGTGTAACATACTGTGCAACTTTGCTATCAATGATTGGGTCCGTACTTGCCAAATTAGTGTCCACTAATTAACTAATCATTCTTCAGGCAGTCTATGCTCCAGAGACAAATACCCAGTGATCACTGATGCTCTGCTTACAAGTTTCAGGTTTCACCAGTATGTGTTTGTGTAAACTGAATGAATGGGGTGCGACAAAACGTAAGAGGTGATGAGTGTGAGCAAAAAGTTAGAACACCAGAGCAACATTTACCTCGACATCATATGTGGAGAAGACAGAAGATAACCAGGTTGATTGGGAGGTAAGCCCATTGGCAGTGGGCTGGCATAACGAGAATAAGGGGAAGGAGATGGAAACAAAGGGTTTTGGGTGTGTGGCTGAATGGGTGGTTGCCCGTAATTCAACAGGCTAGGAGTAGTTCGTTGGGGAAGATGCAGGGGATGGGGTGTGGGGTGATAAGGATTAGAGCTCAGGACGCTGGAACCGAAGAGAGATGGGGTTAGGTCACTAATTCCAAGCGGAATTCCGGACGATGAGCTGGTCGGAGCTGTGAAAACGTTTTCGCGAGCATATGGATTCGTCAGTCCTGCACCTGCGTCGTACGTTGGTAAATTGTAGGACTGGGGATACAAAGACTGGGCTGCGGCAGGATCAGATCCATGCGTGGTTGGAAAGCCGACAGCGGGCGAGCTTTGCATACTTGGCGTAGTTAATCCTCCAGGAACATAGCGGCTGATGTCTTGCAATACCGAGACATTATTACTCGAGTTCATTAGTTAAAACTGATCAGGTCAGAGTGCGTGTGCACGCTGGGCCCGGCAGTTCGTCCGAAATCTATCTTTGAAAGTCGACGTCAGCTGACCCAATTTATACTCCATTACGGAAACGTCATTTTACAACTTACAAAACACATTGTTTAGTGATAAAATATCGGCCTTATGCTGAAAAAAAGAAAGCAAAAAATAGCTCAAACTTTACGCTGACAAATACGAAATAAGGAATATAAAGAAGCTACGGCAATGGTCGCACGAAGTCAGCAACTACTGTATGAAGTCAAGCGAATCCGCCTTTATTAAGACTAGTTCTGATCTGCTAGCAAAGCAACTGCCTCGTTCATTTTCCAGCAGGGATTTCATATCTTGTTCTACACTACATTTCCGCGTCTACTTAAATCTTTTGAATGAAGGCAATCTTAATTAGCTGTGTTTGACTTCAAGTTAAGGCGACAATATCAAGCTTTCAGTTTTACAAACCAAAAGTCAAAGCAAGGTGGACGCCAGCTCAGAGCCCAGCGTTGTTCACCTCAAACACAGCACAAATTAGCATTTTATGCAAAAACGTGAAAAAAACAGGTTGAAGACGTTTCGAAAGTTTAGCCTATTACCCGTTTGCAGTGCAGCGCAACAAATATACCCACTCCTCCTCAACAAAATATCAGTCCGTTCAGCTATCATTGCCTAAACATTGCAAACTCAGTATTAGGGATGTTAACATACCGAAAAGTAGCTACTAAGCTTATCTGAAGTGCTTGAAAAATATCTTATGAACAATATGGATACCAAACTAAGCACTAGGCTCAATAAGCTTTTGCTTGCACAAAAACTTTCCAACCTCAATGAACACAAAAGCAGTAATGAAGGCGGCTAAGCGTCTAAATATTTAGCTGCCTAGCGTTGTCAGTTGTTGCCGTCACCGTTTCCAGCTCAGCCCATCAATTTGTGCAATCCATTTCTCGACGTTCTGACACACAACTAGCGTTGAAAAACTGGCAGCACAACACGTTGGTTTATTCTGCTGCTTGGAGCTCGAGAAGTGCGCGAGTTAAATCCATCCGATGTCTAGTGCAACTGCTTTCGTAGGCAACTTGCCTAGCTTTAAGGTGCATTCCAATAAATTCACAGTCGTTTTCTAAATCAGTCAAACTGGCTAATATAACACAGCACTGCCCATGCCGTTTCCTTGAACGAACAATGAAACACGCGAGTGTTTAAACAGCGCTTAATATCTTTTCAACAACTTCCAAGACATTACAATTCCACAAACACGCATGCGCACCGTGCCCGATTAATGTTTAACTGCGCCCTGAAAGGGCAAGAGACATTTGATTAGTTTCGTTCTGTTTGCTTTCCCTATGCATTTTGCTACGCAATAGGGAGATGTGAATCAATAGTGCCAAAACAAACGCAGCGCACTGTTGCGCCGTAAATCAGTCAGCACTGATAGCGAAACGACTCACTGTGACAATAAAGCAAACAACAGATGAAATGGCCACATTCGCGAAGGACAATAATTTTTCGGGTGTGCATGGCGAAACGTGAAAGCGCAACTAGTCGCACAAGAGTGGTCACTGAAAAATATAAGCACACAAGGCAAGTCGGTGCAAGCGAACAGTAAAGGGTGGAAAATGAGATCATTGTCAACTGTTTGTACATAAAGCATTCTGCTGTGTTTCGTTACACTCGCTCAAGACTGATGCTAGAATAGCACTGCCACAAAGGATCTGACTATGTGAATAGCTGGAAGCTTTTATTGATTTGCCCGCGTTTTTGTACTCGCCCTGTGTACACAGACTATGAATGTACCAGTCTGCCAGTCTAAATTGCTGGGAAGACATACTCTAAGGTTTGGCCTAACAAGCTGGAGGAAAAATGGAACGGAAGTAACTGAAGGTTAGTCTACAATCCACACCTAATGCGTAACTGGTAGCTGCAACCAAAAATATTGACTCGTCGTAAAAATTGGGTCAACTTTGCCCTCCGCATACCAACAACCTGTGCTACACTAAGTGACTAACACTTTGAATTGTAGCACAACAGTGCATCGAAAATACATTTTCAAACTTCTCAACGATTCACAGTTCGCAGAAAGCAATGGTAACAATGCTTTTATTAGAGATTGCAGGAAATCATTTCCCACTTCGTGTATATAACAGAGGAAGGTCTTTGGGAGAAAATCCGCGGAGAAAAGCGCACACGTCACACGTCAAACATAAGCTTTAGCTTGGCATCTGACAGTACCACGCGTTTGTCTTGAAATACTAAAGGAGGTCGAGTCTGTTACCGGTACGTCACCATCCATCAACTACGCAAACGCTGACGTCACCGGACGCCACCCTTGTTCTTTCCGCCCAGTGTGGCCAATTCAAAAAGCGCAGGAAAAATTGAATTTTCAACCAGGACACGCCGCAGAAAAATAATAAATCGCCGCGCACCCAACAAAACGACAACCACCGGAAATCAAAACGTCGAACCAGCATTGAGTTTATTCCAACGCAAAGAAGTTATAACGTGTTCTTCCGTATTCATGGAGAAAACTTACGACGCGCCCAGGTACAAGTGCGACAAACGCAACGACGACAGAACTCATCGCGTGGTCGGACACGATTTTAACGCTTGCCAAGCCGTAGGGTTGAAGTTTCACGGATGCCACAGACCGGTCTTGAAAGCCCATTCCATTTAATTAGATCAAACGTTAACTCCAGCCATACTCTCCAAAACACGCTGGTGGACCCAACTCGGACCCCTCGCCTCGTTGGAGGCAGCGGATGAAATGTTTTATACTAGAATGACAAGAAGTTTAAGTTGTTTATTGTCTTTATTTTCCTGTTTATTATAAAACCATTGTCTGCAGAAGGAAGCACGGTGCGCAAGGAACTTCCGTGGAATAAACTGTTTTCAACCACAGCAGCAGCAGCCAGAGAACCACTTGCAATGGACATCGAACTCAAGCCCTGGGGCGTTGCTGACAATCTTGGGTGCGCTTTGTCGCGAGTCTCTGACCTACATATACTGCGGCAACAATGGCTTGCAACTTCATTTGTGATTGATGGTTCGCTACGAACAATATGGATTTCGAGAACAAGCTGCTGGCAAGACCCTGCGATGGTAACATTGGACTGCTTCCGTTGAATAAACTAGCCTCACACTCACGTCAACAGGATTAAGTGATTGTCCGCAGTCAAATAAGAGTTATGCTTGCAATCTGTTAGCAGCGAATAACTGAACAAACAATGCAAACATTAAAATGCCAAAAACACATAAACAGAATGACAACCGTTTGTCTGTGACGTCAGGAGTTCTGCAGCTGACGTGGGCGTAGTGCAACCAACCGTCCGCAGCAAAACCGCTCAAGCGTTTTTGCAGTTGCTGACAGAGCAAGTGCTGCAAATTTCATTCAGCACTCCGACCTTTCGCTTCCGTTTCGACCGCATCGAATAATGCGACCCTTTCTGTCGTATATCTCGCGATCACCTACAGGGCTTCGCAGCTAATTAATATGCAAATCACCCAAGCAACGAACCCCTCAGAACTGCGCAACCTTACTCAGGAACGGGGTAGACCAGAGCGAATTGGTCCCACCTGGACATGGCAGAGAAGGAACCATGATCGTCTAACAGCACTAGACCAGCTATGTCCAACCCAAATGGCTACTGAGCCAAAAATTTTGTCACTATCTTAACCAGGGTCACACACTGAATGACATATTATTGAGGGCCGCGCATTGAATTACTTACTTTGATCTTAGCAAACTAAATTTAGCTTAAACTAATATACTGAAAGTGTGCGAACCTAACTGCAGTGGTAGCAGACGTGATAAGTGGCACTGAGGACCACCTGCATCAAAAATGTCAAATTCAAAATTATCAAAACAAGGACAGGCTGTCAGTATGTGGGATACTTTTACTACAGCCAAAACCTAAACTGGGCGGCACAAAACCCTCGACTGGACCGCGGGTTGGACATGGCTGCACTAGACTTTTCTTTCATGCCTTCGTTATTTAACAAAAACGAAACGAAACAAACAAACAAACCCATCATTCGTTTTCCTCAAACGAGAAACAAGCTTGAAGGTAAGCTTACACGATGCGTATCGCGACTAGGCGAGAGCGGACGCCAGTTCTACTTCAACAATGTAACCATACTTCCAGATATAAAGTACGCTTTCAACACTCTGCATCTAACATCACTGAAGTTATAGCATTTTTATGAGCGTGGAACCAACGACGCAATGTTGTAGAAATGCCAAGTAACACCAATGCAGACGACACGCTGAAATATGGAATGAAAACTTTCGCGCTGAGCGTCCATAGCAAAGCAAAGAAGTGGGAACTACCCCAGCATCACCGCAAGAAGACATACCTTCAAAAGTCTGTCATTGCAAGGTAACAAAAGTATTTGTAAGAACGCGGTTTTGCTCATGTCCAGCACCGGCCGACGTGAAATGTCAAACGTTCTTCTGAAGCTAAAGCGGAAGCAATTTGCGAATCGTCCAATTAGCCAACAATGAGCGTCATCTTCATTTTCAAGGCAACAACAGCAACGCAATGGCGGTACGGGTTGCCCGAGCTCCACAGCAATTCTCACGGCATGCAGCAGAACAGCTGGACGAAAAAAATAGCAAATGCAGAGTAGTGACGCCACATATTTTGACCTACTTTTCACAACTCCTGAGAGTAACTGAAAAGAAACGGCGCAGTGAGAAGACAGATTCAATTGAAGATAGATCGGATGTTTACATAAAAATGTCTCTTAGTTATATCCCGGTTAAAACTTCAGTTATTTGACTGCAGCATTGTATGTTAGCCAATTTCACCAAACACTTAGCCTGCGACGGGCGCTGAACTATTTGCTTTATGATCGAGAGAAGCAGATGGCAGTTGCGTCGTGCTTTCAAGCCTTGCTCTGATAAATATGCACATCGTGCACCAAAACAGGCGCAGTTTTACAGCTGGAAGCGACTATGAGCTACTGCAGTCTTAATAGATTGTAGCGCAACAAGCAAAGTAGATGCGATGATGAACGAGAAGAAAATTCGACTTGGCTGCTCAGCAGCATCGAAATCACCCAATGGAGCAAATCCACCCTTGCAAAACATTCCCAGACAATTTTGCGGTAACTTCCACGGCTTCGACTATACCCTCGAGTGAACCGAATATGCCACTTCGTAATGTGCTTGCAAATCAATACTTCCGTAGAAATCTGCTTGACAGTGACGAAACACTGCTATTTCAAACCACTAACGTTTAGGGCAGGTACTTAGCATGCCATCCGAAACTTCGCCTTAGTACTTGAAGGCACAAAATCAAGGGTCCCAGCTCGATGTACAACCTAATGACCGCAACATTTGTCGAGCCTAAACTTTATGGCAGATAACAATCGGAAAGCTATGACAGCTGGTGAACTGCTGTAAGGTGCCAGGTCTCACTGAAACGCACCAAGGACGCTACCAGCTACACGTGGCAGCGACATGGCCACAAATTGCAACGGAAACTTTGGATTCCCCAGCCGGTGAAACAACACCGCTAGATGGTAACACTGAATTTAAAAAAGCGAATTTCGGGGTCACTGCAGCATTCATTACGATCATTACATATCATACTCAAAACAGATGCATTAGACAGGTTAAACTACATACACGCAGAAGTAGAAAAGAGCCAGATTGCGGCATTGGCAACTGTTTGCGTTGGCGCAGTTGAAAATTACTAGTTGGAAAATGTCATCTTCCCAGCAATTGCACGGGCGAAATTCGACCGAAGATTACAATTGGCTTGCTGGAAACCGCATGAAAAACCATCACGATGAGAAACGCGGTGAACTCGAATGGCCCCGAAGCGCGTTTGCCAGAAGCGACGTCTGAGTCAAACAGCTGGCATGGCACAACACGGCTGCAAAATAACGTTTCTGTGACTAACATTATAAAAGAGTACCTGAGCACCGCTTGTATCAATGCTTAGCATCAAGGCAGGAGTTTGCCACAGGCCGCAGTTTGGTGCATCTCAAAATACAAGAGACATGCAGTAATTGAAATGAATTAGTCTGCCGCCAATCCCCAGTGTTATTCCACAGTATGCACCTTGGTCTGGTCGTAATCATATTCCAGAAAAAGCTTATCGTGGAGTTTTATCTCACTTCCTTTTCGTATTAGGAGTTTATTCAATCTCTGCAAACGTCAATCCGCATCCGTCAACCCGTAAGGCACCGATGCTCAAGCGAGAGCATATGCTGCGCCAGAATCGAACACATCCGCTACACCGAGCATTTCTGGTAAACTGTGCCTGTCTGGAAAATAGCGGCAGCTCACATTTCAAGCACCACCCTACACCACAATCTTCATTAAACTTTTGCTTCTTTGATCTGCCGTCTTCTTCCCAAGCGAAATATTTGTTCAAGATGGAACTTAGCCGACAAACCACAGCATCTCCTCTCGACTGCGCCTGTAATCACTTCAGTTTGAATGAACTAACATATCCTAGATCCATAAGACAGTAAGATACACATAACTCCGATCTTTCAAGCAACCGCTGGGAAACACAAACCTTAACCACAAGTAAAGCTCGACTGATACTGCCAGAAGTCTCAGGCACATGCCACCAACAACTGCAATCATAGGCGTTAAAACTGGGCAGTGGTAATATCAATCCAAGCTTGCTTGCGGAAAAGTTATCAGCATACACTAAGGCCTGTTTAGTCAGACAATTCAGAAAAGAAATCAGCTGAGCTTTTATCCGCGTAACACTAGTCTATCTCTACAGTACCAACTCCCAAACATCCACGGTAAAGCCATGCAGCATCATAGCATTAAGCTGATGAAAGAGTAGGTTGGTGTGAGGCTGTTGATTAGTTTCAACCGTTTGCCTCACAACTGGAACGTGGAGCAGGCGGTTCGATTTCAAGCGGAACATATAAACCGAACTAAGAGAAAAATCTATGCGAACGTCCTAAGAACTGTTTAACGGTGAGTTTTCGCAGCGCTGTGCCGTCGATCATCGCCGCCCTTTCACTCAAATATGTGTCTCCAAACACAGCCCGTTTGACATGCTGAATCATCGAGGACTGATGCAGCATCACCGCTGTTTCCTGGAACGAGGAGAAAAGGTGTTGCGACGTACACGCATGTACCCCTTCTTCCAAGCGTGCCCTGGGTCTGTATGTTCCTTAGTTAGTCTATGAATTATATTCAAATGCTTATGAGAGCGACTGTTGCGAGCTTGCGCAACACAGCACCAGCAGAACAAAACTGGACTCTCTTTATCCAGAACAGACGACCCCGAAACACAGATTCCAAAGCTGCACACAACCACAATGACCACAAATTCCGTGACCTACTGACCCAGACTAACAACTCTCAATGCAACTGGATATACGCCAATACTAGCATAACGAATCTGATTTGTCTTGTTGGCAGAGGATGATCGAGCTGATCATGACCAATTTCAACTAAAACGCACCATCCTAAACAATAGAGCATTTCTGGATTCTACTTAGATGTAAAAAATACCGCCCGATCAGAAGAAACGGCAGCACATTGAAAATAAACTTATTTTTAGTTCTGCTATGACATCGCTTTGAAAGCCGAATACGGCTGACACCATGAGGTCTAGAAGAGCATCACAGCGAGGTTGCGGCTGACCAACTCCTAAACAAGTTGCTCAAAAACGAGAAAACGATTAAAACAAGTTCAACCCAAATCGTTCTTCATGCATTTTCGCCAGAAGAAATCAAAAGCTAAGCTTAGGAAAATCGGGACCAGCACAATAGGAGCGCAACGTTTTGCTTACCCCACGCGTGCGAAGGCACTCAAACCGGCACAGATGTTTTCAGTGAATTCGCTCTAACGTGCGACAATACGACTGCACTAGCGGGTTTGGAAGAAGAACTGAGCATGCAACCGAGACCGGCAAGGAGATTAATTGCCTGCTCTGTGGGGCAAACAAATGTTCCTGCCACAGCATCCCAACAGCACCATTCAGGTTAATCGATCGCATGCAAAAGAAATAAAATTGACCGATGGCCCGTCATCGAAAGGAAAAAGTAGTTATTTTTAATCTCTCGACAACGACATGCCTATGAAGAGAAGACTTCGGCATTCAGCCTCATGCTGACAAAGATCGTTCACTAACCAACAAATCCATAACAGAATCAAACAAAAACATCATTCTCCAGGATAGGACAACTTAATTGCTGAAGTCTTATGACGTGGTGGCGACAGCGCAAGGAATGCAAAGACGAGAACCCCAAACAGCAGCCGTCGGAATCCCACATGGATCGCGATTTTAGACAAACGATATCTCAGCCTACGTAATGGTCGGGCGAAATGCATTTTTACAGACACGAACGACCACTTGAAGCACACTAATAACAATGGAAGTCTGCTTGGTTCTAAAAACACGTTTCAGAGAGCCAGGTCCACTACAGGGCAGCAGGCGCTTTTCTGCAGATTTGTGCCTTATGTGCCAGCAACGCTTCGTAGACATTTCTTTCTATTTTCTCGAATACCCGAGTAATTCAACTCTTGTTTGTTTTATTTAACCGGACCACGAGGATAACTACAACTGTTGCACTGAAGTTAGGTGAAGTTGCATCACTAATTTTGAGTTGGTTCCGATACAAACTGCACCGAGAAAAATTCTTGGGGAATGCTGAAGCCATTAGGTCGTTTTGCTTCGAGACCGTTGTGTGCAAGGGTGCTGTGAACTGGCTAGGTTAATAGAATAAAGCTGCCCACAGCCGTACATAACTGGGAACGCCAACAGACAACAAAACAAAACGCCAATGACCAGGCATAATCTGAAACCTATAAATGATATGCAGCAGATCGTCTTGAACTCAGTCAGATGGAGGTTAAGCGGTTTAACGTCAACTGAACATTGACAAAAGATACAGGAGTTAAGTGTTAGCTGCCCAGAGTAACAACGAAGACACCGTGGCGACCCAATTTATTTTGCCAAAATCTGTGTGCTTGGTTTTAGCACCATTATATATCGCGGAAAAAATAGCTTAGCGGAGCCTGAAGAGATTCCAATAGTTTTTTCTCTTGCAAGTAGGTGAACACCTACGACAATTCGGTGGCTTAAACTAGCTGACATAAAAACCGTTCCCCTACAGACTCGCGTTTAGAAAATGTTTCTCTTCCTTTTCTCACAACAAACGTCTAATTCTAATCCATCAATTATAACAACCACGGCTGATGAACTGCGCTTGCAAACTCGATTTCACGAGATTCAGTAAAACCAGATGTTCCAGGCTAAGTCAGTGTTTCAATAAATGAAAAAATGAGCAAGCCACAGCCGAATGTTCGTTGCTCTTTATAACTCAAATGTCCCATGCCAAAGGCAAAGCTTCAATGAAAGAAAAAAATTCGGCAAAATCAAACGTTCCAAGCAAGAAGCCGGAACTTCAAACAAAATTTTTAAAATGCTTCAGCTCTTGCGGTGGTGTTCGTAGTTCTTTCCGGTTCACGTAGCGGAGGTTTATTACTACATCCGTTGTGCTCCGTTGATCCTTACCAAAACTTTCTTTGCTGTCATAAAACACACATGCGCTTCACTGCTGCTTAACCACAGCACATCAACAAACACAAGCACGGCCTGATTCTGAAATGATACATTAACACATGACCCTCTAACCCAACGGTGCACAACCTGCGGCCTTCGATAATGAAATTTGCAGCCGTCCACATGTAATTTAGATTTGGTGATCGTGCTGGTGTATATTGGAGGAAAACAAACGCAAGGCAAGAAAATCAGTCGACACGATGCGTAATTTCGTTAAAAATATGTTAAATTGTTTGACATTTGGTTATACTTTCAGGCACGAGTAAATGACATATACCGGATGAAACATGTTCTTGAATTTAACGTATCTCATAAATATAACTCGAACTCATCGGCGGCCGTACTTCATATAAATGAAAAGTAGTTCGGCTGGCAATAGCAAAAGGTTGTACACCCCTGCTCTAACCAGACCCGTCGCCGCGGAGGTGCTTTGGTGAGCTTAACCCCCCAAACCAAGCTCCCCAAATTGAAAAATGAAACACGATATATCAGTGAAGTTTTTCTCAATTTTTAGAATTTCAAGCCTCCCAGCGCAAATGCAAACCCCGCCGCAGAAACACAAAGCCCCCTATTGAAAACTTTCTGGCGACGATTCTGCCTCTAACATTAGATGGATGTGGATAGAATGCTGCTGACATGTGCGTGGCGCCACAAAGCAGTCACTCACAATTGGTGGAAGGCAGTTGAAAATCTTTACGAACACTTCAAATTTTCCAAACAGCAGCACTTGCAAAAGTTCTCTTGACTAAGCACACAAGCAATTGTCACAGCAGTAACTGTTGCTTTCATGAAGTTAGCGTAGCGGGCAGGCAAGCAAACATGTGCACGCAAACAAAACAAAGAGCTGAACGAGTGGCTTCTGGGATTTGTTCGGTTTCTTCACTCAAAAGTTCTTTATATTCCTTAACGTCAAGGCATCGATCCAAAGGCAGTTCAGCCTGCAGTCCAGCACGGCATGAGGCAGTGTTCGTCTAAGAGCATATCACTAAAGTCAATGTTTCTTGTTCTGGCAAAGGATGTGAACTTTGTTCTTCATGACGTCCGCAAAGGTTAAATACAAGTTAAACGTACGACCTGCTCTGCCATTTTCACCAGTGATAGTGATCTACTGAGTAAGTTCATTAAAGCGCCATCGCAGGCAGCACTTTCCACATACACCAAATTTATACACGAGCACGTTACCTGCTAATATCTGACTGCCTTAAAAATCTGAGCGGAAAACTACATTGGTACCTTTGAAGATCGGGTAACGTTTCTGACCTGCTGGACTACCAGCTTCCATACAGTAGCGGATAGCACGCAGCATGCAGCGGCACGCCGCTAATTCAGGAAACGCATCACAGGAAAATATCGAAACAATTAACAAGTGATTTCGTGGCAAAGCAAGAGCTCACGACCGCTATCATGAGCAGGAAATCGCCATAAAAGTTTACTCGTTTCTTCTTCCTAAATCTGCACCTGAAAATTTCGCAGCAAGAAAACATGAAGAGTCGCAAGGGTTTGCTAACTTTGACATGTTAAACTCAAGCACGTGCGCGCAAATGGAACTGCATGGTGAGAATAGAATTAACAGCATACCATGCTGGCCACTCAGCAGTAGAACCAAATTACGAGTGTATACAATAGACGTCAAAGCCACTGCGGCGGCTTGATGGCGAGATTCTGACAGTCAGTAAATTTGTCCAAACCCAGCTTCCTATCGATGTGCGTCATTGAGCTCAAGGGCGTGAGCAATGTAAAAGTTTGTAACACAAAACGTGCTAAGCTGAAAATGCATTACTCAAAAACGTTTGCATGGCAAAATATCACATACACAGACGGTCCAGGCCACCAGCACTAACTCACACGTGAGCGATGGACAATCAAAGATTGCTAAAAGTCGGTTATCAAGATGTGGTTCTGGCCTTCAGTACATGTTCTGGCCTTCAAGCATTTACTAAATGGCACTCATCTACCATATATTAACGACTAAGCTAACTTGATGATTTAGAAGGCAGCAAGCTAAGAATCCCACTGATATAAGACACTGTTTGTTTTTGCTTTTTTGCATAAATGGCCAGTTATCTTGAAGCAACAAGGTATGTTGGTAAGTCACTGGAGAAGTTTCATTACTAATCTGCAAGAAAACAGCAACCAACAACACCGCTGCACACCTGTTTGTCAACGCGGCGCTGTCGCTACAAAAACTCCAGTAAAACTCAATGCAAAAGCGAAATCGTAGCGAACCTGTCTGCAAGCCATGCCCACACGCAGAGTTGGATTTAACCGTATGCATCACTGCCACCTTTCCTGACAACTAACGCTTCAAAGCGTCCATGTCAGTTATGCACGCGATGTTGAACCCTGACGCTGCATGCACCCACCAATAATATCTTGCCGAACAAAAACACCCAGATAGAAAAACCAACTTAATTCCCACTGACGATTTCCTTAACTGCAAAACTTAGCTTTGGCGAACTTCAGCTGCAATTGCTCGGACGAACACACCTCGGCCACAAACAACAGACAAGTGCCCAAGACAGCTAGTTGAAGGCAAAACGAAATTTTCTGGCTTACAGCGCACCAAATCATTGTTTACTTAAACTCTGCATATCAAGCGTATGAGTGTGCGCGTGACGTCACCGCTCTAAAGCACACACGACCTGAGTCACATGGTTTAGCTGAAACTAATGGCGTTATTGAGCTTTTTTTCAGAGACGACACAACAAGCTTGCGCAACAGTGTGGTCTGTGATAGCTGTAAGACGCAGTTTGCTTTTTAAACGTCGGTACAGCAGCAAGTTGCATAACAAAAAAAACAACGTTTATTTTCTTCCGAACAGTTAAGCGTGAGCAACACCAGGAAGTTTTCAACTGCTTTCAGCCAAAATTTTGATCTGTCGCCATCGGTAACAACGGGCGTGTTTGTAGAGGGAGAGCATCCTTTGCACAAAAAAGCTGAAGCGCGACGAATTCCAACGCAGAACATCCACTAGTTCTCACCCTCTCAGGCGACTTCCTGCTGCTGTTTCCACACGTCTATTGCATGGTCAACTCCTGCGTTCAATAAACCTAACATAAAAAACACTTGTTCTGTGCGAAGTTTGGCACTATGATTCTAACATTCTGATTGAAAAGCCTTGCTAATTCTTTCACTTGTCATGATATAAGTGTTTAAGACACTACAAACTATTATACGTGTTGTCCACATACAACTTGTATAACAACGCACGATCGAAACTGTAATGAGAGAAAACGAGTGCAACTGACCTTGCATGTGGCGCAGAACAGGCGATCGCATGGCAGCAACAACCAGTACTACAAGTACTCGAGAGTACTTTCCACACACACACGGACACAGCGCCACACCGATCACAAAATCCACCAATCTCGCGAGCAACGTGTACAATAGAAAGTTTCCGGTTCGTTGCACAAGTCAAACTGCCACTCACGACCTTATACATCACAAAAGGCGTACGAGGTCTTGCCCAAGGCAATATCTGCTAATATCTGCTTGTCCTGGAACCTAATTCGTTACTTCTAATCCACCCAACTCGAAAACAAGTCAGAAGACGCAGCAAGCATCGGGTGCCAAAACGATGTGCATGCAAACCAGTAAAGAACTGGTTTTGCGCGGATGGAAACCTAAAATAATCAGATAACCATTACGGCGGAATGCTGCCCTCGGGCCAAACATAATTCAAATCTAATGAAAATCGCCTCACCACTGCAATTAGCAGTTAACTGCCGCTGAGAAGTATGGGAGGATGGGGCAGGCTTACGTTTGCTAGAACTTTTCTTGTCGTCAATTTTAATGTCATGGGAAACTCTGCGTTGACATTGGAATAACGTCTTAGTCGATTTCCTTGTCACTTTTGCCTGCCGTAGTTGTCGCTTTGTGCAATGCTTGACTTGCTGCTTGAAGATTCGACCTAGTTTTGGGCCCTGCAGCACCGATTGACTACATGCATGAAAGCTCATTTGAAACATCTCATGGAATCAAATACAGAGAGTACTGCGTAACATTCTATTGCTGATAGCCAAGGAAATTCTGTTTGCCACCGAAGATCATACATCAAGCATCAATAAGCAGAGTGACTCCGTCGTTACTTGGTGTGAAAATTTATAAAACCAAGGTCGGTAAACAAGCACCACATCTTTTTTAGATCTTTAGCGCGACTATTAGGTAATGAAAAAGCAAAAAGAAAACTTACTTAGGGCCATTTTTACGTTTCCACGCAACTGAACTCTTTCCCGTGACCGGAATAGACAAGCACTGTTCAACCCTTGTTAATATAACGTTCTGCGTCAGACGAAAAAATAAATATCACCAGCATAATTGCTTCGATACAGCGCTGCTAGTGCTATAAATAAACCGCAGCATAAGAAAACGAAGCGCTACTACTGTGTTCACATCACGCACACGCTTACGTGACCACGCAGCGTATGCGTAGCTGAACAGAAACAAAATAGGAGATCTGGAAATTCTGCGCCAAAAATAAAAAGTGTGCATCTGTGCTCTGACACGTGTAAAAAAGTATTAATTATCCCTTGCACGTGATGCTCCCTACACTTAACGCATACGGTTTTGTTGACACGTGCAGTGTGAGCTGCCGCTCACGTTCACTCAGGGAGCGGATGGTGACCGAGTGCCAGTTGGCCTATGCCCCTTACTTCAGCAAGTTGCAGTTCCGTACTGCCTCATGCGTAACAAAGTACAGTCGTAGAGTTGTTCAAAAATACCTAGAAATTCCTCTTCGGCTTTTTTTCGAATCATTGTGATGCAAAAAGCTGAAACCGAATGAAAAGCTATGAACATCTCAATAGTTGCGGCAGTAACAACCGAAGCTCGATCTCCAGTTCGCTTGACATCATCATAATCCCGCATTAATCGCCCAAGGTTTTTTTGCCAATCCGAAAGATAATTTTTGTCGTGTCCTTTCCACAAAAACAGTGAACTGAGTGTGAACACGATTAACCAAATCAAGAAAACATCCTCCTCCTGAGATTCAAATATTCGTAACGGTGTGACATAGCGTAAAACCTATTACCTGCCTCAAACAACCTCCGGGTATGTGTGGCTGATTGTATCTCGAGCTTAATCACGTCTTTTACAAACAAACAAGTTAAGTCCGGTATTAACCTTATGCGTGCATGCGCACAATTATAACGAATTACAAAACTTCACTCCAGTCCCAATAACACAGTTTTTAGCTCCACAAGCAGTCTTCTCTCATGTGAAGGAAGCAAACGTAAAGCGTTTGAAAACGCCGCCAGAAACGTTGCATTATTAACAGGCGCTCCACATACACGTGCAGAACAAATAGACTTATAATGCGTAGTTTTCTTCTTCGGTGGGATCAAGCACGCTCTGTATTATCAGAAAATCGCTCGTATTGAATAAAACAGTAAAACAACTGCATCTTCTGCAGCGTCGCCTGTCCGTACGCTTACCTATCACCTGTCAAAAAGAATTCTTCGCCATGCACAGGGGAGCACACAAAAACTGTGAAAAGCTCACAGCACAGGCTGAAAAATCTAGGTCGGTTTTTTGAAGCTCAATTTCATTCACAAGAAATCTTGCGTAGCGACCAATATATTTTTCGACTCTTGCAGTGGGTTGCATGCGTTTGGCCTTTCACGATGAGTTTGTAAAAAGTCACAAGACATAACAGGTAAACAAGATGGGAATTTTGTTGTAGGTGCCTCAGGGCTGTTTGTTGTTTGGCAGTCGTTTAATTGAGGTGATGAATCCAACTGCGTAACATTTCTCTCCCGCGGTAAGCGCCGAATCAAACCGAAGCCACAGTTATCAACGAAGCCAGTGCCGCACCTGAATCGAAAGAGCGCACATTTTCCATGTGTTTCAGTCATGGGCGCAGGAAGGACTTTTACCAGGGGGGGGAGGCCGTTAGCGGATTTTTCCACTGGTAACCGTAAAGATTTTTCCAGGGGGGACGAAAAGTCATGAAATTTCATTTTTCGTTCTCGAAACCAAGAAAACGTTTTTTTGCTAAAAATGTAATAAAAAATGCCAAATTTTAAAATCCAGGGGGGAAAGACCACCTGACCCTCCTTCCGACGCCCATCGTTTTAGTTATCTGGAATTCGTACCTTTCAGTTATTTCCAGTCCAGTCTGGCCGAAACTTGTCGCAAGGCACTCTTTCGCTTAATATGGAAACACCGATCGGCGAAAGTGCAATTGTTATTTGCATGCAAGACCTGCTCAGCGTGAAACTCATCGAACGTGACCTATCCAATCGTGCCGGCAGGTATCGTACTTAATGGAGGATATCAATATCATCAGTGTATAGTTTCAGTAGCGGAAAGCTTTAGTTCCATACATACCTAACAGTTTTCCACGTTTTTGTGTTTTGCAATATGAATAATAGTTAGAGTAATTAGTTGTTATTCATATCGACAAAAGGGAAGGGTGTGAAGAATTGCAAAGTTTCTCCACTACACCACATGAATTCCGAAAACCGTACGCATCACAAGGTAAGCAAAGGCAGTAAAACGATTCCCATGGGTTTATTCGTTTAAAACAGTGGTTTTCAACCTGGGGTCGCTACACTCCAGTTTTGAAGGGTCGCAAGTAGATATATTATGTACACAGCTGCATTACATTGGCTTTATTCAAGTTTTAGGTGGGGTGGTTGGGTTATAGTGGGTTGCTGTAATTGGTCACGGTACAAAAAAAGGTTGAAAACCACTGGTTAAAAAGAGCCCGATACCGCAAAACACCAATATTTTACGGTTACGTGCTAACATCGAAATACTTGCAACATAATTAGAATCAATGTGACCAATATAGAACATGTTTTGCTTAGAAATGCCCTAAATTTACCGCATTCAGGCAGCAATACAAAGCATCGCCGCTCAAGTCACGACCTTGCTTCCCTAATAAGTGCACAGTCACAAATCCGAACGTCATCAGTGAATCAATTTGAAACAATTTACGCCAAGTAGCTACAGGCGTTCATACACTAATGCCCATGATGACTTTTATTTGCTTGTATGTTTACAGCGAAACAAGAATTGCCATTCGCCGCAGTTTGCCTCCCCACAGTCAACATATCTTTCAAGCCAGTTGCATGCACACGGTGCAACAACTGTCATTTAAATTTCTTTCCCTTTCATGTCACGAATCAACTCTTTTTTTTCAACGGCCGAACCTTCGTCGCGCATTGCTTTTCAAAAGCAGAAACCAGTCGAAGTAGCTGAACAGTGGACGATGGATTTAATTGCTCTATGTATATCGCAACACCTTTCTTGGCACAATAAAAACCAAACGCCGGTTTATATGCGATGTTAACGACACATTCCGATTCAAGTAGATTTGAATTTTACCTGGACACGTTAAGCTTTACATTAATAAAACTATTTTTACAGTTCATCGGCAGCAGCCCAACAGCAGATTAACATGAGGTATCAGGTTTCGACGAAACTCTGTTCCCACTTTGATAGCCTGGCAGGTCCACCGTCAGTCCTTCCAGGTGTCCAATTCACTGTGTCAGTTGCAAACATTCTCTCTATCTCGGGTCCCGTGTACTGAATGAAAAACGCTGCACAACGCCCCCCGTTTCTTATTATTTCTTGGGCATTCATAAGTTCATAAATGTTGACGGGAGCGCTACAAACTGCCAGGTTAATATAAAGATATCTGTTGCGGACTCAAAAAAAGGATGGACGGTGAAAGAAGACCAGTAGTCAGCGCAGATTTTCTGGAAGCTCTTCCATAAAAGCTCGTCCAAACTCGCTGCGAGTTTGCACCACGTGAACGCTCAAACGCAGGACGCAGAGGTATGTTTGACTGTCTCATGCAACCAGTTGCCAGGCATTATTTACCAGG
>JGI24022J15233_10000707_pt1 | contig 23510 bp, 10 predicted proteins | sample Ectturendosymbi2_FD_15233 | JGI IMG/M metagenome (IMG submission 15233)
CACACAAAGAACGTGCGATCGGTGTGGTTCGTTGTAAAAAGGAGGGGATGTTGTTGCAACCTCTCCGGTGGTGTTGCGTTGATTGTGTGTTTCACCACGAACGGGATGTGCGTGAAGAATAACACCATTATATAGGTAGAGCGAGCAAGCAATAGTAAGAGAGATTGCGAGCATGATCTCTATTGTTGCTTTGCTGCTACGGTGCGAAGCTCTGCGCATAGGCCGCTCAAGTCCGTTATCCCTGGTAACCACATAGATGCCGCCACAAATACAACAAACAAAGCAAGTTAGCACAAGCCAAGCTGATACGCCGACAGCTGAGTTCACTACCACGCACTGCCACTTCAACTGAACCTAGTAGCACAACGACAACCTGACTATAGAATGGCAAACAAAAAACTACACAAGGCGTTGCGAGCGAAGGAACAAGGCGACGATGCTCTACCCCCGGCATTCTAGAGAATGCGCTTAATCAACTGATTAAATGCCGTGATTTGAGTGGGTGAGTAGTTGTTCGACCGCAACACGTACTGAAATTGTGCTTTTGCCAGTTTATCCAATTCTTTTGTTTCAGCGTCGCTTTTCCTGCGAGATACGCGTGTTTTTTTTCGCTGAGACGTTTGTCCGAATCAGCTTAAAAACGATCTGTCATTGGTTGTTTTCAGATATTTTTTATGAGTGAAATGGGCGTTATGACCAAATTTAACTTAACATTTTCGGTCATTTCAGAAAAAATTCAGTCAATGACCGGAAAAACAGTCATGAACTGATATTTGACACAAAGTATGTGTCAAGCCAATAGAAAAAGTATAAAGCATCTTGCAGTATGCAGAAAGAGTGTGATGAGAAGCATGAACTACAAGGCTTATCATTCATGAAGTACTTACTGATGCGCAGCCTGGAGCACCTCCGTTGGTTCAGCGTTGTTTTTGAAACCCAGCTGAAAAACTTGGTCCGCTTTCGAAAAATTGGCATATTTTTCGAAATTCTCAGCCCACGCAATATAAAGCACAGCACACTTCGTCCCAATGCCCTCGCTTTGCATGTAGCGAAAGGACGCATGCGCCGAGTCGTTGTGGTAGATGAGGAGCATGTCGATCCAAGCGTTAACGTATCTTGGATCGTTCCTGCAAAAGACGTCATCAGTGATGACCTTTGTGACAAACCACACAGCGCGAATTCTTTCGGTCAAATAAATACGTGAAAGACTTTCGCTGACAAAGGAAACTAACCATTTCAAGGTTGCCAGTCAGGGAACTGGTTGCGGAATGTACTGGTAACAAATACGCTGTAGAAGTTGTAAATGACAAAAGCTCCATGGGTCAAAAAATCTTTCATTGACGACTAAAGTATGTGCAATGAAGTGTAAAAGTGGCTCAGGAAGATGCAACGGATGTCTTACACAAAATCGACAGGTTGTCTTAGCTGCTACTGGCAAAACTACCAACAAAAGAAGCGAGACAACGTCAAAATAAGGTCGAATTATTTCAGAAAAGCGTTTAGTACTAGTTGAGTTGATTTTATTTGGCGATAATTAATATTCAGCAAGAAAAAACATAAATTAGTGCAAGGAAGCCAGGGTATTGAAGAAACCGGAAGGTTGTCGAGTCGATGCCCCTCAACAGTTAAAGTAGCTTTGTTACTGTCCAGTTTCAACTCGTGGCTTTGCATATGTATGGGAAGGAGCTGCTAGATGATCAACACAGTTGCGCAGGGGGTGCCGGGTCGCAACCGGTTTCTCTCGGTGGATAGGTTGCTCAGATCCGCAAGGAGTAGCCGGAGAAACTTTTGCGAGCGAGCCGAGCATTGGAACCTCGGTATGGGAGGGTCCATTTTAGTCCATATAAGTTTGTCACAGTAAACAAAGGCCTATCCCTGCTACATAACCCGGAAGAAAGGCAGCTATCTTCTGTGTTTCGTTGAATCATAACCTTTTCTATTTGTTTTAGATCAGCTCATACTTGTTTTATAGATTCATTGGTCACAAATGAGCGGTGATATGTGTGAATCCTCGAACCCTTAAATCAAACCCTGCTTCTAATAAATTCTTAAAGAAGCCAACAAGCACTGAGCACTGTACTGCAATAGCTTTCTCAGTCGAAACCTAAACATAAGTGCCTGACGTACTTATACTGCTCCCAAGTGTGGAACTTCTGTATGTATTTTTCGAGCAGCTTTTCATAGTTGGCGTGGTTCTTGCCTTGAGGAAGATGCTGCTCAGTCCATTTCAAGTATCTGCAATATACCATATGTTTGAACTATCTAGTGTAGTCACACAAGCAGTTAAAAAAGGTGATGGCTAATCACACAAAAAGCATACTCATTTGTGCAATGTTATCAAGTAGTATTGCTCTGCAATGTTACCAGCTAATAATTACAGCTGAAATTCTAACTGGTACGAGCAAACCAACCTGAGATTTGGACAGAGATTATACATGAACAATCTTTGAAACAGCAGGTTAAGCTAATTTGTTTAGTTTGAATGTGGGTTTCATTCACACAACTTCAGAGATTAGCAAGGTCATCATTTTCATGAAAATAAACATACCGATACATTCAAAAAATTTCATAATTTCTATTATAACTTTTACACCATTTTTTAAATTTAAGTAAGTTATTAACTTTTAAAAACAGTTGAAATTTGATTCAACAAAGTTATGGGAAATAGCATATCAGTTGACAAGGTCATACAAAATAGATATCAGTAAAGTTAGAAAATTTCAACCCACAGAAGCACACAATATCTAGGTATTTGAAACATTGCATGTTCCTAAAATTACCTATGCCATGGATCAATAGGATCACTGGAGTTCTCTCCAGCAAGTATTTCTTCTTCAAATTTCTGTCGCTGGTCCGTTAGATGCCTTACATCATCATCAGTTGGCTGGGCCATTGAAAAAAATATATAATTCTACATTAAGTACAGCATTTCCATCAACAAAGCTGTTTTTCCTGCATGAACTCAGAAAACATTTCACAGTCCTTTCGATTTCACTCTTTCCAGCACACTATTTTAATGATGAGACACTATCCTACAATGCATCATTATTCTCAAACACTGCAATACTATTGCTGGCATATGATCTCTGCTAAGAACAGAATTTGCGCCAAATACAAAAACTAGCAGTAGTTTGATTTTGATATCATCCTTCACCACAAATTGAAAAGGAACTCTCACCAAAGTCAAAAATAAATGCTTTGTATAAAACAAGCCTAGGAGCAATATTGGTACAACATGTGTAGAAACATAACAAGAAAAAAGGCGCACTATAAACAAGGAGCAAGGTTAAATTTAGAACAGTCTGTCACATTACTAGGAAGTACTCTTTCATAAAACACTATAAAACCAAGTCAAAGACATCTTCTGTTGCGATCAGAAAGCCCGAACGACAAGTGCACAAAGTTTCACACTGTGGCAGCAAGCAACAACAGAGATCACACACCATGATCACTCTTTGCGTACGCTATTGTTATGTTTAATTGTTCACATCATTAGTATCACCAGAGATTACATGCCATGATCACTCTATTGTTGCTTGTTCATGCCACATATATATGGGTGTTATTCTTCACGCACATCCTGTTCGTGGTAAACTGCACATTCAACACAACGCCAGTGGAAAGGTTGCAATACTTCATGGTAACCTTGAGTGCAGACTAAATCTGATGAGATAAGCTGTATCAGGGGTCTCCAAATTATGGCCTGCGGGCCGAATCCAGCCTGTGAAGCCATTTTATCTGGCTAATTAAGCCATTTTACCCAGCTGCAAAAAAGACATTTATATAAATTATGAATTTGTTGATTTGGTATAATGTAACGTATCCCGAAGCAATCACATTACATAAGATGTCCAGCCCTTGAACTGTTGTGTAAAAGCTTGTGTGGCCCTCTGACAAAAGTTTGGAGACCCATGAGCTACATGATACTTTTTAAGTTATCACTCAAGAAATTCAGATTTGCATGCAAAGTCACTTACATGGCTTCACAATAACAATATGTAAGCTCACCTGCAGTGCAGCTTGCAAACATGCCACATTGCGGCCAGATCGAATGGGCTGCACATTTTCTTTGCTCGTTTCCCATGTAGCTGACATGACTGTAACTTTCACGAAAATATGAACTGCATATACTTTCAACTAAGTACACTTCATTGCATGTTAGTGCTCTAATCTAAACAAAAACCATTAAGTTCCATTACAAGAGTTAGCAGGTTATGAAACACAAGAGTTTGGCAATCATACCATTATGTTGTATTGTGAAAACTTGGCATGTCATTTGCCCACAAAATTACCTGAAGAAATTTTTAGTGCACTGACTTTATAGTAACCTTGCAAGTGTCACAGGTTTGAAAAAGGAATTATGAAACAAGTAAGGGACCCATAACACTTTAAAGTTAGAACTTGAGTTTTGTAAATAGTGCAATCAAAACAATGTATTCTTATAAAACCGAACCCAGTACCTGGTGCTGATTAGCATAAAGCTCCAGTACCAGTTCTCTAGCTACATTCTTTTTTAAACTAGTGTTCTAAAGTACATTCCCCCTTCTTAGGATATTTGTCAAATAATAATATCATAGTCAATTTAATGGTTCAGTTTAACATGTACTTTTAATACTGTACCAGCAAGTAATGTNAGTTCAACAAAGACAGCTGTATTATCTTGATTAATGTAATACTTAGTAAAAAAAAAAGAGCAACAGCTTGCTTAGAAGCTCAGTCAAGTCAGACTCAACTTGTTCAACCATGAAATGACTTGGTACAACCATACAATCATGTTTTCTAAATGTTATAACTTATCGATAAGTCATATCTTAGTTTTTCATGAGTAACTACTACCAATCCAGGCCCTTTTGATAAATGCATAGATCTGATTTAAATATGAACGCTTAACTTTTTGCCGAAAAAATTTGCAAGAGTTGTATTTGATTAAGGGCAACATTTTACAATGTATGTGAGACAGGAGCTAGCAATGGCTACACTTTACAGGTTTCATTAGCAAGTATTTTTTACATCAAATCAAAAAACTCAATCTTCATTCTTTAAAGAAGAAATCTTAAATTGAAATCTTGTTATTTTTAGAGTCGAAAGCAAATTAATTATAACTTGTGCAAAATAGGGGCTACAAGCCAACGTATTAGTATTAAAAATTATTGGACTATGATTTGGCTGTCATTGGTTTAATTAAATCATAAGAAATGCATAAAACAGTAAGCAATTTGGATGCAAGATATTTTACTCATAGTGAATAGGTTGATTTTCAAATGCATTTATTGAATTAGCCAGGGTTACCAAAAACAACTACCAATGTATCATAGGTTAAGTTTGAAAAAACTGGACATGCAATGAAAAACAAGAACAGGAGATAACAGCAATGCTTGCATGTGTTCGTAAAGTTCAACTTTTAACTGATGACCACAGTGATTTTGTAGCGGTTGAAACTCAAAACAGATAATATTCACTTGTGTAATTTAACACTTTGCCGTCTGGCCAGTTTAAGGAATTCTTGCGCCAAAACAACAGGAGTGCACGTGGCTTTGTGCGCTTGTAACTCGGGCGCCGAAAGTGGTAGGGAGCTGTTCAAAGGCTCAAAGGACACAGCAAGTCTTCTAGGCTGCACTCGAAAAAAATTTTGGTTGGGGAGTGTGGATTTTTTATGAGTGACATCATAAGTGGAGGACTTTTAGGCCACCTTGGCCCACTTCACCTGGCCTTGGGCACAAACCGTTAGATGGTAGTATTTCGCTGAAGTTTTTATTGGAAACCAGGCTACAATCTGAGTCTTTTGATACTTTGGATGACCTGCTGGGGTTTCGGGTTCAAAAGTTATGATCTAAATCAGGGTTTTTTAAGGCATTTTAGGGACCCGATCCGGGTCCCTAGAACCAGAGAAAATTATCATCGGGTCCCTGGACTCAGAGAAATCGGGTCCCTACAGGGCCACACGGGGTACCTAACATTTTCCTTTAAAAAAAGCTGATCTAAACTAATAAAAATATTTGACTAATTAGCTAATTAAGCAATTTGTTTATTTTAGATCATAACTTTGGAACCAGAAATGCTAGAAAGTCAATCAAAAGCTCAAAAGACTCAGACTTGAGCCTAGTTTCCAATGAAAACTTCAGTGAAATACTTTGGCCTAGCGGTTGGGCCCTAGGCCAGGTAACATGAGCCAAAATGGCTCAAAAACTACTTCACTTATGACATCACTCGCAAAAAATCTGCAATCCCCAACCAAAAATTTTTTTCGTACGCAGACTAGAAGACGGGCCGATCCGTTTGAGCCCTTGAACAGCTCTCTAACGCAATCGGCGGAGGAGCTATGGCATTGGTAAGGCAACCGAAAGCTGCTGGTTTTAGACCGGAATCCAGGTACGATATATTCGTAGAGCGGCTCTCAAAGTGGTAAGATGTAATTAGGTAGAATTTTTAGCAAATTACAATTGCACAAAACCAATATGTCTTAATTACAGCTAAAATTACACACAATTTTTTTAGCAATTACTTTCAGCTGATTCATACAAAAACACTAGATAACTATGAAAACCATCAGAACACTAGATCTAGTGGAAAAACAGTAGGAGTGACATATCTGGTATCACAGTTGCATTTATAGGGTGATTTCACTAGTATGTGGATGTAAACACCAAAATTTCACTAAATTAGCTATTTCTCAATAGTATATTAAGTAACATTTTCCAAATTTAACAACACTTTACAAAAACCATCCTCTATCATCCAAATCATTCACTATCCGATTTCATTTGACAGAAGTTATACGTTCCCAATCAAAACCATGTTTCGACTCAATACGCAGATGAGTAAGAGGGCCAGTAAGTGGATGGTACAAACTGATGTAAACAACATGTAAAAAATTGATGAATTTGGTTGATAACAGAAGTGAAATGTCAAAATTTTTTGTTTCCAGCTTTTTGTAAGTAAAAATGATTATGATTACCCATCTAATTCACTAAAATTTACAGCTTGGTAGCTTATTAGTTAGTGTATAGTATACTCTTGACATTGATCTGTATGACATCGAACTAGCACCAAATCATCATCCACTTTCTAGCACCAACTGTTCTTATAATTACAAAAACATGGGTAAAGGAAGAATGTAAATTCGTAGAAGTCAGGAGCTATTACAAAATAGTTGCAGGAGCAACAGCAAGAATGCAAAAATCTGGCGCTTCTAGAAGCAAGTTTGAGCAGTGTAGCAATGTTCGTGTGGGCAAACAAGAATTTTGTTTTTTTGGGTTAAACAAATACTGTAAATGTATAGTTGGTGCAAAAAAACCACATGATAAACAGTTGGATTTCATTGAATCTGCTTGAAACTTAGTAGAAGCATTCAAGAAAGACTAAGCAGTACAGTATAACTGTTATTTTAAAAAGTGTTTTTCTTTTCTACTTTTTCCATAAAAGGTGTGTGTTTAAACCAAATTTCTGCATACTAGGTTGATCTGCATGCTGGTGGTCTGACCTTATATTCTTTTCTTTTCCGCTGCTAAATATAAAACTCAGATTATTTTTTTTCATACAATGTAAAGAACGCATGTCTGTCAAGGCAGATATCATTAACAGGTGTGTGATGACATAAACCAGAGTGAAAAAATACCTTGTTACACAATAAATAAAGATAAAGATGCAATGCACAAAATTATTCGTGATTGCAATTTAATATAATTGTTCCTCCGATCAAGTAATGCGAAATACTTGTTATGTTTTCATTTTTTATTTTCACAACTGTTCAAACCTTAATATATGGGTCCCACTCAAGCTTGTTACCAACAAATGAAGAATAAATTTTCTTCGTTTGAGACAGATGGTGGCTGAATATAGGCCTAGGGTAGCAACAAACAATATTTTTACCACCGTTGTGGCATTATTACTCTCCATAAAATACCTTCTATTGCAACTCCGATTACATCATTTTATATATCTGCCACCAAGATCCGCTACTGACGGATATCCGTCTTTTACATACAGCGTACCTTTTTATATTTTTTAAAAGGTAGTGTCTAGTTTACCGGCGATATTCTGGCGGCAACAGATAAACTGGAGCTATTATGCCGGCAGTCGAAGATTTGGTCTCGTGGCATGATGCAATACAAGAAAACAGTCACTTTGTTAAGAAAACACTGTCTTGCTTGTGGTGTAACGGTTAGGTGTTACAGCTGCTATGCCAATGGTTTTCAGTTCGACTCTCACCTTGCCGACTTCTTTTTAATTTTTTTCTTTGCTTTTTTTCAGGCTCCACTTAGGTGTTATGTTTAGGGGTTAGTGTTGTTAGGTTAGGATTAAGGTTAGGTTAGATTTTGGGTTTGGTTAAGTTATAACCTTAATGTTAGCTTAGGGGTCAGGTTAGTTTTAGCTTAGCGTTAGGTTAGGGTTAGGATTAGGTTATGGCTATGGTTAGGTTGTAGGTTTATCTTTTTGTTACATTTGCTTCCTTTCTACCAAGCCTTTTGCTTCCTTTCTACCAAGCCTTTTGCTGCTGCCATCTTGGTGGCAAAATAGACACTGCCTTTTGAAAAAATGCCTGAATGTACCAATGCCTACGCTATAAGTAAATAAGTAATTTAAGAAATGACAACTAAGTATAAGTAAGTAATAAGTAATTGTATTGTGTAACATCATCATTCCCACAGCCACATGCAAGGAACAGAAGGCATTAGACTAGACCTACATCCATGCATCGCAGTAAATGGAAGTACATATAAATATGGGCAGTGGCTATAGAACTGCCTGCGGATCTTTAAATTTGAAGCCTTATTTGACCACCTTGTGTAACATGACAGTCACGCATGATGAGAATGCAATAGGCTTGGTAGAAACGAAGTAAATGTAAAAGATAAACCTAAACCTAACCTTAACCGTAACTTAAACCTATCCCTAATCTGAACCAAATGCTAACCTACCCCTAACTTAACCTAAACCTAAGCTAACCTAACCCTAAAGGAAAGTCAAAAGAAAAAAAACAAAACCAAAGTGAAAGTCGGCAAGGTGAGATTCAAACCGAAAACCTAAAGCATGGAAGGCGTATCGCATAACCATTACACTATATGATCCACACGGTTTCAACGACAAAGTGACCCTTTTATTTGGTTGCCTATAAAAGGCGGAGCTCTGTAAATAGCAGAGCTTGGTTGCGAAGGTTTAATGACGTAACCCGAGTCGTTAAAACCGATATTTTTCGTTGAGCAATGAGAAGTAAATGGTAGTAAAATACTACAAAAGGTGTTACAAAAGGTGATGCTACACTACGGTAAAAAAGTATATTTTGAAGTTTTATTATTTTTGGATATCTGAGTTTCACAACGGTTTGGGGACAAAAATATAGGTTTCAACAGTTGTGAATGTATAAAATTTTTAAACATCGCAAACTTCCATGTGATGTATCACCTTTTTAGGAGAAACACATTAATTAAGATGTAATGATACAACATTTTTTCTCAACTATTTTTCCTTTTTTTGATTTTGCAACGCAACTTTTTTCCATTCTGGTTACGTCATCAAACCTCCAGTATTTACGGAGCTCCGCCTTTCACAGGCAACCTTTTATTTGAATTGCGTCAAGACAAGCGGACGAATAGTCACTTCCATAAATACGATGTGCTACAACTAAAAATTTGAGGAATCTTGTGCATTTTCACTAACCCCATAATCTGAGCCAGACAATACTTAAGCCTACCCTAAAATTACTGTATTGTTCAGTACATGTACAGCAAACCCAATGGCAAATCATTAATCAAACGAAAAAAACAATGAAGGTGTTCCAGTAAAGCAAACATTAAAAAATTCAATGAAAACATAAAATAATCCATTGAGACACACGAAACAAGAAAACGATGTAGGTTTAGAAGAATGCAATAGCGTATAGCAAAAAAGTGTGCATGATCTTCACATGAAGCACAGTAAGAAATCATTCACAGTTCACACAGTCCCCAGGCCAAGCTTTCCGGATATTCAAAGTTGGCGCTCTGCGAAAATCAGCGCCACCGAACGTCACTGATCTCAGGCAGTCAACCAGTGTCAAGCGAAATTTCTGACCTCTTCGGATTTTCTGACCTTTGTTTGCCAATTATTTTGCTTTTCAGAACAATCATATTATAACAGCAATGACATAATAGTGTTATAATGTCATTGTTCAGAGTAAAGGGAAAAAGTTTGGCGTGTACCTTTCTGATGTGTGTTGTGTAAATTAAATCTTTCAGATAGGCTACCCACAACAAGCTGCAGTACGAGAATGGCTATGTATAACCACTGGAAAATATTGGACTCAGTCTGTTTATTTTTCTAAATCAAACTAGAGGTGGCCATGGGTCCAGCAGGATAACTAGGATTTTGCATTTTTCTTTCGGACCGAGATCCGGAGCCAAGATTTGAGAAAAACCAGAGCCGGACCAGAGTCAATCTCAGCTTCAGCAGCAGCGTGATCATTTCTTAAGTAAAATCATAGGTAAATTTCGGTCGGATCGATGGTAGCCGGAGTCTAAACAGGAGTCGGATTCTCAAATTTGAAAATATTTTGAACCCGCGGACTCACAAGCGAACTTTTTGACTTGCGAAATTTTTGACTTCACACCACGTGCCCATGCGGAGAGTCATATTCTTCATATAAAATACGCTGATAAAACTGATGATTAGGGGTTAGCGTTTGTTGCTTAGGTGAGTTTGTCGGGTTAGGGTTTCGATTAGGGTTAGAAAAAGAAATATAATTGAGGTCTAAGACGAACTCCAATATTTTTCAGTGGTTATAGTAATTCCTGTACTGTAGCTTGTTGTGAGCATCTGCCTTCTAACTAAAAACTTTTAGTTTGCACAACACACATCAAAAAGTAATCGCCAAACCGCATTCCTTTACTCTGAGAAGCAAAATGACTGACAAACAATAATAGGTGAGATATTTCGCAGACGTCAGAATTTTAGCTTGAACCGGATCTGGGTTCAATTATTTTGGAACAGGAGTGGAGTCGGAGTCTGAAAAAGTGACTCCGGCCACCTCTGACTCTATTCCAAACCCTAAACCGACACACTTATTTAAACACTAAACCTTGAGCCCTAATCATCATTTTTCTCAGCGTATTTGTTATGTAGAGCATAACGCTGTGCACGCACATGGCGTGAAGTGACAAATTTCGCAAATCAGATATCATATATCGCTTCACTCCGGTTCGATCATTAGTTGAACTTCCGGTTTTTGCATTTAGCTTGCCAGGAGTGGGGGCAGGTCCGTAGCCAGGTTTTAAGATTTGGGGGGCACAATAAAGTTTTATGGGGGAATGTTTTTTGTTTTATTGTATATTTAAAAAGATCACTTTACTCGTTTTCAGGGTGTTTTTACAATAACCAGACCACCTTATACGTGACAGAACTTTGGAAGTGGACAAAAATTTGCTTAGCAAATTGTAAATGTCGAAGTAATCGCAAACAACACGCAAACAGTTGCACACATGAACTACCACTAAATGAAGTTTGTGATTTAATCAGTGAATGTAGGGAACGTCACGTTTGACATGCTGACTAATTAAAGCTTGCACTCCACTGTGTTTTGCCGACATCACCGACGCTCCATCGTAGTATTGTGCTAATTAGAAGATCCCGCAAATCGATTTCATACAAGATCGAAAACATTGTTTCTGAAATATACAGGACTTTGCATCAAATTTTTGAAGTTATATATTCCGAGCAATTTTTCTTGAGGGACAACGTCTTAATCCACAAAGCGAATTACGACACTTAACAGCTCAACGCCAGGTGTGTCACGAGTTGCGTCGCAACTCAGTGTGAATAAGCCGGTATCTCATGAGTGGAGTTTCGCTAATGTGCTTTTTCGGACATTTGATGCCCTAGCTTCAATTACATTATTTTGGATTTCTGCACAAGTTTACTTCTCATTGTTTGGGATACTGCGGGAAATTTTCACGAATTTTTCATCCTTCTTGAAAGAAAATTCCATCAACTGCAAAAAGAAGCCTGAATGCAACAAACTAATGTCTTCTTCTGTGCCCATGAACGAGAACTCGTGCACTCCAAGAAGTTTTATGTCACCAACACCAGGTGAAAGCAGGGCTGTGAGCCGGAACTCAAATTTCGGGCTCCAACTCCAGCCTCTAAAAGTTTTTGGCTCCGGCTCAAGAACGATTTGGTTCATTAAAAACCAAAAACCGTTTTATTATTTGTACAATTGGCTTGCTCCAAAAACTATGTCTGTTGAACAGGAACTCAAAGTTCAGGCCCCGACTCCACAGCCCTGGCTGAAAGATACTAGCCTATCTACTGAGACTAATAAGGTTGCCAGACGTCCTTGAGCGCCAAGATTTGTCCTAGAATTTGATATCAAAACTTCTTATGTCCTTGATTCTTGAAAAACATCTTGCTGTCCTTGAATTTCTTCCGACGTCCTTGAAAATTCTTGAATAGTTTTTAAACTTCATTTTTGAACTATTGATTACATTGAACATTCAAGAATCAAGAACAAGCAATGTAGATGATTAACGACAATGCGTAGATTTGTTCCATCTTAAACAGTTGTGTAGTAAAAAGTAAATTATTCAAGAACGGTTGTATCGTTTGAATACCTTTTGTTTAGTTTTCAATTTCGTGCATGGTTAGCTTAGCCTGATTTGCCCACACATGATAGCTTGGTGAAAGGGTTAAAGTAGCCTTGGGCGTCCGCGGAAATATTTCCAGGTGGGGGGCAACGTCGACATTTCGCTTGATATGCTCAGGTTGCTGACGTTGCAAAGCAAATGGACGTCCACAAAACGCTTTTTTGTTTCTACACCACAAAGAAAATTCCCCATGAAAGCACACGCTCTATTCGCATCTATTTTGAAATTTTTTTAAGTGGAGCTGTAGGCTATACGATTTTACTACAAAGGTGTACTTTCAGTCGTCTGTAACAACTTTTGCTGAATTGGCGCATAAATGTCGTTATCATCGTGAACTCCACACAAATGAGTCTGAAATGAACTTGAACTATCAGCAACTACGTTTGCGGCTCTCTCATTTTTCTGTGCTGGTTGAACAGAACTCACTTCTGAAATCTTTTGTCTAAATTGTTTTCTACACTTCGGCTATCAGAAATGCTTTTGCTTTCCATAAACTGCCTAATATCCATTTTTGCGAACACTTTCTACAAATAAGACATAAATTAAGAACAATCAACGCTCAGATCAACATTAGAGTTAAAAAACACGAAAGTTAGACACCCTCGCAAAACTGTTTCACTGTATCTTAATCTTAACACGACTAACGTACAACTTCAGAACCTACTAAAATTTTAACACCAAGCACACGTAAAAACTAAGCAGATAAATTATGAAAACTCGCCAGCGCGGTGAATACAGCTTTGCACTTAGTACAAGCGATTAAGACGTGTTTCCAAAGCCTTCAACAGAGGCATTTCTAACAAGCTGCGTAGTTTTATACTGTGTGAAAAGCCTGCATAAGCGTAGCTTGGTTAAGCTATTCACTCAGGCACATTGGTCAAACTCACAATCTCACGCTATAATGGATTTTTGAAACTTGTGGAAGCGGAAGGATTGCTACAGATTCACCCCTGCTTCTTTTCACACAGCAGTATGAAACAACGCGTCTTACCGTAATCAGCAGTTACTGCCTCGCTGCACCACCTGCCAAAGATGTCTGAGGTCAACAGTCACATACGGAAAAACGCATTAGTTATATAATTTACGCATTTTTCCGTTTATAAGCTACCAAGAGCTGTGGTGTGGCGATTACGCCACATATGTTGAATCGTAGCAGCAATAGCGGAGTTAGCCTAGTCGAGAATCTCTTTCACTGTTATGGCAAGGGTCGTCGGTTCGACTGTTTGGTTGGATCGAGGCGAAGCAGCATTATGGCTGCAACAGAGCCTTCCCAAAGCCACATATTTAAAACCTGCGGTTGGCTTTGTGTCGTTGTCAGATTCGTAGCCTCTCACCAAAGCAAGGAAATGAATATAACGTGAAGCGCGTTTCGCACAAAAATGTTGGCTTCGCCGAACCAGCGGGCGCATTCCGGCCCAGATGAAAACTGTGCGTCTCGACAAAATTGCGGGTTGGCGACCCAAACGTGCTAAGAGTTCATCTGAAGACGACAAACATTCGTTAAGATAAAGTTCCTGTTTCACATCAGGCTCAAATTGATCACAACGTTCAATGTTAGTGACTCAACTGAAACGAGTCGTTTTTCGGAAATCCTTTACGCGTTTTTATTCTTTTTATCAGGACCTCACGACGCAGGATCCTCGGACTCCAGCGTTATGCAGGCGACGAGTGCGTCAAGTAGTGCTTGTGCAACTGCAGGTTTTAGAAAAGCAAAGCTGAAGTGATGTTCTTTTGAAAATCGCAACAGTCCCAAGAAGTTGGTTTCCTTTTAAGAGATTCGCAGTTCGTCGAACTCATACGAAAGGGTCGTTGTTGTCTTCGAAAATCAAACAGCTTGAAACAACGCGACTCTCAGGTTCAAAATCTACAGCAGTGACGTCTCACGCCGGGGTTTCGCAGATCACGGCCAAAAGCGTAGCAGAACATGACCGATGACAAATTGCTAGGAACCAAAGAAACCTTAACATGCACTAATCTGCCTGATGGTCTTCGTTGTAGCTCACAATTGGCAAGCATAGCTAGTTGAATTGTGATATGCGTATGCTGTGCTTGTTTTAACGTGTTTTGACGGTCTCTCAAAATACTGTAGAAGAGGAAAGGTCTCTCAAAATACTGTAGAAACTCGCTTTGCTACCACCATCAAAATGCACTAAAACCTCGCTTTACGGCCATCTCGTTATTCAGATGAAATAGTTGCGGTCTCTCAAAATGTCTTGGCCGTCAGCAAAGTCAAGCCTTGAAAAGAACCCTTTGCATATGCGCTGCCAGCAACAAAGCCAGGATAGATACTCTTCGTCATTGCATTGCTTCAGAAATTTGCGAATAGCACGCGAAAAGGACACAAATTACTCCAAAACACGATGTACTGCAGGGGCGACGGCTTGAAAGCACACAGAACGGTAGATATTCAGTCGTGCATCAGTCTTTAAGATAAGTGGTACCGAAATCTACCAAAGAAATAAATAGAGCGTGCGCTTTGCGCTTGCGAGGCTTTTCTCAGGCAATCGACACGTGAAGGTATCATTTGATGGGAACAATGTAGCGCGAAAAAACGTCCATCGGCGATCCTGCCGACGGGGAGCAACAAAACGACAACATAACTATGAAACTGATTGACTAGCTGCATTTCATCTGAAGACTCAACAACATTGAAAGTTTGATCGACGCCGGATAAAACAACGACAGGCTACGACGTAAACAACGCGACAACAACATTCGAACTAGCGCGAGGCCTTCCACCGGAGCAGACAAACAAAAGTGAAGCATTCCTTTGGGGGGAAGGGACAGGTTCGCCTCTCAGTTTGAAGCTGCAATTTGCAACCTACGTACAAGCACGTGTTTCTTGAAATTTTCTAAAATTATCACTGATTGGAGACTTTAGCGTCTTTTCCCGAAAGTCAGAGCCCACCATACCCCAACAACCTAGATTATGGCAGGGGGCGAAAACGTTACCGGTGTTGCCTTGCGTGCGCATCAAGAGTAACTTCAATTCACCCCCTTGCCACCAGAGAAATATGCGACGAATTTCCGGCAAGCTTCAGCGTGCGCCTACTTTCGTTTCCACACAGTCACGTGGGCCACGGTCCACTGGTGCTTGCGCTCGGTCTCGCGGATCAAGAACGGCAGGTCTTCGGTGGCGATCAGGTCGAAGTGCGGGGACAAGATGCGTTTCATGGTGTCGATGGCGTACACTTCTTCGCCTTTCGAATTCACGTATCCGCCCAGCCATCTGTCCTGCAAGTAGAATGGTCCAACAGCGTCAGCAACCAAAAGCAGTGCTCGCGGCTTGCTGAGCGTCTGACAGCATTGTCAGTCTGTTATGAAGACAAACCCCAGAATTGACCTTGAAAAAAAACCAGACATATAAAAGTGTTAAAAAAAAGTCAAAACCAAACTTGAAATGTACGCTACAGGTAATTGCACATAAAAAATTTAGGTAATGACAAGTATTTTTGTTAAACATACTGACAATTTACAAGTAGGCTAGCAGCAAATCAAATGTATGCAATAACATAAAAAGTTAGATCTTTTCTAAACAACGTTTCATGTTTTCTTTTACCTTCACTTAAATGCACACTTGATCACACTATTTTGCCGACATTGTTGTTCTTTCCTTAAAGATATGTTCAACAGCGATCAGATATAATTGTGTCGCAACAAAGCAATGTTTTGCACCCCTCTTGGCTTACATTGATCACCGACTACACTGTTGTATTTTAATTTGCTCTAATGTTTATTAATGGTTGGTTTACTTAGTGCGATGGCTTTTTGTAGTGTTTCTGCTTGTTGTTTGAGTCATATGATACAACCAACCATTACAAATTGAAACATGGACATGATACATTCAAAGTCTTACAGTTTTCTTTTCACCCTAATCATGGCAATATTTGGCTACTAATTTAACATTCAAATTTTTACATTCATACCTATCACAATGCGGCTGTAAAACAGTGAATAGATTTTCAACCACAGCATCTTCAAAACCACAAAAAGCATTCCAAAATCATGCACAAGCAGCCCTTGACATCAGCAATAGATTAGAGTGCTGACCTATGCCTAGTCAGTGCTTAATCTGTAAAACATAAGATTTCAAACAATTTGGTTAAGCCTAGCCCTACTCAAAATGTACTGGATACTGACTCTGCACATTACGCCTGTGAAACTACTGTATTCTTGAATGGAAAATGCAGTAATGCAACATGCACTTCAGTAATTTGATCAGAGTAAAAAAACACATTTTCAATAAAATACCCCAGAAAGCCAGATAAAACAGAAAAACCCCTGATCTAGTGAAAAAAAATAGCAGCAGNGACAACACTGGTGGCTCATCGTGCCGATCGAAATGCACAGAGGCAGCGCAAAGCATTTTGTAAGGAGCACTTGAATCTATCATCGAACACTGCGTCAATGACCATCTTTCGGTCAAATCAACTCCAATTCTCCACCATTGTTTTTTGTCTGTTTGAATGGGCCACGGTAACGACCAGACAATTTGGCCATGCTTTGCGACTTCAAGTGTACGCGTCGCTGGTTCGGAGATCAAAGAACAACCGACGCTTGCAACAGTTCTCGAGCCTCGGTTAAGTCTGAAGCGTGAGTATTCGGAAATTTTTTTTCTCAGAACAGGGCGGCCGCATCCCTTCCGCGAAACTCTCACCGCTACATTGAAAGTAAGAGACGGTCTTAAATGACATTCAAAGAAAAGGCTCGAACTCGGAAAACTTGGGATGTTCCGACCGAAGAGTATTACACTAATTTTTTTCACTAATAAATTGGAAAGTCTGATAATATTACTGAAACCAAATGTCCAGAAATTTTAATACTTGAATTTTATTAAAATACTAAAAAATACTTCAATTGTAACCCTACCGTTCAAACCACCGGGAAAAACACTTTCACGTGCGGATGACGAACCTAATCTTTCACATCCGATTTCCTTGAATTTCAAACTTGTTCATTTTTCGCAAATTGATAAATGAAATCAAGCTAACTATATATCGTGCTTCCTTTGCAGTATATCTACATTTATATTTCATAATTTCTGTTTAGGTGGCATGATTCCGTAGCGTCCAAAATCACCAAATGGTGAGAGCTTCAAAATCAGACCGCGAGCAAGCATGGGCGTAGCCAGGGGACCATGCCCCCCCAAAAAAAATTTAGCATCATATCTATTCATTTTGTACTTTGAGAAACGAAATACCCCCAAAATACTGTTGCTCGCCTAAAATCAAACATTTTGGCTCTCCCAAATTTTTTTGTTTTGGCCCCCCAAAAATTTTTTGGCTAGCTACAACACCGCAAACAAGAAACAAACCAGAAAATTCACGTGAAAGATCACAAAAACGTAAGTATCAAGAAGCTTTATAACAGAAATAACGTTCAAAGCTGCCGATGCAAAGGTCAAACATAAAATCAAACCGTATTGTTTCCTTGCTGTTTTTCGAATTAAAGTAAAACAGCACTCAAATCGATTCGTGACAAAAAAAATAGTTGCAATGACGAACAACATTGGGGCAACAAGCGTGTGGAAAAAGCCAGCAATCAAACTTTGGACAATCGCAACTACGAAGGTGAAGTGTCGGTGCTCAAGCTGGAAGACACCGGTTAATCAACAGTTGCTTTCACTGTGAAAAAAACCACCTTCATCTTCGCAGCATTGCTTTGAAGGTCAGGACTAGATATTCTGCGATGCTCTCACTGTATCGTTGTTCCTCCGACCATTTTTAATGTCGATCGCGTGTTACATGTTCGTTCTTGTTCGTGTATTACGTAGTGGACATCGCAGTCACGCATTTGAAACGAAACTGAGGGCCGATGTATTAGCCCTGTAGCTTCTTCAACAAAAATGAAGAAAAAAGTAGGAAACGTGCATGCAAGCCGGAAAATAGGAAGTAAGTGGGAAATGACACAAACGCAAACGCCTAAACACGTTAATTGATCAGAGATAATATTTTTAACGTGACCATAGGTTACGAGGTTGCAACAACTTGCTACAGGAAGTTTCAGGCAGTGATAACAGTCGCACGCATATTTATCCGCGATTACTCAACAACATCCATAAGTTTGACAGGGTCAGGAAGCGTTTGCCGATTGCAAAAGTCCCACTTTTAGCAACTGTGTTCCAGCTTTCCGCCGTATCTATCAAGTGTCAACACGAACTGTTGTCACAGACTTTTTCCGCGCAGTGCTTCATTTCCACTCAGGAAAGCAAAGCGCTTGTTTAAACACTACGTTCTTGCACTGACCAACAAGGAGCTGGTTTAGCGCAGCGACAAGCAAGGATAAGCTGCTTTCCACAAGGATCAGCTTTCCACAAGGATCAGCTTTCCACAAGGATCTGCTTTCCACAAGGATCTGCTTTCCACAAGGATCTGCTTTCCACAAGGATCTGCTTTCCACAAGGATCTGCTTTCCAGTCGTGCGTCATTACCGCGTTCGCACCAAAATAGCTTTGTGTGCGTGGCATTGCTTTTTTCATGCATACTCATTCACCAGCACAAAGGCAAGCACGCAGATCCAACAACACCAGTAAAAAGGGACATTTGAAACGTTGCACACTTCCTCAGGTCGGGAAGTGTCAAACGCAGCGAATGCAAGTTTTCACCGAACGAGTGTTGAGGCTTTCAACGGCCTGTGTTGTTGTGGTTTGAACGATTTCGCTGCACTCTGTAAACTTCGCACGGAACCGATCTGTGTCGCGGGCCATTCAAAGCTCGCCAGCCGAAAAACTGCCAGCTCGGACGTTACATTTTTTGTAAAGCTGCCTTCAGAGCAACGGAGCACACTTTGCTTGAATGGCATGCGACTGCTGTGCAACCACGTGCTGCCTTTGCCGTTCGTCGGCTGAAAAGATTGAGGCAAACATCTTTTTTTTAGAATTGAAGCGGTGCTGGCCAGACGTCTAACTAACCGAACCCAAGCTCCATCGAAGAGCCCACAACTGCCCTGGCGGCGCGGCCTGAGTATCATTTTACTTTTCCTTCCAACTTGTACTTCAAAATTGTATTTTGTACTTCAAAATATTGTACTTCAAATTACTTGTACTTCAAAATATTGTACTTCAAATTACTTGTACTTCAAAATATAAGCTCACAGTAGCTCACGGACGTGCCAAAACACAACCGCTAGCTTACCTTTGGAGTGTACATGTCCAGGAAGGTGTAAGGACTGGTGATGACGCAGACGCCGTCACGGGCCACCAGGCTCGCCAATCGCAGCAGGAAGTCGGTGGGACGCGGCAGTCGACAGATGAGATTAGCGGCGAGAACGCAGCCGAACTTCCCGAGGTTCAACGGGAGATTGCAAGCGTCGCCATGTTGGAACTGGCATTTCGACCGGTCCTGCATTAATAAACGCAATCGATTTTTTGCACTGAACTTTCTGTAAGATTCTTGTACGTACTCTCAACAATAGGGGGAAGCCAAGAATCTATCGGTAAAATTTTAATAGGAAACCGATTTCAGGTAAAATTATGGATCCTCAGTCTTTATTCAAATAAAAACTTTCTGTAGGATGTAAGAAAAAGGAGGTAGCACCGTAAGATTTCAAGCGAAACCTGCTTGAACGCTGTGGGTGACCAATCACATGGAGCAGATGCTGAAGAATCAGTCGGGTAAATTTTTACTCCGACCGCCTTTAGTTTTCATCCAAGATGGAATTCCGTTTGAAATTTCTTCTGTTCTTTGCTTATTTCTGGGCGCATTTGCTCGTAATGGCAGTTGAACTTGCATTTTTTCTGTGCGATGCTAACTGTATACCGGCACTAATGGAATGATGCGAAGAAATCAAACCCAACAACAAAACGACACGATTTCAGGAAAATCCTAAATCGTACTTATAATCCAATGAAGAAGGCAAACCAAATATTGCAGCAGCAAAAATGCTTCTTTTTCCCGTGTACCTATATAAGTTAGATTTGGGCTAGTCGTGTCGTTGGCGAAGCCAAGTACTTCCATGGCTTCGAAAGGTTCATGTTCTGGTAATACTGCAAAAACAGTTCAAAAGCCTGCCATTTTTTCATGAACACATATTTTGATTCTATAAATGAAAGCATGCTTTGCCGCAAGATCAAGTTCAGCACACGTGTTATTGATTATTTACATAGATAAGAGTGCACGAGGTCCCAGGATGAAAATGCTTTCTCCACGGCCCGGAGAGGCTGAATAAAGAGGCGTACCCCGCCCATGCTTTAGATTAGACCAGGGTCTCCAAACTTTTTTGTCCAAGGGCCGTAAACTAATACAGAAAGGTTCGATGGCCAAACGTATACTCCCGGTCCAAAATAGAAGAATGTCAAAACATGAAATGTTGTTTAATAATACAAGTGCATTTATTGCAAATAATGTTAAAATTGCTTGTTTTATTTTAGCATAGTGGGTTGATGAGACAATCGATTGGCTGCTCAAGACTTGCCCCGAGATCTAGTGCAGTCAAGCAGCGGATTGTACTGAAACAACTCGCTCAAACGACGAAGAAGAAGCATAGTGGGAAAATCGGGCTTTATGTGGGATGCACCTAATAATAACAAAGACTACAGATTGCGGCAACACATCAGATACATTTAGGCTAACCTCAACGCAGTATTACTAGTGGTAAGGGGCCTTGCCTGTGGCAAGAACAGTTATATGCTGTGTCTGTGCATAAAACATGTTAAACCTCCGTGACAGTATTGTCAGTTGACATTCACGTGGCCGTGTTACGTAATGTCACTGTTTCGGGATATGTTGCATTCTATTAAACCAAAACTTTTTCGTAAAAGTATTGTTTTTTCACTACTGATAAGGTAGCTTTGCCGGACAGATCTGGCCTGCGGGCCGTAATTTGGAAGACAACTAAATTACTAACTTCTGCCAAAGGTGAAACTTCTCATGACATCTGCAGCAATGTAAAGTGCCTATCAGGATGATTAAATCTGGAGAACACCCAAATTTGAAATCCCAGAAGTTTGTTTGATTTTTGTTAAACTGATTTCTGAAACATGATTTAATGCTTTTTTGTATCTCAAAGTGCCACAGAGAATGTACAGTTTGCTCTACAAAGCAGATACAAAATGGGAATAACAATTCGAGGAACTGGATCGTTACATCATTTTGAACCAATATCCTCAATAGGTATACGATTCAGATGAACAAGTGAAGATCTTGAGTATTCCGGTGAGCACAAGTTTAAAGAATATTCACATCAGTCTGTACTGCAGTCAAATTGAAAAACACTGACTATACAGCATGCAAATGCTGCACTATAAATCGGTCTATCTGGAAGTCATCACACCACTAAATTATAACAACCGTGATGGCGCCATTCATGCGTGTGTCCTTTATGCTTGTGTTTCATAAAAGTCATTGTGCTAGTGTCATCAAGCGTTTGCTTTTCTACTACCGCCACATATTTACCTTCGTGTTCTTTCATGTATTTGCGTGTTCTTTGCTACTGCCATGCATGCTTACGTCTACTGCGTTGCGTGTGGGAGACTGGGAATGAAGACGTTATACAATACAAATCGCTATTACTGTAATGCGATTCAGTGTGGTAGATTGACAGCATCACGGAAGTGGATGGACTACAAAGCGGAGTCAAAGTTAACTTTATGTCCCAACATGGTCCCAGCAAATATTTTCAGTGGCCACCACGAGAAGGCATGTGTTGGGTTACTTTGCAGCAAATTATTATCTGCGTTAACAAGAGCACAGCCAGTTGTGAGTAGTGGAAGAAACCACAGAATTACGAAAAATGGAACTAAAGTGATTTTAAACGCTATTCATTGAAACTTTTACACCAGTGACAATTAGTTCATGGGATCAAAGTGTTGTCACGTAACAATGGTAAAGGTGAGAATTAAGAAAACTTGCGCACCTGACCAACCGCAAATTATTTCATTGTTATGGTGCGGGCCGCGGCACCAGTCCCCCGTCTTGAAAAATTGGTTTAGATGCAATCCGATTAACAAGGACTTTTTGTAAAACAATGATGTGGGTGCTTGGTAATCATTTATCCTTGTTAGACAATGGTGCGGGCGCTTAGTAATTGTTTACGTGATTGTTTATCCTTTTCACTTGTGATAAAACGTTCAGAAGTTTCAATGTGGTGAGCATTTAAGATATTGCTGAAGTGTACAATGTATTTTAAGTTTTTACCGGAATGTTGTATCTGTGCATAAAACATGTTAAACTTTCGCGACAACTTTTTAAGAATCTTCCAAAACGTATCTACTATATCTACAAAAATGGAAAATGCAAGCGTGGTAATACAAAATTTGAAACACATTTTCTTTGCAACTTTACGTCAAAAGCATAAAATTTGAAGTTGGAATTCGGAACTAAAATGTTGTTACAAAATCTTCCAACTTACATCTTATCAATACTAACGTTTTTTTCATAATATTGACTGCAGGTTTGGATTTCTAGACCGTTAAAACACACAGAAACCATTCTTTGTACATCTATGTACAGCATTTACGACAGTAAGTTTGTATTAGCTGATGTGCAATAAGTGAGCGCTCACTTGGTGTATCTCTGCCTAGTGGCATAACTTTCAACCAGCCATAACTCAAGAACCGTATGGGATATTAAAAAAAAATTTTTGATCATGATCTTGCAAGTGCAGTAATATGTATGAAAACAAGGAATTTCTGAAATGTAAACTCACAAATTTTTATTTTTTTCCTTGAATTCGATACGGAACGACCGACTGCACTACACGGCGAAAACTTACCAAATGGGGCGGAACAATGGCGTCGTGCTTCGTAGTGAGAACGCCTTGCGTCGGTACCTCGTACTGTATTTGGCCTGTCTTCTTAAGAATTTCGCACGTCTTGATGAAGCCGTGACTGTAATCGATCCCAATCACTTCGGAGAATTCGGCCGCCAGTTCGAAGGACGAACGGCCGACGGCGCAACC
>JGI24022J15233_10000711_pt1 | contig 23442 bp, 12 predicted proteins | sample Ectturendosymbi2_FD_15233 | JGI IMG/M metagenome (IMG submission 15233)
TATTTCCCTATGACAATCTGGAAAGAGAAAAATGAATAAGGTCATCGATAAAGGTTTTAGAAGCTGCCGCTTTGTTTCAACAATTGTGAAACACCTTGTATTTGTGGTTGAATGCCAATAATTTACGATATTTTCGATCAGATAACCTGTCTCAAGATAAATCTTGTAAGGAGATAATTAGCGAGCAAGACAAAGAAAAATTCCAATAAGATTTCTGGAAAATGATTAGAACATAAAATTTCATCTTTATTCTTTGAAAGTTTCTACAAATGTCAAAATTGCTATGCAATGTTTTGTTCGGGGGTGGGGTGGGNGTGTGGCGGCAGGTAGATGGCGTCACATGTAAATAAATGGTCACTGCTAGATGGTGCCCATAAGTTACAAGTCACTGTGATAGTCACCACAAGGGAATTATCGTAGTTCACTTATCCCTATATAATGAAAGTGTAACCTAGTAGTAATAGAGTGAACTCGTTGAGGGAACTCTATTGCTGCTGGTTGCTTTCCTGTTAGTTAATGCCCCGAATTGCCATTTTTCTCCTGTGCTTGCCTCAGTACTTCAAGGCGATGCAGTCAACTGCAACAAGGGGAGCAAATGCCCAAATGCGCGCCTGGTTGTGTTTCTCCTTACTACTCTGGCGTGGCTTTTATGTAGGATGTAGCTCTTGTGCTGGCGTGACTGCTACACTCCCAAGATCTTCCGTCTATGTGCAGGCCACTGCCAACTCAACGAACATCTCCACAAACTTGGACTACATCTGGACGGTTACTGTGATACGTGTGGCACTCCAGAAACCGTTGAACACTTAATGATCCATTGTTCCAAATTCAACAGAGGGAGGACAGAATTAAAATGGAACATCCGCACCCTGCAAATAAACTTTGACTGGATCACATTCCTGCGAACAGCTAGAGCACAACGCTATATCCTGACCTACATAAAACAAACAGGGCAACCGATCTAATGAAACATCCTAAACTCTGTCCTGGCACTGCATAGCCTACACGCTGCAAAGTGCCAAAAAATTCCAAAAAAACGAACAATTCTCTCTTTCCCTACCTTTGGTGTAGAAGGAGACACTGCACTAAATGTAGGAAGGTTTGACCAGTGATTACTATTAACTTATAGTTTTAAAGTTTAGTGGGAAACACTTCCCTACTTCTCTAAGTCGCTTTTCCCTGCAATTAAGGCTGCCACATTTTTGGCTCGGTTTATCATCAAAAGTAAAAACTCAACCTAAATCGTGAATGTTCACGATTGCAGTGAATTCTAGATATGACATGTTTACTAAAAATATTGGAACACCGAAAGTTTAATTGTAAAGAAAATGAAGTAGGTAATTTCTTCCGTACAGTCCTCTGACATGATACACAGGAGAGGAATAAAGGACTAGGAGTAGGACTAGGCTACTAACTAGCTTGTTGCATATGCCGTTTCATTTGCCACATCATCATGTTCTGGTCAAAATCTGAATTATTCTCTCTATAAGCTTCATTGTTGGTGTACTTGACAATGTTAATGAAGAACTACTTCAAACCTGAAGTGCTTCTGTGCATTGTAAGTACTATTACTTACTCAGTTACTGTAGAGTGCAGTTGGTTACACTTACAGTACCTGAATTTTTAGAGATTCATAAGATAGACATGGCTGCTTAAAGCAATGCTTTCGTAGTGAATGCTGCACTGGTGACGAGTCTGTTCGCAAGAAAACTGTAACCAGCAATTAAATAAAAAGCACCGTTTACCACATACAATTTGTTGTAGATGAGAAAAGAAAGCATAACCAGATTCATACATTATTAGGCGCACTGCGTTATAAGCGTGTACTTTTGATATTTGAGAAAATGAAAGGGTTTTTCGTATGCCTTAAGGTCTGAAAAATTTGCCAAGTCATGAGAGACACATATGGCTCTCTGCATTTTTCAGGCAGTCTTTTGTTGACTCTGCATTCTAGTGCCGTCCCACCACTTATTGTGAAAACAAGGGGATTGAATGAAGACTTCACAATGATGTCAATCACTCTTTGGTTGTACTTATCCATTTCTTTTTCATGTTGGTAGATCTGTTTATGGGACTTACCAGAATAAGACTGTGAGTTAGGATATGTGATCCTATGTCAAAGAATTTTTTCTCACAGCTATTCCACAGTCCTCTTGCACTCAGAAACATCTAACCTTGCATTGCCAGCAGTAGTGACTTTTCTTTCAAAATTGTTTTCGTTGATTTTCAGAAGTGTTTTTTCTGTCAGAACATCTCTTATAGAGAACAAAATCAATAGTTGGCACCACAGGAACTTGCAGTACTTCATTTATTCCAATTGACTAATCTTTACTGTGGAACAATTTCTGGTGGGTTATAAACTGCTCATGCTAATAGACTACCCTTCATTTTTTACTCAAGTCCGCCTGTCATTTTCTAATTAAAAAAACTAATAAATGACTTGAATTTTTTTTAGTATTTGCTTGCACATACGATGGTGTTGCAAGAATAACTACTCTGGTGTGATTCAGGCATAACATTTTTTTTGCAGAGAGGTCCCAAGTCACTGATCTTGTCTAAAAAGGTATATGAAGAAGTTGATTGCCCTAGCAACAGGTTTAAAATGAATCAGAGGTAGCATTATTAGACCTTGACCAATGTTTACTGCTATTGCGCAAAGATGAAACTGGCAAAAGTGGACTCCGTCACACACATCACATTTTGATGTCACACACTTATTTTAATTGCTGTCTTAGCTGTGCAGTAGCTGCAATTTCTAGATTTTACATGAAACTAGTGTAACCTCTATGGTAAAAGTCTATGATACGTTTTTGCAGTGAAGTGACCCTACACTTCACAGAATTCTTGTGACATGTCATTGCAGGTAAAAAGTCTCTTCCAAAAATGTCACACACGTTATGTTTTTTTAAATAGGAAAATAAAGAAAATGTGAAGTTGCAGAAAAAATTTCATTTTCAAAATGAGTACTTATGAAGTAGTTTCCCATTGATACCAAAATAAAATTTCAGAAATGCACCAAATACAAATTAGGCAGTGTCTATTTTGCCACCAAAATGCTGACGACAACAGCTTGGCTGGAGCTATTGTGCCGCCAGTCCAAAGCTTGACAGAAACGAAGTAAAATCAAAAGATAAACCTTAACGCTAACCCCTAACCATTAACATTAACCCAAACACTACTCCCTAACGCAAATCCCTAACTGTAACAGTAACCCTAACGCTAACTCCAAATCGTAACGCTAACTCCAAATCGTAATGCTAACCCTTAATGCAAACCATTAACCCTAATGCTAACCCTTAATGCTAACCCTAATGGTAACCCTTAACCCTAACACAATCCCCTAATACAAACCCCTAATGCTAACCCCTAACCATCACGCTAACCCTGACACAAACCCCTATTGCTAAACCCAAGCCCTAACCATAATATAATGCTAACCTCAACCCTAACCCCTAACCGAACCCTAAAGGTAACTAACACCTAATGGAAAAGTTTTTTAAAAAGCAAAAAAAAGAAAAGTCACTAAGGTGAGATTCGAACCGAAAACCAATGGCATGCTAGACATGAAGCATAACCACTACACTATGAGCAGCACGCTGATTGCATGACAAACTGACATTTTCATTCGAATTGCATCCGACTGGCAGCACAATAGCTCCAGCCGGATCTGTTGCCACCAGAAAATTGGCGGGAAAATAGACACTACCTACAAATTATATTGAATTATCTTCAAAAAAATTGTCAAAATGTCACACACGTCTCGTATGGAATCGCCCTATAGACCTTTCTCATTATCTGTGCCTTAGTCTCTCACTGAGTTGTGCCTCATTGAAGTGTAACCGCACAGTTTACATTTGAGGCTGTGATCCACAGAATTTGTCTCTCCACAAGCACAGTGGGTGGATATGCCCTTCACCTTCCATCCATATTTCACGCAGATGGTGTCCATGAATTCTTGTTTGTTTAGTTTATATCCGATCACTTTGATTGGCAAGGCTGACAGCCAAAAGATGCCCCTTTTTCTATTGCTCCATTTATAAGCTACTGTGACTCAGAGGTCAGTTCCTCTAGTAGTTTGTTATGGCTATTTCAGCATTTTGCATTGTTCTATTCTGTTGTTCATATTTCTGGTATATTGCTGGTCTGAGGGGTTGTATTCGAGATCAAGTTTTTGGTTGTAAATTTGGTCTGTTGTTTTTGCAGTGATCAGAATGGAGTTCTCATATTCTGTCTTGGCAGTTTCCTGAGGATTTGTCAAACCTAATCCACTATGCCTGAGAGGAAGAGCTAGTATTTGTTTTTCCGCATCACTCATCCTATCAGTGTAGGAATTAAATGATCTCTGGTGGCATTGCCAGTGGTTCAAATATATCACTCGTGTCTGGTACTGTTCTTTGGAAACGGGTCCATCTAGAGCAGTGGTTTTCAACGTGGGCGAAATCACCTCCCAGGGGGAAATTTTATGCGCTGTGGGGACGATTTTGTGATATACGAGTTTTGGGGGGCGATTTCAGTTCACATGAGGTCGATTTCTGCATGATGAAACATACTAAAGTTTTGAATTGATTAAAAAAAACAACATATTTCTTACTTTGTAAACAAAGCATCTGATGTGCTTTCAACTCCATGGTACATAACAAAGGTTATAAAAACACATAGACCACTGAGATTGTCATTGACTCGGAGCCAAGCGTTGCGGTTCTTACGAATATTATGAATGCGCAGATATTTTGTTGAGTCTAATGTTGAAAATAAGATAAAGGAGCAGAGAAACTGTTGCAGTCAGTACTTTGTTAGGGTGGTTAACCCAGTCTTTGCATGAACAATGTCAAAAAGGGATAACAAGCCATACATTTGCCAGCCTGTATACATCAAGATGCAAGGTTTTGGACGTTTCTTGTGTAGTATGTGTTAATTCTATTATACTGACATTGGTTGAAAGTGACCGATGCTTAATATAGCTATCGGAAAATACCCAATCAGTCAAACTTCATTTTTCAAGAGAAAAACTTCAGCTTTTTTGAAGATAGTAAAAATGGCCCAACAATCATAACATTGCTACCACTAAATCATCGCATCGACTTTCACAGCAATAGCAAATATTGATTGCAACATGCTGTAAAGTTTAGCCGAGTGAATTTTCGTCATGAACTGTCACAAATCCCTCCAACCGTTTGTGTTATTTTTAGCAAAATTGCCCTAATTGAAACAAGCCTTCCTGGCCTTTGGTAAAGCTTTGCCAAACCGTTGTTTCATAGGCAAAAAATATAAAAATATGACAGTCCTATATCATGTGTTTTATAATATTTGGTTAGTACTTTGAGTAAGTCAATGCGGCCTACATAAGTGTGTTCTGTTGTAAAAATACAGGAAATATGACTGTTTTGAGATGATTTATGTAGCAATTAACTAGTAAAATCAGTAACAGCTAGCCGTAAGCTGTAAAACGTGCTTATTGTGTTTTTCAGGCAGTTCGAATGTTTTGCTGTTCTGTGGATATAGCTGTAGGCTACTGTGTTCATCTGACTTATGACAGAGTTTAACAATAGGCTGGAAAAGTGTAACTTAGACCAGTGAATAAACCCAAGCACCCAATCTTGGCTAAACTAAGGAATCTAAAAAATCCTTTTCGCCACCTGTTTGAGGCTTGCTATGAAGTCATCCTGTTGTGTAGATTACGTCGAAAGTTACATTGTGTAAAAAGCTGCTGGGTGAAATACTTTTTTGCCAGCTAGCTAGCATAAGCGAATGTGATTCCACCATCCAGAAATGTCTCACTGACATTCAAAGTGATGAAGAAGCCCATGCTATATTTCATGCACATGGGTAGTCAGATTTTTGGATTAAAGTGGCATGCAGCGAGCGTTTTCCAGAACTTTGGGGAGAATTGAAGCTATTATTACTGGTGTTTCCCACGATGTATTTTGCTGAGCAAGGTTTCTGCCAAGTACTGCATACCTGTAAAAAGCACTGCAATTGTCTTGACATGAGCAATTCCAGTGGAAATGCCATAAGACTTCAGCTGACCAACTTGCAAACTGATTTGAAAAGCTTGCAAATAAACAATATCACAAGGTTCGCATTAGTTGGAACCAGCTGTTTTTTTGGAAATGAATAACATTTATTTTACTAATGCATTTGCAGAGTAGGTTGACTGTTTATATTTCTATTTTCAAAGCAAATTAATGTTTTCTGACAATGCAAAAATTATAGGCAGGGGGTGATTTTCAAACAAAGATTCCATACGGGGACGATTGTACAAAAAAGGTTGAAGACCACTGATGTAGAGCATAATCCTTTGGTGAATGCTGAGTATATTGCTTGAGGATCATCTTGTGCATAGTTTGATAGCAACTGAAGGTCTTTTACCCAACCCTTAACGTTGTTTTTAATAAGTGTTCCCTCAATGATTCTGTCCCAAATACTGCTCTAAGGTGGCATCCATATTCTGTGATTTTGATGCTAGTGATTTAAATAAGTTTTTGTGCAGATTTATTTAAACGGCTGTTTCTTGTTATGGGGATCTAGTCTTTGCAGGTTTTGGGCAGTATCCAAAGTCTGGTCCCTTGGCCTTTAGGTAGTCTCACGATTTTTGACGCCTTGTGGAGGTCCAACTACAGAGCTATCATCTGCAAACCACTTGTTTTATATCATCATTTGCAGTTTCAGTGCTTAGTGGTGTATCAAAGGTCATGTGGAGGTAGCATACATTGCAATTGCTGCATTGTCACCTTATGAGAGTATGTGGTTCCCATTTTCCAGATATAGCATGACAGGAATGTTGTAGCTGTTGTGTAGGTAAGTGTACATGGGCAGACACAGTTTTTTGATGTTTTCTAAACCGACTTTTATGTTAAGTTTGTTGAATGCATTGTCTGCATCAACTAACAGCAGGCATTTACTGTTTTGATCTTGGAAACTTTTCCTTGCAGAATGTATTAGCTGCTTCTATGCCTGATTCTAGTCTGGTGAATGTCTGTCGTGTTTCTGTTGCACAGATGTCATCAGAGATGTCTTCTTGAGATGATGTCTTTAATAATCTTGTGATTGTTTTACCAATGATTCAGCATAGGCATTGACCAACACCTACTGGCCTAATGCTGTTGTCTGTTTTCTTTAGTGGAATAAGTCTGCATGCAAGGAGAGTTAATATGTGATTGTGTGGAATTACGTCAGTTGCCAGATGTCTAGCAAGGGTGGCGATTTTGTCAGCTTGTTTTTGTGAATAGGTGCCACATTATGATTTTGAATAAATTTCTTTCCAAGTTTCCATGTTAATCTGTGTTGGTCCTTCAGACCCCGATAACCTTTTTACACTAGATGCGATTTCATCTTGAATTATGTTTTCAAAGATGACTTCTTTGTTTTTGTTTCAGGGTTAGAAGTTATGGCAGATTATTTTATTTCCACTGCATTTGGATTTTTTATTTTCACTGCTTTTCCGCTAACTTGAAAACAGTTTTTTTTTTCAAAATCTGCAGATTTGTCAACCATATAATAATATTATTTTCTATCTATTCTTTGAAAGTTGGACAATTTAAGGTTGTTTCTTTTGTATTTTAATTGAAGGTTTTGCAAACATAACAAAACCTTGGGAAAAGGGACCCGAATCAGGTCTCTAGAATTGAAAATCGGGTCCCTAGAATCAGAAAATTATCATCAGGTCCCTGGAATCAGAAAAATTGGCTCCCTACAGGTCTATACTAGGTACCATACATTTTCCTCAACACTTTGAGAGCCGGCCTATGATATATTCGTACTTCGATTTCGGCCTAAAAAACAGCAGTTTTCAGTTGCCTTACCAACGCCCTAGGACAAGCGGCAAGGGTGCAATGCGAGCTATTGTTGGCAGCAACCTTTATTGTTCTCTGTTGGACTTTAAATCTCCATTGATGTGTATTGTTGGCAAGCAGCAAAAAGATCAAACGCCACGATCAGTGAATTACTGTTTGTCACAAATCAGTGGGTGTTATTCTTTGCGATGCCTTTCTTGGCTCACAAAGACTTTGCGCTAATGGGCTGTTTGAAAATTGCCAAGTGCGAATGTTTGTGAAGCATGGCTAATTGCCAAGTACGAATCCTTTTGAAGCAGCCAAACAGGCGGCTCCAGCAGTTATTTGCTGTTGAAAATAAAAAAATTTTGTAGCAGCTAAAACCGTCAAGTCTCTATATGATGTTCCACTTCACACTAATTTTTTATCCACATCACACTGGCATGCATTCACAAATGCTTTACACTAACGAGTCATTTGAAATCTGCCAAGAGCGAATGTTTGTGAAGCAGCATCGAAAACACGGCTGAAGCAGTTACTTGCTGCTGAAAAAAATATGCTCAAGCAAAAATCGTCAAATCTTTACTTGATATGTTCTAACTCTGTAAAAAAGTTGAGTAATTATTTATGCATTCTGCATTGGCATGCATTCACAAATGCTTTAAACTAATGGGTCATTTGAAATCTGTCAAGAGCAAATGTTTGTGAAGCAGTGTCGAACACATGGGTAAAGCAGTTGCTTGTTGTCGAAAAAATATTTATGCTCAAGCAAAAATCATCAAATCTCTACATGATAGGTAGCAACTCAGTAAGAAAAGTTCTGGGTGATTGTTTATCCACATTACATTAGAAACCGCTCCCAATGAAATGCAATGTGACGAGACAATCAGCCACATGGTTACAGCAAGCCGATCTTATTTTCCGCACTCGGCGAAACGCGTGCGTGACTGTAAGCAAAATATACTATGGTTGCTTTGAATAGCTCTCCTGGCCTCATCGTATGTCAAATAACATTATGAATATATGTTTTTGGTTGCTAGAGACTTGTACGAAATGTTCGTAATTTAAGAGGAAAACATACGACCTGGTGCTCAGCGCTTGGTGTTTTAAATAAGGTACGAGTATATCGTGCACCAGCGGTCTACCGGTGGACAGCTACCAGAGAACCCGTGGTTGAAGTGTTAAACTAAATTTGTTTTGCTGAGATCAAAGTAAGTCATTCAAAGTGCGGCCCTGGTTAAGATGTTGACATAATTTTTGGTTCAGTAAGCCTTTTGGGTTAGATATAGCTGCTTTAAACCACCATCAATATAATAGAACTAATTAACTCATACTATATGAGAAACATCCAAAACCCCATGTGCTGATGTATACAGGCTGGAAAATGTTATTGCTTGCTGCCCTTTTGGTGATGTTGATCATGTAACGATTGGGTTATACCTGAACATTCATGATCGTTGTGAGACCTGAGTACCAAACAGTGACAATCTCAGTGGTCTTGGATAGTTGTTGCAGTGCAGTATTATAGGGTGATTCCATAAGTGACGTGTGTGACATTTTGACAATTTTTTTAAAGATAATTAAAAAATTTTTATTTGGGGCATTTCTGAAATTTACTTTGTCAGGGGCAAACTACTTCATAATTACTTGTTTTGAAAAACAAATTTTTTCTGCAACATGACATTTTCTGTATTTTATTTTTAAAAATGTGACATGTGTGACATTTTTTAGAAGTGAATTTTTATCTGCAGTGACATATCACAAGAATTCTGTGAGGTAGGGCCCCTTTACTTGGCAGGGCAATTAACCTCTTCACACACATTTTCAGACATTGGTGAGTTGGCACCTCTCGACAATAAAACGTGTGCCTCAATAACACCAGAGTAGTTATTCTTGCAACACCATCACATTTGCAAGCAAATACTAGAAGTAATTCAAGCCATTTATTAGTTTTTTAATTAGAAAATGACAGGTGGACTATTAAGTGCAAAAGAAGGGTAGTTTAGCATGAGCAACTTACAAGCAAAAAATTGTTTCACAGTAAAGATTAGTCAATTGGAATAAGTGAAGTGCTGCAATTTTTTTGTGGTGCCAACTATTCTTTTGTTCTTTTAAGAAGACTTTTTGTAAAATCATAATGCCCACTGTTTATTGTAGAAAACACTTGGCTGCTGAATACATATGTTTATGATAGTGTCTATTTTGCCTCATGAGGCAAAAGCTGTGTTATTTTGCCTTTAGTTGAACACAATTGGTTGAATTGGTCACAGGACAAGTATGATATGCAAATAGACAAGGGGTTTACAGTTAAAAGATTAACCTACAGCTACACAAGGTAGACAAGAAGCCACTTTCAGGATGTCACCACTGAAACTGTGCCAATACTTTCTCATTGTCCAGACTGAGCTGCTGCAGACATCACAAACCTTAACTAGGCAGGTCATGCATTCCAAACTTGTCATGTGACTACTTTAACCACTTACGTTCTGCTAATTTGCAGAATAGGCAAAGTTGCAAATCTTGTCCTAAAAGAAAAAGGGAGACAAAAACAAAAAATTAGGCAGCAATTAGTCATGAATTTAAAGATTTAAAGCTCAGTACATGAAAAAGCACAAGCACTTGAAAGCAAAACAGCTGAGATTGAAGAAGAAAAGAAAAATCTAAATTAGCAACCTTGATTTACTTGTGTCCAAAAGAACAAAAAAAATAGAGCAAAAGTAGGCAATTGAAAAAAGTTGGAAACAGGCATAGTTCACAAAATGTTAACATTTTCTTAAAGCATCATGATCAACATCATACAGATCCAGGCAATCATTTGGAAAAACTTTTAAGAATACAAAGCAGGATTGCTACCCTAACAAAACAAATCAATTATTATTTTGCTGTTAAAACCGTAGGAAAACTAACCTTATTATTAAATCCACAATAACACAAAGCAAATCTGCAAATTTCATTTTACTGTTAAATCTTGTTGTCAGTTTACACCTATCAATTTCAGTGCTGACTAGATCAAAGGCTGTAAAGACTCATATTATAGCCTAGAATCCAAAAAAACTTTCAGCCACAAAAGCGGCTCGATTGGTCGACTCCTAAGGGATGATGACATCATCCAAATGTAAACAAATATGCATGAACAATAAATATCCTGTCATTATGTAACATCAAGAAAAAACCTGACATCCCAAGCTTAACACTTCGAGAGCCGGCCTACGATATATTCGTACCTAGATTTCAGCCTAAAGCCAGCAGTTTTTGATTGCCTTACCAATGCCATACCTCCTCCGCTGATTGCGCTAGAGAGCTGTTTAAGGGCTCAAAATGGATTGGCCAATCTTCTAGTCTGCACTCGAAAAAAAATTTTTGGTTGGGGATTGGGGATTTTTTATGAGTGACCTCATAAGTGAAATAGTTTTGGGGCTGTTTTGGCTCATGTTTCCTGGCCTAGGGCCCAACCGCTAGGCCAAAGTATTTCGCTGAAGTTTTCATTGGAAACTATGCTCGAGTCCGAGCCTTTTGAGCCTTTGATCGACTTTCTATCATTTCTGGGTCAAAGGTTATGATCTAAATAAACAAATTAATTAATTAGCTAATTAGTCAAATATTTTTATTAATTTAGATCATAACTTTTGAACCTGAAACCCCAGCAGGTCATCCAAAGTATCAAAAGACTTGGATTGTAGCCTAATTTCCAATAAAAACTTCAGCGAAAAAATACCATCTAACTAGGGCCAGGTGAAGTTGGCCAAGGTGGCCTAAAAGTCCTCCATTTATAACGTCACTCACAAAAAATCCGCATCCCCCAACCAAAAAAATTTTTTCGAGTGCAAGCTACAAGACTTGCCGCATCTTTTGAGACTTTGAACAGGTCAATAGCGCTTGCCGAACCGGAGAAATTCCCACACAAAGACATGTGCGTTTCGGTGTCTTTTTTCTCGGAAATCCCCAAAAACGACCAGACGCCAAAGTGTTAAATTTTTTTTTCAGTCTTAACTACAAGACTTTACGAGTCTTCAGAGGGCTTGAACAGCTCTCTAGCATAGTCTGGTGGTGAGTTATGGCCATATATAGTATGGGTGTAATGCACCCCATGTTAGTGTTTGTGAAGGTAGAGATTTTACCACTTGTTGGTTTTTGGGCCGTAATTTTGGTTCCAGGTATGGTGGAATGACAATCAAGGACTATAAAGACTTGCATGGTGGTCTAGTTTCCAAAAAAGCTTTGAGCAAAAAAATTGGCTCATTGGATTGGCACCCAGGGCCGGGTAAAGTTGGCCAAAAAAATGCAAAAGCAACCCACTTGCGACGTCCTCCCCAGAGAACCCCAAACACAAAACAAAAAATTTTTCATCAATCTCAACAAGAAGACTTGTTGAATCCGCAGATGGTTTGAACAGCTTTCTAGCTCAATTGGCTGGCGAGTTGAAGTGTTGCAAACCTTTGCAAAAAAAGTGGCGCATGCGCGACTTAAAGGGTTGGGATAAATGTGTTCAGTAGAGGTAAATTAAAGATTATTTGAAATACAATCAAGAAGTGACTTGTAAAACGTTTTTTAACGCAAGAAAACGTGACGTGTGTGACATAAATATTTGCCAGTAAAGCTGTACTAACATGCAAGATGGAAATTTCAAGCATTGAAGAACACAACATATCTCTTGCACTCAATGATGCGCCAAAAAGTAATTGTGAAAAAGTTTTATCAACATCAAAAAAATTTAGAAGGAAACTCTGCATTTTTAACACATTCAGATTTATTCACTGTCCACTATTCTCCACATGTCACTACTAGATGTTGCTGTGCATAACATGTGTTCCAGATACAAAAAGAAAAACTTCAGAGCTTCTAGTTGTAGGATTTATCAATAAAATATGTTTGAGCTTAGTTTGAAAAAATACACTGTGATTGACGTTTGCGTGGATCGCCCTATACAGATCGATGTTACTTTGATTGTTACGTGCGCAGTCCAATATGTGTTTTATAACCTTTGGTATGAACCATGGAGTCGAAAGTGCATCAAATGCTTTGATTCCAAAGTAACGAATAATGTTTTTTTTTAAATCAGTTCAATAATTTAGTGTGTTTCAACCTGTAGAAATTTTCCCCCTGGAAACTGAAGTTGCTCCCACAACTCATAAAATTGCTCTCGGGGCGCTTTAGCTCATGTTGAAGATCACAGAATTAGGGGATTGGTTTTCATAAAATTGGGGACATGCTGATTTTCATAAAATTGAAATTCAATGGCAATTTATACACTATGTGATCTGAAGGGGCTACTCAAGTTCAGGTTCGTTTGTTCAGGGTTCCGTGAGTGGCTGCCAGGGGTTCTGCCGAAAGAGACCATAATTTCTTGGGACAAAATCTGCAACTACAGTTCTATGCGCTTGTTGCAATACCACTGTTTCACAGTATCCTTGCCACTATGAATTGCATTGAAAAATCTATTTATCAGCTGTTTTGAATTGTGGCTTGTGTTACAAAACTCTATGCCATAGGGTTCCATGAGCAGCACAAACATTCACGGAAGGTTCAGCAAAAAGGTTGAAGAACACTGCATTAGTTTACTGCAGGCCTGTTCGTGGTGTTTGCTCTGGCATTTATTATTTGTGTTTAACCTTGTGCCTGTGCCACACCAATCAACAGTAATATGTTTTGGGTATAACCCCATCGCAAGAGTGCTAATATTATTCCTGGTGTGGACTGACAGCCATTTCTGTCTTAATGAAATCATTAGACCTGTGCTATCACTGTATTTCTCAGATCATAAGGCGCACTGTATTATAAGGCTTATTAAATGAAGCAAAACTTAGGAAGTCAAACTGTATTGAACTGTTTCACAATAACTCCTGAATGCGGGAGTCCCACTCGGAGTTTAATCTGTCATACATATGAGGAAGTTAACTGGTCACACATGCATATCTGCTAGGCATGAATAAAATAAAAGTTGTGCGAATGTTTGATTCAGTGTACGCCAATGTAGTCAGGAGACTCGTGGGGTAATACGATATGTGTGTATGTGCTAGCTACCCTCAGAACCACTACACTGCTACTCTACAAGTACATGTAAATGAGTTGAATTGCTGGATTTGTTTACACAGCATAGCATTAGTTCATGGGAGGTCGCTACTGGTAAAATGTTATGAATGAGCTAAAGTAGCAAGAGTTCACCATCATTGCATATAGAGATCGACTGATATGGCTTTTATGGGGCTGATACCGATATATCAGCCATTCATGGACCGATAACCAATATTTACAAAATTTTTAAATATTGTTTTCTGCTTCATTATCAAAAATATAATGTATTCTATGCCTTACCTTTTTTTCAAAAAACTTCAAAAATCAGGATTTATGAGCTAAACTGTTTCAAATTGCAACAATTTCAATATTTTGATATGATTTTTAATTACGCTGATTGACTTGTTAGCATAGTATACACTGTCTGCAATGAATAAATGCGGTGCCCTCAAAAAAACAATGTTAAAATTAACAACGCAATAAGAACATAACACTGAATGAAAGAAAATTGATTTCAGTGCTTACAACAAAAAAAGCAAAAACAATGCTTGGAAGTTAATATGGTGAACAATGAAAAGAAAGTACAAAATGGAGCATCAACGAAGTTAAAGTTGGTACAGTACGGCATTCAATTAATTATTGCCAAATCTGAACATTTTTCCAAAAAAACAGTACCTTTTTTGCAAGATAACTATCGTGACTTGCTTCATTGTGCTTTCTTGCGCAAATTGCCTGGATGTGTGAGAAATATAACAGTGTTTTGTCAACACATACTAAGGCCGATAAAATCAGCCATTCAAATTGGCTGTTTTGGCCGATACTGACTTATTCGTAAAACCCAAATATCAGCTGATATATCAGTCTATCTCTAATTACATATTAAATCCATGGCAACATGCTACAGTATTAAAAGCATAGATGATCGTAAGGAAAGAAGCAAATGTAATGTCTTTCACATGCTTTGTGATGGAATATTTTGTGTGGAAATGAATTATATTTGTTGTTGTCATAACCAGGATGCTTTTGTCCAAGATGAACATCAGAAATGTTTGCCCACTATTGTTTGTAAAAGGGCAAGGCAGAGACATGAGATTTTTATGCTTCCAAGACAAACTTTCCTAGGACTTAATAAGTTTGGTTTTATTATTTTTTAAGCTGCAATCTAACCAAAGTTTCCAGGTGATGTTGGGTGTTTTAGAGGTCATTTTTTCATACTATTCCATGGAGGTGGAAACAGCACACCATTTTGCTCGAAGCATTCAAAGTTATTATTGAAACTTTGTACAGTACAATATTTATGCCACCTTTGCCACTGGCTGAGGGATACAGTGGTAGAGAATGCACTTGTTAAGTAGGAAAACTGAATTTACTTCCTAGTTGCATCATACCAAAGACTCTAAAATAGTGCTTCTCAACCTTTCCCACCCTAGGACTCCTATTCCTAAAGGATACTGGCTTTGGGACCCCTTGTCTGTGCAGTGCAACCTGCCAAGGAGGTGCTTAATGAAAGGGTTAAAAAAGAAAACACTTCAATGGTATTCCTCCTGGAAGCCCCAGATCCTTCATTGGGGACTCCATTAAGAACCACTGCTTTAAAAGCAATGCTTGCAGCTACCATACATGACACAGGTAAATTGCAAGAGAAAGTATGTGTGGTGCTGTCAGTTGTTAGACACCACTGTTGCTTGTTCGCAGCTGTGTGCAGACTACTCATAATACCGTAAACAGGGGAACATTTCATGTGTTATTAAATCTTCTTTCTAGATTACTTCTTCACATGAGTTTGTGTTTTGTTTATGGGGCTGTTCGTTTTTAGTTTTTCATTTGTTTGATGCCAGTTATGTCTAGCAAAAATGATAGAAATATTTATTTTTCTATGCTTAATGCTTCTGCTGCTGGTCCACATGTAAGTGTGATAAATGTCAAAACCTTCCCTGTACCCAACATGATTTCTTGGGAAAAGCCCTGGTACTGGAAGTGTTGTTTGTAATATGTAAAACAAGCAGTACAGACTTTGTGATAGAATTGTTGACTTTTTAAGTGATGTTTGCTTTTTTGAAAATATTCCAGATTAAGCTTATACACTTCTGATTGTTTAAGTTACTTATGACACTGGATATTATTCAATAGTGAGATTACTAACACAATTACTTCTGGAAGAAAAAGGCATTTGGAAGTTGAAATTCATGCTATTGCTGCCTCCTTTTGGAGTTTTGAAAAAGGCATTATAACCACTGCTTTCTGTTGGTTCAAATCTGTGAATTGTTGAAACAAGACCTGGATCATATCTTGCTACCTTGTCAACATCAGTCACTGAGTGCTAAAGAGAAGTGTTGCAAACGAGCTAAACTTCACTCAAGAACAGTTGTGTTTCATTTGGTGCATGTGTAAACTTGCTAGAGATATCAACAACCTCATCCACTTCCAGTCATAAGTTGTTTGGTTTTCCAAGCACATTTGTATCCTACTTATTTGCAATGCTTGGCTGTTAAAGATATAGTTGTGAATCACTGGTGCTGAAACATTTCGAAAGCATTGGGGTAACCATGCCCCATGCTTAAGCATGGCAAGGGCTCCTCCACCAACAATAGATTTTGCACCTGCATGGTTAAATTTTAATTCGGGAAATAAGGTATGTATATGTTGATGCACAGTTTTGTACAAAGTAGATGTTCTACCCTATATGTTTGTGTTTTGGTACATTATGTAGTAACCATACATACTGTTGTTATGCAACATATGTATTTTTTATTGCTAGTAGTTGAAAAAGTCTAAGAAGGCAGCGGAGTGTGGTGCCTGCTCACTGTCTCCAGTTTCAAATAGGATCTTCAGTTAAGTTGTAATACAGTGGAAACCGCTTAATAGAGCATTGGTTTATAGAGCAAACCGCTTATTCAAGCAGTTTTGGCTGAAAAAAAAACGATCCAATCTTTTTCCTCATAAATTCTTCACTTATCAGAGTAGGCACACCACTTATTACAGCAGTTAGACGTGTACCAGCACCATGGCTTGCACGCAGTTAGCGTAAAAATGAAGTAAAACAATCAAAAATAGACCAGTTCTTTTGTGCTGAAGAGGGGCAAGAGTGAACAGTGTCCACCACAACAGCTACTGTGCAATACATAATGACAAAAATATTGCAAAAATACATTTCTTTTTTAAAAACTGTGTACAGTGCTCACAACGAGAATAAAATAAAGTACCCTGACATTGATATGTGTATTGGTGAACTCCTAGTGTGAATGACACCCTATTTTTATTGCAAAAAGTTCTCATTGGATAAAAGAGCAACCATTTATTAGAGCAGGTTTTGCTATTCCCGAGTGTGCTCTATTAAGTGGTTTCCACTGCATATGTGCTCTGGTGCAGAGCAGCTTACAGAAAGATCAAAAGTTTCCAGCATCAAAATTCACTTTGTTTTTTCGTTTTTTTTTCAAAATATTTGGGTGAATAATGGTTGTATATTTTTAAATCAGGTGAAAGGAAATGTTTTGGAACATTTGATTCTTGGTCAATCTAAAACCATAATTATCTTTTGTTTTAAAATTTGAAACTTAAATTATTGAAGCAAAAATGAGGCAGTGTGATGTTTACCAATTATATACTTCACCTACTGAGCTGGCATTTTTTGCTTTTATTTAAATGGTATCAGTTACATTTACTGCTTTGTTGTTTAGATAGTGCAAGTTGTGCTTGAATTATATGCATGTTTATTTTTTGCCATAGTTGCTTTCTTGAGGTATACATAAGCCTGGTAGAGCATTCATTCAGTAAACCCATCTGTCGTTGTGAGTTACAAGCCATTTCATAAACTTGACCTGTCAAAGAAACATTGTTTTTTTCCATGGAAATTCCAAGTAAACTGCAACCTGAGACTGTAGGACTTCTGAGTTTTTTTGATGTGTGTGTGAGAAATTTCCCTTTCGAAGTGTAAATTTCTAAGTGTTTTTGACATTTGAATTACGGTCCACAGAAATTTAGTAAAGTTGCTGATCGGAGTCCTCCTGCTTTACGTTCATGCTCTGGCAGTGCGATAGACAGAGAAAGGCAGTTGTCTGGAATTGGTGAGCACCGAAAACAACCGGCAAGAGTGACACGTAGTCCTAACAACTTTCGAAAACCTGTTTCTCGTTTCCACTCTGTTGATGGCGGCTCTCTTCAAAATGAATCTAATGATGATGATGCAGGTACTGGTATCACTGTATTAATCATACCGCCGTAGTAGATACTGTTTACCGCCACCAAGGCATCTGGTTTGCCTGTTTTCAAAATTGTTTTCAAGATGGAATGGCTTGTTATATTTACACGGTTCACTAATGCGTATGTTGGAGCTAAAAGTGCATGGCATGATGCTACTGTTTCTGCTTTCATAGCTCCGTGGTAAAGTGTTCGCTTCACAATCGCAAGGTTGGTTGTTCGATTCACGGCCACTGCGTGAATCGTCGTAGCGCTCCATGGGCAACAGCACTCAACTCAGCCGCCTCGCCAAGAAGCAAATTTCAGGCTTCGGCCTGCCGCCATTGCCGTCACCAAAATCAGATTAAAAATTATAGATTCCTAGATCACCTCGCCTAGGTTCTGTAAAGCGTGCATAATATGTATTAATAGCAAACCTGAGAAATTCGAATGCCTGTCCTACCACAATTTAGTGATACTAAATGTGCCGCAGTTGAAGTTGAGCGTTTCAGTTGCTTATCGGGGAAATAATCATTTTGAAGTTGTTTCATTCGTCAATTTGTAGTGTGTGTTTTCAACGCCGCCATCGCACATTTATAATGTAGGAACAACGTAGACCACATAGAGTTACAAGCGCGTCATCAACCCGAACACATCTTTATGAAGAAATGCATGACAACTTTTGCTAGAACAACAAAACAAAAAGCTTCTGCAAATTAATGAAGAGAACAGCTGAAAGTAATTCCTAAACTTGGCATGCTTTAAGAAAATGTAATCATTTTTTTAACACCATACCGTGTTAGGATTCTATGTGTATAAGATGTATCAAGGCTGAAGCTGCGTTGTCAAATATGGAATCGATTACTTATATAAGAACTATTTGTGCTTGATCCAACTGCAGCACAAAACCTCAAATGAACTGAAAGTTAGGATAAGTTGATCCAAGTCATAGCGCAGCAATGAAAGTGGAGTGACGCTGGTTGACTCCACTAAAGCACTTAACAATAGTGAAACTTTGCCACATTTCTGCGAAATAGAGTGCAGTTCATCTTGCAGAAAAAAATAATTACCATTCTGCGCTAGGTCAGTTGTGCTAATATTTGCGTTTAAAATAATCTGTGAAGCAACACCAAGATAGTCATATGTTCTTGAGAAACAGACTCGCCAATATTCTTAAGCCGACATTTCTATTTCAGTGGAATCCTTCGTGAACCATTCTCAAAACAACAAGAAATGGAGTTCATTTGGGAATAGCAGGTGAATCAAAATTCAACTTCATTACTTACGTTTAAACATCAAATATCAGTGTAAAATTAGGACATGGTCGCAGATGTTTCTGTCAGTACATGCAATGGGCTGTCTCCCGCGTAGGCCTGCGCTCCTTGAATTTTTTCCGCGCATCCTCCCGCTCCGCACTGTTTCCGTTCCAAACCTGCACCACTGTGTGTCTGAAAAACACTAAAAACTCATGCAGTGTTTCGTCGCCAGTGGCAATTTGTTCCGTGGAAGTTCTGACGAACTCATTAAATTTGCTCATCCGCTGTTGACGACAAGCCCAGCCATACTGAACACTTGTTCAGTGTGCCCTAGCAGCGCTGGTTGCCATCACGCAGAACGTGTTTCTTGCAAGATAACTGAGAGCTGCAAACTCCAATCTATGATCCCACAAGCTCTCTGTAGCGTTGAAGTTCTTGCTTATGTCACTTTCATTTGTATTGGGTCAACCTTCGGCTACTCGCACAAGTAATTTTTTTATCCCGCGCCCGCCCCATAAATGCGGGTATGCGCGGGTGCAAAGTGTGGTTTTCTAAAAGCCTTGGGTGTGCTTCTATGTACTTCCACCTGTGGCTTGTGTAAGCATTGCATATAACCTGCATCAGAATTTTCTTTGCCCAAGTTTGAACACAACATCGCGTCGAGGCGAAACTTCGTGATAAGCAGACGCGTAGACAGTAAAAGTCTCTTTCGCACTTTGACATAGTTTTATTCTTGTTTTCCCTTGGAAGATAAATGTGTAATTTTAAGAAAAAATAATTAATTTTTGCGGCCCGCCAAGCGATATTCCACAATTCATGGGGCCCGTGATAGTAAATACGTTCACCATCTTTTCTTTATTGATCACAAAATCCGTATACGACTACATTTAAACTGTATATGATATTGTTTGTTTGATGGATGATGAACCCAACAAGCTTGCACCTGAAAATCAATCCATTTCCCCCGCATGGTGATTGTGCCAAAATTTAAGAGCAGTTCCACATATTATTTATTTGTTGTACCGGTAAGAAGCTCTTCTGTTACCAGTCATGTATGCAAAAGGTGTCGTCAGGTTAATCCTGAAAACTCAGCTATGATGGACACATGCATCAAATGTCATGGTATAATCTGTTTTGCCAAATCTTTTCAGATCAGGAGACTGAGTGGAATTAAGACTTGGCTTTTTTTAATATACGCTGCTCAAATAACAGACTGTCCCATTCCGACATGTGTTTTCATTCTACCAAGGAATGCGATAACTTTTTGAAAGCAGCACCGATACACATTCCCAACTGCAGAATCTATTTGCAATTAATCCTTTTTCTAAAGAAAATCGCTTAGACGTATTTATTGCATAATCGCTTAAGTCTCACAAATTCGATATGCGATCAACCGATTTCGTCTGTGTTACAAATTTCCAAAGCAATCTGAAATCAGTCGGAGTCAAGACGATTTCACAGACTCGGACTCCATTGACCTAAAATTTCTTCGACACTCCAACTCCACAGCCCTGGATGTTTTTATCCCATGTGCTTCATTCCTTCGATTTTGACAGAACGCCTGATGTCCTTAAAGCCAATGGAAGCTCAAGCACTTCCAACCGCGATGTAGAATTTCCGTCTCTTGGAGCTGCTGAAAGAAATTTGGTCTGCATCACAACCCAACCCGATAACGTGTGGAGTATGTTTTGTTTGAGTTTCATCATCTATTGTACATTGTTCTATCGTCTCACGATTTGACTACGTTGTATGTCATCATACCAAATAGATATTTTTCTGCGATTTTCGTCCTTGAACTCAGAGCGACGTTTGCATTATACGACTTATTGTTCTTTAGTTCAATTAGCTTGTGGGTAAAAGTTGCAACGTAATATTGTTGATGTTATTGAGTAAGTTGTCCAGTCAAAAGAAGTTTGTGCTTGTAGCGTCACGCGTTTGTGCTTCTGTTTCAGGAAAACCTCTTATTCACAAAGCCTTAGCTTCTGAAAGGAGAAATAGTGCCAACAGCAAATCGAGCAATGTCAAGTTGGAGCCAACAAGCAGCATTTATAAAAGTTTGGTGCCCAAGTCCAATGCCTGGAATAATAAAGTTGGTTGTGGTGTTTTCTTTTCCAGTGATATTGAACTTTAGTCTTGTAAAATTTCCGAAAAATTCCTGTGCTTTTAATTCAACAGCGCTGATAACAGCGCCGTTGCATCATTGCGCGTCCTCTAACTTGTGGTTTTATTTGAACATAACTTGAAGCGTGAGTTGAAACGTGCAACGTCAAAAACGCGTTTAAGAAAACGTTAGAGAAATATTCCAAAACCAGCAACGGGCAAGGATCAGGCCTGCTGAGCGAGAGTCTTGGCCATGTCACTGAACAGGAATCGGTGATGGGGCGCAGTTCTGCAATTTTTAGAAGCTGGAATATCATTTAGTCGTGTTCCCAGATCCACACTGTTCCGGAGCGGTGAAACCCGACAGGGCTCCAGATATGCATCAAATAGTTTCCTGTGAAGGCCGACTAAACTCTTTAGACCTGCAATGCAGTCAGTTTTGGTGTGGTGAACGAATATGCAAGTGGGACATATTTCTCCATTCTGGCAGCTCCTGCAGCTGAACCTCACCCCCAACTTATTGGCCATGCCTTTTCTTGCCACTTTCTTGGGGATAAAAAGTGTGGTTTTCTGATGATTGGGGAACTTCAGGAGCTTAATTTTTGCCCAGACTGACGTCGGAATTCGCAAAGCGATCTCCGTGTTTCATGGAGGTTCTGCCGCACACGTCAAAAAAGAGTGAGTCACTGACGTTTCGAGTTGGGGATTCCACGGCATTAAGCTGATTCAAATTGACCCTAAGTGCTTTGCCATAACAGTATCTCGAAGCCATCAATAATGCACAACAGCGTTCCCAAATTTCCGGCTTTTCGCAACCTCTCAACCTTCAATGAAAAAAGGCGTTGGCGTGGTAGTTGCGAGCATCTGGATATTTACCGGTGCGCGGTATCGACAAACTGCAACTACTTATTCTGTAACTAAATTAGACAAATAATTTATTACGTAACGCGTGTTCGATCGAGAAAACATTACTTTTGGTACGGTAAGTCGCGACGTACCTCGGTTGTACTCTTTTCTGCGTGTATATCTAATTTGAAGGTGACGATTTCCTCAGCGGATTTAGAAGTCGCTTGCGCGCCCGATCTTCTGTTATAGTGTAGCAGCCACCTTGCATTTGCTGTCGAATAAACAAAACTCTGTTTGGCAGTAAGGGTTGGACCACTAACCTTTGGGTTGGTGCACAGGCTTGAGTGTGGGTGTTTCTACGCATCTATTGCTTTACGTTTAAATGTGGTGCCGGCGCTGTTTTACAGCTGCCGCGAGTGCTGTGTAGTACAGCAGATTCACGCAAAGCGCCCTGAAGTCTAACGCATATCCGCATGCAAGAATTAATGAGTTCTGTGAAATTCGGTGGACTGCGCTGATCAGAAGCTTTAGGTGACAGGTGTGGAATATAATTTGATTTCTGTTCCAAACTAAAAGTTTGTTGTATGTGGCAGCAATTTCGACGAACAGTCAGCGTTCCGACAACCCTTTCACAACATTCCGATGATGGCAAAGCAAGTCAACTCGGCAAACCTGGAAATAGTCTACTTCAAGTAAGTGTTCTGCACGCGTGGGCTGCTAAACTCTCAATTATAGATGTTCTCGCTGGCGTTAAAGCAGTACTCGATAATCATGGAAGGGAAGTTACTGCTAGTGTTTCTGTGAAGTAATTGTATTGCTGACTTCCGTCTAATGATGTGCGCTACACAGCACAGTACCGTTTTTTGAGGCAGCCATACAGCCAGGTGACCTATAAATAGATGATCGGAGGTTGATTTGTGTGGGAACGGGCATACAAGCTTTGCGGTACGTACTTAGCTTATCGACACTCAAAAGAAAAAGAAGCTTAGCTCTAACTTAAGTTTAGTTGGAACGGCATATTTGAACAATTTCTTTCACTTAACGAGCGGGAGTGTAGTGCATTTGTGGTTGTTTTATCCCTGCTTTTGACAGGTTTTGAATATTTGTGGGTTGCTTTCAGACGGGCGTCAAAAAAACTCCTGCTGTTCCCAGCAGTCGGGCTGCTGCTCAAGATGCACGCTCGCCTGCTCCAGCTAAAGAGGAAAAAACAACGATGCTTTTGGCCACCGTCAAGCGGCACAGGCGAGGTGGGGCGATTGCAAATGTCGGAAAATGTGCTG
>JGI24022J15233_10000713_pt1 | contig 23420 bp, 21 predicted proteins | sample Ectturendosymbi2_FD_15233 | JGI IMG/M metagenome (IMG submission 15233)
AAAATTACACAAACATCATAGCCATGGGCTAATATTACCAGCAATGCTATCATTAAACTACTCCACGCTTTTATGCAACAAAAATTACTGCTCGTATGACACGCTTACGTATGACAAAACAGCGTAACAACAACTCTAACGTAATTGTGGACCACTCTCATCTTTTTCATACAGAAACCATCTAGACCACGTACTGTAAGATTGAAAAAAACTGTCTATTGATTGTAAAGAACATCTGTGGGATACTGACAACCACACAGAAATCAAGCTTTCCATAGAAAAAATGTGTTTCAGTAACCAGCCGATAATAATCTGTTTTTTCGATTGCTAAATAAGCACTTGAAAGTTTCAAAAACGACCATTTCAAAAGTTTCACCGGATAACATTACGTACTTCCGGCATTTCTTCTTGGACAATGTCAACCTGATGAACAGCGACAATGTCTTCCTCATCTTCGTCGTCTTGCTCTTCCACTACCTGGTGCCTCTTCTTTTTCTTCCCTTTCTTGCTGTGTTTCATCTCCTGCTGAAGTTTCTTCTTCTTTTCAACCGCCTTCTTAGCTTGGTGCTTGCGCCTCCGTTCCTGTTCCTGGGATAGAAACGTGATAAAATCTTTAAAGAGATCAGGCGTGGGAAACCCGCGGCCCGCGTGAACATTTAATACGACCTGCATCAGATTTTTCGTCGCCTGAGTTAGAACACAACATCGCGTCTTGATAAGCAAACACGCAGACAGTAAGCTCCTTCACATGGTTTTCTCTCCTTGTTTTTTTTGAAAGGTAGAAGTAGAATTTTAAGATATAATTAATCTTTGCGGCCCGCTAAGGATATTCCACAATTTATGCGGCCCATGATAATGGAATGATAGATTCCAAAGTCGACACATCACAAACTAAGCTATTTAGCAGGTGCTTGCTGCTGATTTTTGGCCACTTGGCACGTGCAGCTATTTCTCACTGTTTCGTGGAAGTATCCCGCCACTTTATTATTTGCGAAATGATTACTGCTGTTTAATTGCGAAGAGACAGAGAAAGACTGCAAAGAAAATAGCATAACCGTTCTTTTAGACATGTCGCTATAACACCCCACTTTTCCTTTAGACCAACGATCTACAAGCTTTGGTGCCAGAGGACCAGACAAGCTACTGCAAAACAGTTCGAGGACCAGGCATTTTACGTTTGTTATTCTTTCGCGATATGTTAGGGCGGTAGTTTCGAGCCCCCTACTTTTAGACATAAACCTAACGCACACGGACTAAGTCTAGCGCGTTTGTCAACAGTCTCAGTCTAATCCTGCGACGTCGCAGCGACTCCTTCAGAGTACAGGGAGGTCTGCGTTCGGCGAGAAACTGTTTCAACTTTTACGCAGCGGCTGGTTAGTGGTTTCCGACATTTTTAAGTCGAACGAAGACCTCGCCAGACACCGGAGCACGCGCTGCGACGTCATAAAATTACATCTTACGTTGAAAAGCTCAATTTGTGCCATACAGAGACCTCTGTGTCGGATTGTCTGAACTTGTGTAGCTGGACAACCTGACGTGTTGCAGAAGCGATCGCTTTCGTAGTACGTTCGGTGGTGTTTACCGCATACGTGGCGGTGCAGAATTTGTTAACGCCTTGGTTCTGTTAAGGAGACATGCAGTGCCATGCTTTCTCCAAGCTTTTTCGTATATTTTGGGCATTGCTTCAGAAAACTTTTTAACCTAAAGTCCATGTGTAACCATGGAACAACCCCACTGCTGACAAGTTGGTTAAATAGATTCATCCATCGACTGAGCCGTTGATTTTATTACGAGACACGTCTGGCGTTGATTTCCAGAGTGATCTAAAAATATTTGTGTTTTAAACACAAACATATAAAAGCCCAATAAATTCTAGCAAAAAACAATTCCACTTCACGTTGAGAGAAACGTCACACTAGCGACGACTTACCATTCTGACGTGACACTAGGGGCGACTTAATTACCATTCTGACGTCACACCAGCGGCGACTTACCATTCTGACGTCACTCGGGACGACTTAATTACCATTCTGACGTGACACTAGGGGCGACTTAATTACCATTCTGACGTCACACCAGCGGCGACTTACCATTCTGAGGTACCTTTCACTGCTCGGTAACCCTGGAACGTGCAGTGGAATGGCGATGTCAATTTCAGAGACGGGCGTCTCGTACTCCGCGTCAGGCTTCTGGTATCCTTCAACGTGCTGAAGAAACACGTTGTTGATAGCAAGATAAAGTAATTGCTGTAAACGTTTCTCTTAACAGCAACAGTTTTATCTTTTGCATCAATTGTTGTGATGATTTCGAAGCTACAAATTGTGAGATCCTTTGAAATGGACGCCATTTACAGGTTTTTACAATAGAGGAGAAACGGGCATTGCGAATGAATTCTTGCAATAAGAAACTGTTAAGGTAGGGGTGGGGCAATGGCACACCAACACTTCACCAGTGAAATTTTAAATTGAAAAAAAAACATTTCTTCGTCATGCAAGCAGCAATATAACTCAAACACGCGTGTTGCGGATTTTGCATACACAACAATACACAACATGAATAAACAACGATCAACAACAGAAATGCAACGAATAGTTCACGTAACGTTAAGCTACAAACATGCCATGCACCAAACCACGTCAGAACAAAAAAGTTTTCGTGTGTCAGACTTTGAACTAAATGAGCACAAAAGGCGATTAATTTCACAAACAAATAAGGATTCCCTGCTCATTTTGCTCCACGTGTCTACGAAAAGATCGGATTAGTCCATAAATATTCCCAAGTACCTTTTCAATAAAACGTATCTTGACTTAGAAGCTCATGTGAAAAGTCCTGCATTTAGACAGCGTGGATAGGCATTCACTATCAATAAATGCCACATTTTTTTGTTTGAACGTGACGACCGAATCCCTCCAACGTTTCGCATTGAGGCAATGCACATGGCAACCTGGAAAGCTTGTTCATTCATCTCCTAGCGCAGCGGTTCTTAACCTTTTCTCTACCACGCCTCCCCGACGTAATTGTCTTTTCTTTCAAGCCCCCTCAACTTTAAATAAGTAAATCGGAATTCACATTTTCCCGTTGAAGAACTTTACACGTTGGAAAGTCACTGTTATAGCGGAACAGGAAGCAATGAACGGAGCAGTGTAGATCAACATAGCATCTTCACTAAGGCCAAATAGTTCGACGCAAACTCGTGCAAGTCGTGATAGCGCGACGCAAACCTCGCGCAACTTATCCGGCATCCCAGCGCGACCATCGCAAAGAATGCGTGCACGGTCATGGTTGTTGTTAACAAGCACCACGGTCAGGTGCCTTGTCACAGATTGCACACCAAAGAAAAGAAAGAAATCATAAAGAATTAGCGACTGGCATATGCAGGAAATTCGGCGATCGAAAAGGTTTTCTATATAACAGAAAAATAGGTGAAGGAAAAGATAAAACAAATCGGCAGCATGCACGGTCATGCTCTGGTGGGTACCTGGGACTTCTCTGACTTGGCCTGCAACAACGTAGTCAAGCAGTGACGTCAACATAAACGCAACGAGCGAGGCATTGTCACGACGAAACAGCAGCAGCAATGACGACATGAAGTAACGTGGTTTCATCACAAAGAAATGTTTCTAAACAAAAATGTCAACGAACCTGGGCCACCAAGTAGTTGGGATTGCTTTCCTGTTCCAGTCTGCGTTGCTCGCGCCTCTGAAATAGAAAAACAAGCAGAATGACACCCACACCTTTCACTGCTGAAAAAGTCTTGAAAACAAACAGGAACACTTAAAGAGTGTCGGATGTTCTAGCAACAGAGCCGTTAAGTGAAGTCAAAGCATTCGACCATAACAAATCGACACAAACCAAGTAGTTTTCTGATGCGAGAAGCGGCAGAAAAATGCATTTGTCCGCTTCTCACACCACAGCAACGTGGCGTTTGCGTCAATGGTAAGTCGGCGGAATTGTTGAGCAATCATCGAGACCGCTCGTGGTATTGGCAACCTCACGTACATTTTACTTCATCAACTGAGGAACGATCATCAGGAATACCGCCGCACTGCGCGGCGTAGGCGGACGTCTCAATCAATGGCGACAGTTGGATGTCCCAGGCGTGAGTGCGATTTTATAAAACCAATGACAAATCGGATACTGGAAGTGGTTTGGTGATTTAATCAGTCAGCTTCACGCCACGACTTCATGGAGGCGGGTGCGAATGAACCACTGCTCGCATGTGAGTGAAAAGGGCAAAACAAGTTGTTTTAAGTAAAGAAAAAACTTGGCAAGTTACACTTGCGACCTTGAACAGTACACACTGCGTTACATCAAAGCTAAGTATCATTCGTGCATAGCTTGCGGTCGCAAAAACACACGTGCGATGTGATTTAGTCTGCTGTGGTCGATGCCAACCAACGATTACTGGCACAAAACCCATTTTGCCAACTTTTGTAATCGATAAAAACTCGGTCTTGTCTTTTGACGGATTTCATCAGACAGCTGATTGGCATTAAAAGTCAACAGGAGTGCGTCGTGATGAAATACTTGAAACCGCAGCGTGATGGAGTTAGGAGAAAAGCAGCTGACATGTGAGATTATGAAATTTTATTTCTGCAACGGTGTGTGAAAAAAACTGAGACTACATCTTGCTGAGTTACGAACTCCATCGTGGAAAGCATAACATTTACATTTACAATAAAGCTCAGCTTTACTTTCTCACTTTTCGTCCACTTAAAATGCTACCTTGAACCGAGTGAGACGCAGATATACCGATCAACTTCGTAAACCCGCTGGGAAATTCGTAAAGCCGCCTTTGAATGCGAAATATGCGTCAAGCATGGATTGCGAAATATTTGCCATAGAAGCACTAGTGGTGTATTCGAAACAATCACTTGTCAACACAAAAAGTCGTACGCAGCTTTGAACAAGACTGAGGTGATGCGCTGCGTGAATTCGCAACTATAGCAACTAAGGTCACCGCACGTTCCGTTGCGAACGCGACCTTTACAACAAAATTACACGTTTCGCCAAGTCGTGGCTTTGCGGCATTTGATATTAGGCTTTAATACCCTTGCAATCTCTTCCTCGCTCAATTCCCGTTTCTTATCTTTGTTTGGTGAATAATAATCGTCGTAGTTATCGTTGAATTCCTGCATCTTAGCGGTTTCGTCTTCCTCCTCTGACGAAGTGGGAGGGTCGTTGATCCAAGCGTCCAAATCCAGGCTGAAAAATCATTCAGTTTCTTTCTTATTGTAAAAATTCCACAAACGGTAAATTTCACAAGATACCGTAAACGCAATAACGTGTCATTGGCAATGGACACATCTTGTTTCTTGACAGCCGGATCGCACAACTACTGACGCGCAAACGCAGTGACAATGTTGTCAAAGTGCACGCAATGGCGAATAGGGATCGGATCAGTTTGCTAAACGCTGGTCATATTTTACGAACGTCAGCAATTGCATTGACAGCTTTCAGTGCGAGCAGGCCGCTCTCGAGCGTTAGCCCGGGCAAGAACGTGCAGTTGAACAGAGTAGCATCGGAATGCAGCGCAACTGCCGCGAGCTTTCTGTGGTAAAGGATTTGAATCCCATAGCAAGCCATACACCTGTATTGACTTCTCACGTTTTTTTTTGTATTTAACAAGACGCCCACATTTGGAAAAAAAAACGAGTACAGCGGGAAAAGCTGCTGAGCGAACAGGGTCAAATTATTTCGTGGTTTGAAGCCAAATCACAAGATCTGAGCAAGGTAGTCTTTTCTGCCTTAACGGAAGATGCTCCTTAGCTCTATATCTTGTGCGCTAACACGAACAAACACCTCCACTATGAGTCAACCCGCTTACCCTTCAGGAACTGGAACTTTTCGCTGAGCTTTCGGTGCGACGGGATTCAATTCACCCTTGAAAAGTGCTGAGAATTCGTCGGACACGGGCGTTTCTTTGCCCTGCGCTTTTTCGACGTATTTCAACATGGACACGATGCAAGACGCCTGCGTGCGACACATTGCAGGAAACTGAAAACGAACCCAACGAAAAAAGCAAACTTTCTGTGGAGGAAAATTCTAAACGTTCGCTTAAACTGCGTCGTTCTTTATTTTTGAGAAAACTAGCGAAACGAACATGACAGCAGAGAAGGAGTATAAAAACAAAAACCCAGAAGTAATAAAGTTAGTATGAAGTTAGGCTAATGCCCAGAATTCTTCACATTTGCTTTCTGAAAACAGGTTGAAACGTGTTTTGCATGTTATAACCGTATAAGAGAACTCCATTCTTGTGCTGCTTCAATGTTGTCTGTTCCGCGACGAGGTAATAGCAGAAGATTCGACAAATCTGGTACACGAAAAGCGGAAGTGCTAAATAGCCTTATAATAAATACTACGGCCAAATCTGCAAGATGTCAGTTGTATCGTTTGCTTTGGCCGTAGTATTTATTATTCGACAAATCGTTGCCAGGCAACGTGATCAAACATGTCGCACCTACATCTGATGCTAAATACCAACCCGTTCTTGCACTTCAAGGTTAGAACTCTGCACCAAGTCTGGGACTCTGTCGAGCAGGACTTTCGTAAGCGCGCCGGCGCGTTCCCAGTCGACGTCCTTTTCCGCTTTAGAAAGACAGACAGCGAATACTTTCATTAAGTTTTGAAGGAAAACACCTTGGATGTGTCCGGGCAAGGTCAACAGGCGAGGCCGAAGCATGGCGTGGATCAAGGATTCCGGATCGTTTAGAAGCCTAAACACAAATACCATTGGAGGTGAGCGCCTACTTGAACCAAAACCTCATGTTTACCCTCGAAACTCAGGCGCAAAAGGTTTCTTAATACTCTTTTTGATTCGTTAAAGTTAAATGAAGTATAACGCGTATTTGACAGCGACACATCGCCTCACAACGCTTTTGGCAGAAGTTGCATTGTTGCCAGCACACTCTTTCTGCAATTTAACCCTTACTCGGCAAACTCGCCGCAGATGTAAGCTGCAGCGTACAGGACTTCCTGCATTCCGTTTCGCTTCAATTGCGCGCATATTGCGTGAGCATTCTCCAACATGTTCGCCTGCGAGGAACAAAAAAACTTGTGTCGAATACTCGTTCTCTTCGAATTGCATTTTATGCACGAAGATCGCGGCTGTTTGTTCCACAACACAGCAAACAACAGGCAGGCTTGGTTTACAGGCGTATACGGGAATAAATGTACTACTACAAAGACAGTCGCATTGAAATTATGCTACGAATTTATTTCTGCGAGGAATAACTGGGTAGGTATGAAACAAACAAAATTCAAACACGTACGAGCGGTTGCAGGAGTTCATCTGCGGAGCAAAAATAGCGCTATGCATTTCTAGTGTTTTTTCACACTGACATATTGTTCTTTTCCATACACCATATTCCAGCCATTTCTCGGGTTTGAAGCTCAACCATAAATGACTTTCTTCAACGGTGCAAACACAATTAAGCTTCGTAGCCTTTCCTTGCATTTGTCAAAGAACTTGAAATTGCGCAAAGAAGTCATGCGTGACATAGGAATTCCGGCATACATTTAATCCTGTACGGAACTGATGCAGTCGTGTCGACGTTTACGCGGATTGTGTTCAAGGAGACTGGATAATGATGTCCTGCGCCTCACTCTCCCAGTGCAGGCCACGCAAAAATTAAGGCGCATTTGGTGCGTCACTTTCAATAAAGGGTTCCTACACAATTTTCAATATAAGTTTTTCAAGACCTTTTCCAGACTTTTTTTCGGGCCCAGGTTGAATTCAGGCACTATGATAGTTAAGGCATTCACAGTCAAATTATCAATCTCATTAAAAATATCTGAATAAAATTATCAGAATGCATGTCAAAAGATGAAGTCTGGAAAATTATTTTCTTTTTCCATAGTAACAGACCAAAAAAGTTTTTTTCCAGACTTTTTCAGTTTTTTTTTCATGCTTTCCATAGTTTAAGGCTCCGTGGGAACCCTGTTAAATGCAGCGCAAATGTTGCAGGAAAGTTGCTGCCGCCTTAAAGAATTAGATCGAAGTCGGGAATCGAACCATCATCATTCTCGCTGCTGTGGTGGTGAATGCATTGGCGAACTTTGACGAACGTCCAAGGTTATTCACCTAAAGGTACGCTCCATCAGCTGTAGCTCAGTTCTGGTTTTTATTTTTAGTAGCATTGGACTCACTCTCGCTGGTGATTGGATTGCTGCAGCAGTGGTTATCACGTGACACCCATGCTCAGTCATCCACGACCGAAACACAAAACCACCTGCCCTTTTTCTGACAATCTTAAATTTGACATTTTTATGAAACGAGCCTCAGTGCGACTTTGTCACGTCTGTGTATTCACTGACACGACGGTGCAAAACTGACTTGACTTCTATCCTTGTTGTTCCATTGGCACAAACGGATTTCTACACTTGGTGTTCCCTTGGCACTAAACCTATGGGTGTAGTGGGGCGGGAACGCGTGGGTACGGGGTTCCCACACCTTTTTCATGTTCTGCTTTAAAATGAGCTTGGAGCTGTTATAAAATGACTATTTTTTAGGTGCGTTCCCCCACCTTTTTTGTTAGCACCTGACCAAAACTGCCTATGACACCACGGTTAGGAAGAGATTACAAGTGCCAAACAGCAGTTACCATCAGGGTAGGATTTTGACGCTTTCATTAGCGCGATTTGCTGAGAACGAAAGTTAAGGTAGCATCGAGCGGTAGAACAAAACGTTTTACAAACGCACCATTTGATTGGCTGCAAATTGACGAATGGATCGTACGCGGATGGCGACGTCCAGAATTTGAGAGCAGACCATTGATCCATGACGACTCGCCCCATCGATACGAGTGAGTTCCACGAGCACAGTGATGTACCTGCAATGACGTGGGCGTTTACGTGTCGTTGCTGTCTTTCGTTGCAGCAATGACGCGGTCACAGCGTTTCCCGCTCACCATTCGAAGTTGGTGATGTATTGGAAGTTGTTCTGGCTGCAGATTTCGATGATTTTCTGTATCAGCTCATCGCGGTACTGGGCTCCGTCGGCTTTTTCGACGTGGACCATCAGCTTCTTCACGATTTCCATCAAATTTTTCTTTGACACCTGAAAAAAACAACAAAATATTGACGCTTTACGCCAAAGATTCAAAGGATCTGGGGTAACTGTGCACAACGACATATTCAAGCTATCCTAGGTGTTCGAAGCTAGGTTTTGTTTCGGTCATAGACCGAGTTGTTTTGAAATGATCGAAAACAATTAAGTCAATTCGGTCATAATGTCCAAATATATACACCAGTGAGTACTATCATGGCGAGTTTTAATACTATTCTAAGACAAATGACCGAAATGTCCCAGTGAAAGAAAACANGGTTNGAAGTCAAGCAAAAGCGGCGAAGCATTGTCAGGCCTTGCAATGCGCGCCTGAGCGTGGTTCACTCGTTNCAGCAGCCGGAATCTTATTCTCACAACTGTATATTTGTTAATTGCACAAAAATGGAACTTTACAATTGCTTACCATGCCAAATAAAAGGTCCAGCGCTCGGAGTCGAATAGACTCGTCTTTATCGTCCAGGCACTGAAGGATAAGGTCTTTGTGGGCTTGGACTGCTTTAGGATGAGTTTTCAAAATTCGTGACATTGCCAGCAAACCGAGGTACTTCACTGCAATAAGACACCAAAACAAGTCGCGCTTATTCATTGGCTTATTTCATTCATTAGTTTATCTCAGACTTCAGGACCATTATGGTTTATTTTTAAAGATTCGCTTGCGCACTGTTGATGAATTTAGAAAACTAAATTAGAAATGCTTTACATTCAACAACAGTCTCAACAAACCAAACATAAAAACTTACAATTCTGGTCTGAGTCTTCGATTAATATTCTCAGCTTCTGCACGCACAGCTGCAAACCAGACAGAATTAATGAGTAAAGCCGTAAGGTTGCATGGTAAAAATACCGCAAACCAGGTAGCTTGCATGTAATACGTCAAAGAAGCATTCAACATACTGAGATTGGTAATATGTTGGTTTTGCGGACTGTGCAGCCCTGTTTCTTTTCCGGTCATACACCGAATTTTTTTTATATGACCGAAAAAAAGTCAATTCGGTTATGTCCGAAAAGGTAGACTGGTGAATACTGTTATGGCGAATTTTAATACACAAAGAGACAAATGACCGAACTGTCTCAGTGAAAAAACAACATTCTTCAGCTATACCACATACCGAAGATCGATTTACGTAAATGTTCTTATGAGAACCCTTCGCACTCAAAAAGCATGGCAAATCAAACTATGCATTTCGTTTAAAAACGGCAGAAGCCACAACGCTGAAGTAGCGGGCAAACTTGCAAGTCACGCGACATAAAAAGAATTAGCAATCAACTATAGACACCTTGCGGCTACGTGTCGAACTCCAAAGTGCGTATAGTTCACTAGAGAACCCATGCATGCAAACGCACTAAGGCAAAGATTTTCGTGAAGGCTAGATGAACGCTGGAGGCAGACAAAAACGCAACACCTCGGCTGTTTTTGAGAAAACAGATGAGTACTAGTAAAATTGAATACTAGTAGAAACAACAATTAACTTTCGTCAATCAATCAGGACATTCATTTTGAACGTTGTTGCGAATGCCACAAAATTAGTGAAATTTGTGGTTTCCTTATTGACAGATTGCCACCAAAGCAGCATACGCGTACCGACGCTTAATATTCTATATCAGGGGTGGGGAACCTTTGGCCAGCGTGAACATTTGATATGGCCCGCATCACAATTTTCGTTATCCAAGTTAGAGTAAACATCGCGTCACAACGAAGCTCCATGATAAGCAGGTACTTAGACAGTGAGCCAGAAGCCTCTATTACTTAAGACTGTATGTCATAAGAAGCCTCTATCCCTCGTAGAAAGATAAAGGTAGAATCTTAGGATAAAATCGATTGTTATTTGCGGCCCGACAGCGATAGTACACAATCTATGCGGCCCGTGATAGTAAATAGGTTCCCGACCCCTGATCTATACAGTACGTTTCCAGTCGCGAACAGGTCAAATAACAATAATCGAGGTCGATTTTTTCACTTACAAACCACTGTTTTTAACGTTTCGCTGCGCAAAAAGGTCGGCCTGCGTCAGTCAAGGTGACACGTGGATTGGATGCGAGGTCAGTCTGAAGGATTTTTCCTCTCGTGAGTTGCGAAACGCGTGCGCGCCAGAGGCGGGCACGGATCGGACTATCCGAATTTCGGGTCAGGATTTTACAGATTTTTCCGTTTCGGATTCGATTTGGGTGTGGATTGCTCTCGGTCGCGTCACAACTGATTTTAGACCGTACTTCTCTTGATTCCGATATTGGACCGGAACGAGTTTGGAGAACGTTTTTGGATTCAGTTAAGAACTGGATAAAGGAAAACTGCTCTTCGGATATGGATCTGGAAATCTGCGATCCTGCCTCTGCTGCGCGTCCACCTGCGCCCATTAGACCAGGTCTAATTCTAATTCATTAGACCAGGTCTACGCGATCTCGAACGGGAATTCGTTAAAAAAGCTAACGAGTCTCCACTGCAACGAATCGAATGGTCGTGCGCTACATGCACAACAGCACAACTTTAAGTGGCACAGTAAAGAGTTGTGGTTGAGATGCCGAACATGCGCCATAGGTTTCGCTAGGACTAGTTTCCCTGCGATATCAATTGCTCTGTCTGCACAAGACGGCAGCACGCTTACTAGACTTCCATTAAGATGAAGAAAGAACTGAAACTAACTCGCTGCAAGTAGCCTCTTTATGTAGGTGACTAGCCTAACAGACACATACGAACAACCGGCTTGCCACAGAACCAGTTACAAGGTTTCATCGGGTCATTTGATCGATGGGATAACTGTTGCTCAATTCTAGAGCATGCACTACTAGAAAATCATCGATTTTCTGTCCTGTTATTAACCAAAATATTTGCGCACAAATACATCCGCACTTTTGGACTGCACACTAAAGTTCATACTCAGTGTTTTGGGCATTTGGTTTATTCATGAATCAACCAAAGTTTACTTGATACGAAGTTTGACCAAAATCTTCGATGAATTGTGAGTGAAACGGATTAAAACCTAACAGGCCGCGTCGTAACTTACACGACATTTATCTGCAAACAAAAATCGATTTGAAATATTGCGAATTTTATCGACAAGCAAATATTAGCTGATGCAAGTCTCCAACAAAAACGTATGTAACAGTTTCTTATTGAATCCTTCGACAGCGTATTGACAGGCTTACTTAAAAGAAATATTCGACTTTTATACTATTTCAAGATGTGTTTACCAGTGTCCACCACTTTAGTAATGGACAGTACTCGATGATTCTCGGTCGCTGGAGAAGCGGGATACATGTTCAATGTAGTGGGTTATTACGGTCATTAAAACCCTTATGAGCAGGAGCAGGAAAGATTAATGTCATTAAACTCTGTGCACCGAGACGGGCACTGTCGCTGAAGCCCTGATGTGCACCAGGGAGAAGTCACCGCCTTAAAAAACCTGATGCACAGCACGGTCAAGAGTGTATCCCAGTTTACAAATCGGCACGAAACACGTCAATGTTAATTTCGTTAAAAGCCCAAGCAGTTCGCGGGTCAATCGGAAAGCACGAACAAGCAGTTTGGTTTGAAAACGCCACCAGATAGGAGTACTGCGCTCATAAGGAAGAAGCGCGAAAGCTTCGAGAAGATCGTCGCTTTAGTTTCGAAGCAAAGACCCGTTGAAGGCAAACCATGCGCATGCGCTGAAGCCAATTATTGCTGTTGCGATTAATCACACAAAAAGCAAACAAACAAAAACCTTCATAATGCTGGAGTGGCCCTGCACGAATCAGGTAAGATTCCTCCAAGTTATTTTGGATTTTAACTTCGGTTTTTCAAACACACTTTCGTACATGGAAACACACACGCTATGTTTAAATGCAGCTCTTCAATCTTAAACCATTCAAGCAATGCCAGAACACAATAGCAGCGCCTCACAAGGCTGTAACCAGGTTTTTTTTTAAGGAAAATGTGAGATACCCGGTATGAACCTGTACGGACACAATTTCCCTTATTCTAGGGACCCGATTTTCTCTGATTCTAGGGAATCGGTGATAATTTTCTCTGATTCTACGGACCTGAATCGGGTCCCTAAAAGACCTTAAGAAAAACCCTGCTGTAACCATAACAAAGAAAAAAGCTTATTTGAAGACTTGATTAGCTACAGAAAATTCTATCATTAATGCCATAGAAAAACGCACCAAAAGCTCAACAAAAATAAAACAAGCACCGGTGAATCCACTATTGTAGCTAACACTAACAACTACCAAGCGCGATGCTAACAAAATGTTTTTTGTTCCATTGCACAGCGAAACAGTCACAACGATCAGCAGCAAAGACGTGACCAACATACCTGGATAGAAGAACTGTGGTCCTGCATTCCTGAAGTAAATGAAATCAATACTTCAAGTAAGCGTGAAAACAAGGAGAAATTTAGCGTGATGCGCTGGGTCGCACAACAGACCAGAATGCAGAAACAAGTGGCATCTCACTCGAGACGTACATCCGATCAGACCGCTCTTAACAAATGCGCATGGCTAGTGCGGTCAGAAACCGTCAAAAAAATATCAAACATGGTGACTTAAATCTCGGGTCACTTTCGATCAGTGCAAAAATATAACAAGAATTCTCAAATGTTTCTGTCAAGAGCTACTAAAACCTGCGATAGTATATTTCAATGAAAAAAAACGAGCCCGCGGTCATTGCCGAGATCGCGTTTAACCATTAAGAGCGTTTTTAACATTTCACACAGTTTCCTGTATACACATTTGCTTAAGACTTCTCTACAGCGGGCAACGCGTCAGGAAAATCGAAATGCGTAACACTGCAACATGTGTCGAGCAAGTTGGTGAAGAGCGGTTGCGTCGCAAAGCAAGCATTTTGCACTTATCTGTTTAAGCCAGGATGTAATGTCATTCAACAACTAAGACTTTACGGGCCGATGCAATTTTAGGCACTCAACGTCTTCCATATCAAATAAGACACACACGATCTATTCGACAAGACGCTAGGGTCCGAACAATCGTTCGTGACCGAAATCGGACAACCATATCTTAACCAGGTTCTGAAGGGACCTCTTACAATCAGCGATGGCATGCAAGGCAGAAATTACCTTGAATAACGGTGTTGATGCATTCGTAAAGAAGAGACATGGCCGATGTGCTGAAAAACACGAGGTTAAAATGATGAGCTGCTTATTTCGGTTAGCGTGTTAACCGTAACTCTTTAAACTAGTTGTGGTAAAAAAAAGTCAAAAGCGTTAAACTCCGTAGTTTAAAAACATTCTCGAGGATTCACGTTACAAATATCAACATAAAAATCTCGAAGACACCACAGTCAGAACAACATTGCGAGAGCTAACCATCTGACCAGAGCAAGATAATCCAGAGGGAAATTTTCAAAGAGCGCGCAATCAAGCCGAAGTTCTTTGCACGCATCAGTTTTGTGACTTACTTGTGAATCAAGTTCGTCAGAGGCTCGATAAGCTTCTTGCCAAGGCGTGGTTCAAGCGGGGTCAGTGCGCCGAACTGGAAAAACACAGCAAGTTAATGAACATTGCCGACCTTCGCGAGACAAGAACTCAAAACGCGCTTGACACAAAGTAACAGAGATTCTTGGATGAAGCTCGACTTGAAGATCTAGAAACCTTTGCAGCAATTCAAATGGTAAGAAGCTGAGCAATGAGATTGCGCCTTGCCAACTTCTCAGAGCAGTCATAAGAGTTACGCATGCAAAACTGCGTTGCGAAGCGCAGCGTTCTAACTGACGCAATGACAACAAATTGTTTGTTATAAAGACATAGATACTACTTTCTTCGCGGAGAAGGTGGGAGTATAAGGAATCATAAAATCTGTAACCAAAGTGTCAGAGTGAAACATGCAAACTAAAATTAATATCTTTATAAGCGGAATGCTACAGCTTCGCGAGCAAACGCAGCACTCAACAGTAGTACAAAATTACACACCGCTGAAATCTTTCGCAGTAATACATTGCGCAGCTAACACAAGGTGTTTCAAAGCGAAAGCGGCACTGAAGTATTCGCCACGTCCCATAAACGAACGCAAACATACGCTCACCAATTTTATAATCTTGATTAAAACCCAGTTGTTTGTTGAAGACGTCATAAGTTTAAAAAACACAGGAGCAAGTGAAAGGTAATTCTTCGGATTCTTTCGGGCAAGCTCGCATATCACATTCACTGCAGCAGACTGCACACCTTAAAAGTAAAGCAGCAATTTGTAGACCTCAAGATGCTGCTACACGAGCCACACTCTGTGGTATACCATCCTAAAATTTTTGCACAATAAAGGCGGAGGGTTAGTGTAGAGATCTCCGCAACTGGTCAACATTTGCATTCTGCAGTTGGATGAACTGAAATATTTTGAGAGCGAGATGGTTTTCTAAAACCCAGTTGTTGTGGTGAAGGGTTGATTGAAAACACTTCGGAGCAGCAATCATCTCCCGATAACTATAAACGGAAAAAGTCAAGTCTACCAGGGGAAGCAGGCGCAACAGACTCATCACGATCACTTGAATTGAGAAACACAACCAGAAACAATTTTTTCTGCATGTGTTGGAATAAGTCATAAAAAACACACTCAGAACGTCGTAACGCAACTAGGGAAACCGATTTTTTCATGATGGGAAAAAGAATGAATTTTTCTTTCGCAACAAACGAGCATAAGTCAAACAATCAACACGTCTAGTGTGCTTATTCTCAATGCAACCCTCACCTGGGTCAGGATCTTCCAGCTTTTCCTTCAATCGTGGGAAAGCAGGACGAAGCGCTTCTGGGTAGCAGAGGAAAATTTTATACGAAATTAAGACCGCTCGTTTGCGCGTGTAAGGCTTGCTGGATGACATCTATAAAATACAAGTCCAATTCAGCGAACGTAAACGTTCCGAATTCAAAACTCTGGGCCAATTATCTTCAAAAACTCTGGAACTGCGGCCCAGTCGAAGTTTTTTGTGCGACTCAGTTCAGGGTTTTCGTTTTTGTGTACGTGTAATATGAAAACTTATCCTTAATTTGATAATCTTGAACCTGACATTTTGATGCAATGTCCTCAGTGCGACCCAATGTCTGCTTTACTGTGTGTCTACTGGTATATTTCCATGTGTCCCTTCCTTGGCTTCTCGGAGCACAACTAATTTCCTAATTACAGCCCCTGTTCTTCCATTGGCACTAAACCTGCCTATGACATCACAGTTAGGGAGTGATTAGACGTGTCTAACATGCGTTATTACTTCACTTAAGTTCCGACTGCATTTAGTAGCTCAAGCTAAATTTCAGCTTGCTAAGATCAATATAAGTCATTCAATGTGCAGCCCTTTCTAAGATAATGATATTATTTTTGGGCCAGTGAGACAATTTGGTTGGACATTACTCTGAGTCTAGACGATTCCATTACGCAAGGAAATGAGATACATGGCAACTACTATATCAGTGGCTCCCAACCTTTTTGATGCATTCCTACCTTTACTCATTTTGGAACTTTTCATTCCTCCCCTATTACACAATTGCTTTTTTCATTCCTCCCCATCACACGAGTCTGCAAGAATATTTTATCTACCAATATAATCTTTCTCTCGCCTGTCTTTTACCTGTCATGGTGTAGCTTAGTGTTCGAGTTCGTAGGCTAGCATTAATTACAATTGACACAATGGTCTCTACTGATGACAATCATTTGATTGAAAAGTGGGACAAGAACCATTTGTTGTCAAATAACGGCACTAAAGTTTGTCAACATAAACGCGTGACAGTCCACTAAATAACTTAAAAATATAAAGTGACATAAATAATTGAAAGGGCCAGTGTCAACTTTAAAAAGAAGTACAACATTTACTGTACAATGAATAGGTATCTTAACTATAAAGTGGAAATTCCTCCCCTGAATTCGTGAAATTCCTCCCTGGGAAGGAATTCCTCCCCGGTTGGGAACCACTGTACTATATAATACATGCGCAGCATACTGATATAACGAGAAATAATGCTGTTACAAGCGTTTGTTCAGGGTTAAGGACAACTACTTCGTGTGGTGATATTTTGCAATCAAACGTGGACAGCATACATGAAATTAGATTTGCTGCTTTTTATCAAAGGCCGTTTCCTAAAATGCCACTTCGATTATTAGTCAACTTGATTCAAATTGCACGGCAACCCCTTCACCACTGCCAGCGTTTGGCTCCGTGATGAAACAAAACATCGCTTTGAGATAGTCTTGTCATCCTTTTTACCATGCTTCTGATGGTATGTCAAGTGGCTTGCAGTTACAACACCGTGGTTAAGTATCAGAAACTGACTTGATGATCACGTTTTAATTATTTGGCTAAAACTATGAAGTACGGTGTTGCATGATCGGAAATACTAAACTGTTGTTTTATGGTATAAAATGCTCAATAAAAAAGCAATATTGCAACATTTAAAACAGGGGTGTACAACCTTTTGCTATTGCCGGCCGCATTATTTTATTTATATGAAGTACGGCCGCCAATGCCTTCGAGTTATATTTGTGAGATACATTTAATTAAAGAACAGGTTTTGTCCGATATATGTCACTTACTTGTGCCTAAAAGTATAATAAAATGTCAAACACCAACGACTTTATTAAAAGACACATCACCATCCAGATTGTTACACATCGTGTCGACTGATTTTCTTGCCTTTCGTTTGTTTTGCTTCAATATACGCCAACAGGGCCGCCAAGTTTTATATTTTAAATTACACGTGGACGGCCGCAAATTTCATTACCGAAGGTCGCCAGTTGTGCACCGTTGATTTAAAACAATCCAGACACCCATCATTAGGGCTTCATTGCAACTGCATACACAGTTAGTGCATCCATACGTTGTGGTTCGTCTTTCCGGCTCAAGTAACACAACTAAAGCTTTGCATAATTTTTAGGGTTATGTCACTTATTTACGACTAATTTTATTAAAAAATTGTGAATAGCTTGGCATTTCACCAAAAACTTTCTGTAAAACTACAACAGATGTCCACGCAAACCCGAAACCAACACCAAGACGTTTATTTTTTGTAACAGCAGCATATCCAACATTAAATGGGCAAAGAAAGGTAAGAGGGTATTTCTCACCAAGGCCATTATATCATTAACCAAGTCCCTTGCGAGGTCTGTAGTCATGAAGCATGACAACCCATTTATTGCAACAGCAGCATCGAACATATTTTGAGAGTTGAGGTCCTTGCGAACCATGTTAGTTGTGAGCATCAGCACATCAGTTTCCGCATGGAAACACTGAGATGCAGCAGAATACCCAATTCTCTGCAAAAAAAAGCATGTCAAAGCATAAAGCAACAAGCAAATGAGCTTTTATTGAGCTTCATCAAACCAACAAATGATCTCATGTCGTATTTGCCCACCACAATTTTAGGTTTCCTTTGTATGAAATGAAACAAAGCACAAGTTACGCTCACATTGAAAACAAGAACGGAAATAGATATAAAATGGTCAAAGACAAAAGTTTGCACGAAATTTAATTCAAAACTCGAATTTGCTTACATGAAACAAAACATTAGACTTAACTATTTCCACAAAATTGCATGCACAAAATATGATATTGCACAATGTTCATGCAAAGTTTGATTGCCACAAAGTCTCCTATAGTAGGTCATCGCCATCATGAAAACTTTTCTAGGCATTCATTTTATTTCAGAAACAATACTTTTTGACCTTTTTCTGATTGACGTTTTCATGTCAAGTTTATTTTCATTACACCTTCTATTTATTCTTTTGTTCACTTTTCTTTTTAATTATATTTTCATTTTAGTTTTAACTTTTCTTTTTACCTTCAAGTTTTCATGTACTATGTTGAATCATCATGTGACCATTAAGCCACTGGTTTGGCACAGTAAGTAAACTTCTGACACGAATCATGAAGTGTACACGTAACCATAAGCCACAATTTTCTGGTGTTCCTTAATGCAGCAAAATTGTACTGCACAAGCACACAATTACACACATTGCCATATATTAAACAAGTAAGATAACAGCAAAACACATGACCAATACCTTAAAGGTAAACTTGGGAGAGCTCATGACCTCAATGATGTTGAAAGCTGCCCAGCTGATATCGTAGCCCAACATTTGCAACTGAAATCATCGAACAAAGACACAGTAATTCAGAAATAAACTGAAAAACAACAGCTGAACTAGAGGCAAACCCTTCCTAAAGTTGTACTTCTGTTACATATGTCATTTACAAACCACCAAGGTAGACTAGCAACAAGTGATGCAAAACAAAACCATATGAAGTTGTATCAAAGCAAATGTTGTTACATGATTTCTGTTCTGGCACTACAAGAAAGTAGACATATGTATCTATTCGAGTCCGGTGCGGGTTGAAAATTTTTGCCCACTTCTGTCCAAAAAAATTTAAATCCACCTCACCCCACAGAAATTTGATAAACCTTTCGCACTCCCGACCTGCACTTGTCCTGGAAAGTCTAACCCACATATGCCCTGCACCTGCACACTTTGCCCCACTTGCACTGTTTCCACCCCACACCTGCACCTGCCACTGTGTGTCTGAAAACCAATAAAAACTCATGCAACGTGTTTCATCACTAGTGACAATTTATTCAGTGGTCCATTTCAAAGTCAACAGAAGTTAAAATGTGAAACCTCTTGGTCAACCTTGACCACATCATTCTTAGCTTCAAAAGCACTATTGAAAGATTACCGTATTTACTCGATTATTAGTCACCCTTGATTGTAAGCCGCACTTGAACATAGGTTACCTAAGCCTCTGAGATACATGTACTAGCAGTAGCACATTTCACATTTAATTGTTAACCCTGATAATGATGCACCACTACAACTACCTTCTGTTCATCATAATCCCTCCTGTGACAGATGGGCATGTGATGCTGAAGAGAATAGAATGTGAAAAGAGAGTGTGGTTGGCAAAACGTAGCCAAGGAAAGACTGAGAGTCATCTATACCTTTTGATAAGGTAAAGAAAAAAAAAAGTGCAAGCCGCCCTGGATTATTAGCTGCTTGAAATGGTGAAAAAATCTTATAAGCTGTGGCTTACAATCGAATAAATATGATATGTCATTCACTGATGAACTCTTTAAATTTGCTCTTCTGCTATTCACAACATGTCCAGCCATACTAAACACTTGTTCACTAGCAGCAATGGTTGCCATGATGCAGAACATATTTCTTGCAAGATCACAGAGAGATGGAAACTCCAATCTGTAGTCTTGCCACCATTGGAGAATGTTGCTACACCCTTGTACCACAAGCTCACTGCAGCATTAAATTTNTTTTCTTGAATTTCATGGTCATTTTCACATGCACTGGGTCAACATTCAGTTAGCTGCACAAAGAATTTCTTACCTGCGCCTGACCGATTCTGAACCAACTTCAACATGCACCTACATGAATAGCTCTGCTTGTTCCTGCACCTACCCTGCAAATGCGAGTGCCCACAACCCATTCAGGGTAACCTGCCCCACATAGGACTGTAGTATCTATACAACGCATGAATACAAATATTTGTAAGCAAAATACGCAAGTATGTCTTTTTGTTAACATTACTCAACTGCCAGACAAAGCTAAAATTCAGTGATTGTTGAAAGTTACTATTTTCATTTATCACATTATGCCTTTTCATTAGAGATCGACCGATATGGCTTTTTCGTGGCTGATACTGATATATTGGCCATTGATGGACCGATAGCTGATACCGATGTTCCTCAAATTTTTAAATCGTGTTTTCTGTTTTATTATCAAAAATATTTTGTATTCTATACCGTACCTTTTTTAAAAAACTTCAAAAACCAGTATTTATGAGCTAAAATTTTTCAAATTGCAGCAATTTCAATACTTTGTTATGATTTTTAATTAATCTGATCAATAATGATGTTTTGTTTCAGTTTTTTTGTTTTTTTTTTGCTGAGACATTTTGGTCACTGAAACATTTCGGTCATTTGTCTCAGAGTTGTATTAAAACTTGTACTAAAAGCATTTTTAGCCTATATATTCAAAGGTTCTGACCAAAATGACTTAATTTTTTTTGGTCATTTCACAAACATTTCAGTCTATAACCGAAAAAAAACAGGTTTTGGCTGCGATGTCCAATGTGTGCTACATGGTTCATCGTGTCTGCTTGTTTATGAAAACACACCTGTTGGTGTTCCAAGTAATTGTCTTGACTTGGTTCATTGTGTTTTCTTGCACAAGTTATCTGGATGCATGAAGAATATAACAGCATTTTGTCAACACCTACTAAGGCCGATAAAACCAGCTGTTTTGGCCGAACTCGATATATCAGTAAAGCCCAAATATCGGCCCGATATATCAGCCTGGCTGATATATCAGTCTATCTCTACATTTTATTTGGCACTAAAATAAGCTTGTGACCCCACATTTCAACACACCTTTTTTTGGCATATCACAATTCATTAGTTTTATTGGTGTATTACAATTCATTCCAGTCTGCGCTCATGCTCCAGGCAAACACGGCGATAGATGTTGAGGTTTACTGTCAACAAATTATAGTGAAAGAACTTGTATCGATTACAGTACCAGATTTTCAACAAAGTTGTTTGCAAGGTTCAGTGATGTGTTTTTTTAACCGATTGTACGAACTAGAGAGCTGTGGTTACCGTGCTGTTATACATCACAGTGATAACAGTAAAGTCACAGCAGTGACCCACATCAAGCCAATCAGTCACAATTTACTAGCACAGGGAAACTAGTTTCGTGTTAGACACATCTTCAATCCTTGCAAAAGTTGACAATGAAACAAAATTAGAAAAACTTCGTACTGTTTCTTGGAACAATTGGAAAAATTAAATTTACAAAACCAAAATAAGAATTTCTCCACTAGACCATTTACAAAGCTGCTAAAATCCGATCGCTAAACGGCTATTTATAACACTTCAATTGGCAACAGTACACTCCGCTTATCGCGAGGTTTTTGTCTCAGGCGGCCATGTGGCTTCAACAGGTAGTGGAAAAAGTCTAGAAAAATTTGACGGTAACTTAGAATTAAGTGTAGGCCATAATTTAAAGTGAGAACAATTAGGAAAATGAAATAAATTGGTTTTAAGTTAGATATAATAAAGTTTACACTAGTGATCGGCAACCTTTCTCGAGTCGTGGGCCAAAAACACTCTGCAGAGGAAAAGGGACAGCTTGACTCCCCTGGCCAAGTGAATGTATTACCAGGTCCCCACTTAGCTTATATTTAACTTTTAGTGTCCTTTCAATTGGTTTTTAGTAGGTTGTCATCTTTTTGCGTTTTTCAGAGTATTTTCTGTTGATTTGAGGTTTGAGGAGGCATTTACATTTCATCACTTCAAGTTTTTTTCTGAGATTTGACTAGTAGGTCCCATACAGAGGCCAGGGGGCCTCTTTCAGCTAAGCTTCCCTCTAGCTCAAACCTGTAGTTACTCCACTGGTTTGTTGACTGCACGAAGATATCAGTAAATAATCAGTGTTTTTTCTTTTTTCTGGTACTTGATCCTTACAGTTAGAAATTTTGTTTATTGCATTGATTCATATCATTTTACATCAAACCATGCAAATGGGTTTTGTTTTCATTCTAAAGATGTTTCAAGACAAATGTAACTGCGATTATAATTGCGATTCCTTTCAATGTTATCGTAATCAATTACATTGTGATTTTGTTTATTCGTAATTGTAATAGAGCAGGTGGCAAGTAATCATAATAGATAACATTTGTGATGTAATTGCTCCAGGTCTGCTAGTCAAATGGTTTCTAAAAAATTCCTACTTTACAATGGCATTCCATGGATTCCATGGTTAAAATCTGCTATGATGTCATATCTTAACATGTTCGCAGCTGGTCTAAATCCAGCTGTTCACACAAAAACAGCCGGATCGCCTGTGGTTTGTGCCGGTGTAACTCCAGCACAATATGTGCTAGAGAGTTCTTCAAACGCTCAAAAGATTTGGAAAGTCTTGTAGTTCGCAATTAAAAAAATTTGTTTGTTTTTTAGTTTTGGATTTTTTGTGAGTGACGACATAAGTGGAAGACTTTTAGGCCACTTTGGCCAACTTCACCTGGCCCTGGGCCCAACTGTTAGATGGTAATATTTTGCTGAAAATTTTATTGGGAACTAGGCTAAAATCTGAGTCTTTTGATACTTTAGATGGCTAGCTGGGATTTCGGGTTCAAAAGTTATGATCCAAAGTAAACAAAATACAGGGTGACACAAAAAAAGTCATCACCTAAAGTTGAATAACTTTTGAAATTACTAGTCAATTCAAGTAGAATTAATGTTCTAAGAGTCTACAAAATTTGACCTTCGATATGCCATAGACTACTGAGCAAAAGATATTTATAGTTGAGGCATATTTTCAGCAGAAGTCTATCCACACAGCTCAATTGCAATTCAAAGAACGGTTCGGATGTCGT
>JGI24022J15233_10000714_pt1 | contig 23413 bp, 14 predicted proteins | sample Ectturendosymbi2_FD_15233 | JGI IMG/M metagenome (IMG submission 15233)
GAATGCCGTTCCCAAACCTCTTTTTTAGCACTGCCCCCCTGGGCTTCTTCCAATTACATGTGCATGCTGTTATTCCTTGCTTTTGTTCGTTACCAACAGAACAGTCGCCGGAAGGTGTTAAATAGGGAGGTTTTACGTTTGTGCAGAGGGGCTTGACATTCTAAAATTTGACAACAAATCCATTGATTTATAGTGTTTCATAGTTCAATTTGGGGGGTTTAGAAATTTCTTTGGTGAGGGCTAAGCCCAGCAAAGCCTCCTGTGGCGATGGAAATGTTTACCAACAGACATCTATTTCAAAAACTGTGTTACCAAACTATGCCAAATTCACCAAAATGAGAGCAACGCCTTTTCTTATTTTCTTGTTGAAATGGCTTTTTCTATGACTGCAACTGTTAGTACACCATTGAAAACAGGGGAGTTCTATGAAACTCACATTGCCTGCCGGTTGGCTCTGATTCACTCTACTTGCAGTTCAAACTTACTGTACAATCTGAGCTCTAAGTTAGCCACGCAAACACATCAACTGCACTACCCGCTCAAAAACGTCATTTTCCGACACCATTACACAGGGAAAAACAGCAGTTCTATTGAAACTGAGCAATGTTACCTTTGCAGAGTTCTTCACTTCAACCGCCAAAATTTAATGTTGATAACCCCACCTAATGACCAGGCTCCAGCTTATGGCACTTATTGAAAATATCTCGCTGAACATTAAAAAATAGCATGAGATGTGTCAAGAAATGTTTTTTTTATATTTATAGTGACGGCAAACAGCGGTAAACTAACGCCTGAACTACGCTTCTTGCCGGGGCGGTTGAGGTGACCATTCTTCCCAAAGAAAGCAACGGCGATTCATTCAGTGGCCGTGGATCGAACACTCAACTCTCCAATTGAGAGGCGGACTAACCATCGCCGCCACAACAAAATTTTCGTCGCCAATGACTAGGTGTCAGGTGGTGTTATCACTAGCATACGGAGGGGGAGGCCGCTGTGCCATGGCCACCCCTCAGACCCTAAAAATAAAAAAATGTAAAAACAGTATTGTCTAAAACTTGCTTCAAGAAAGCACAAAAATGCGTATTTTTAGGTGTAATTTTGCAAAATTTTCCCGGGGGCGTGCCCCCGGACCCACCTAGAATAGTCGTGCCTTCGGCGCTTCTAACTTTCTTTTTTTACATTGGGTGCGAAACCCTTTTGAAGTGCCAGAGCTGCAGATTCATTGTGAAATAAATTGCATTGCCGAACAGATGATTGAGTTGCAAAGTCGACAGCTGTGATGTCTCTGACTCAATTTTGAATGATATCAAGTCAATAGAACCAAATCTCTTTGATCTGTGTCGGCAGGCAACAAAAGTTCTTACTTTTCCAACTACACACCGCTGTGAAGCTGTTTTTCAACACTATAACGATTTAAACCAATTAAACCAGAAAACGACATCAGGTGTGCATTGACTACCACGGGCGCTTATTTCAACAAACATATAAAATAAACTCAGAGACAAGATTCTTATTGAAATTTGTGAATGCGGGCGATAACTCATATTTGTTAAAACTATTGTTTGTATAATTTTTGTAGTCTTAGTCTATCTTGAGTCTGCGACGATTTATACTGGTCCGAAAATAGCCCTTGAAAAGGTTGGGAAACACTGTGCTAGAGACATATCTTTATCAGCATTAAAAAAGATTTAAAAAATGACTGGTCTAATTAAAAATGACTGCACATAATCTCTGTGTGCCCGTCACAAATCCGACAAGATTTTTATGATTAGCTATGCTTTTGTAAAATACCTTCAACAATTGAAAATAAGGTAGAACTGTCAGTTTATTCAGCATACCTGTGGGTAGTCTTCCGTGCTTCTTGTGCTGAATCGTATCGCTTGTGATGTGCGTCAAGCATGAAATCATGCAAGCGGTACTGCGGTCGAGAAATATAGTTATCTGAATACGTCACTTGATGAACGAAAGACGCATTTGCAGATGTCCTATTTCCGCTCGACCTCATTTTGTGATGGATAATAGGCTATTGTTGGTACCTAAGGTTAAACAAGCAGTACCGCAGCTTACTGGTTCAGTGCTGTCGCTAAAAACAATGGATTTTTGTCTGTTTGTAAGATCATTCTTGCGCGGTATAATTCAGCAACAGTATTTCAAACTAAATGGAAACGTGTCAAGGCAAAAATAATTTTACTCTTTGTGGTAATAAATAAATAGTTTAAAGCCGGATCGGCAACCAACAGTCCGCGACGCATTTGTTACTGATTCGCACAGAAAGAATAAAATACATTAGTACCCGAAACAAAAAAAAAAGAATAAATTACTACTCAAAACAAAAAAATACCTTCATGCAGCGGGATTATGCGCGTGACAGCAATCAAGAAAATGCTGTAACACGAATGAGACTGGACGTAAGAAACACACTGCGGGTGTTATTGTCCACCACCACCACAATATGGGATCATCTCGCTGCAGAGAAACAAGCTCAAGGCAACCACTGATTTAGCGTTGTGGAAAGTTGCGCTTCTTTATTTTATTTTACCTGCTACACCTTGAAGGCCGGTCGGTGAAAATAATGCCTACCACCGGCCCGTAGTGCAAAACAGGTTGTCGACCGTTGAGTGTATGGAAACCAGGCTCAATTTCTTCTCTAACAAATACAGATTTTTCTTTTAATATTGGTTTTGTTGTAACAGAAAACATGTCGGCTTGCACTTGTATTTTGTTCGGGAGCAGGTTGTAAATCTGGCTGCGTATTGCGTCTCACAAGATATTACAACACTTGTTTAATCATGTTTACAGCATTGATAAGCAAGTATAGCTCAGCACCCCACTGTAACAGGGAAGTCTCGTCGCCACGGGGAGGCTTTGGTGGGCTTAGCCCCTCCAAACAAAGCTCCAAGCACCCCCAAATTGAAACGTGAAGCACTATAAATCAGTGGAACTTTTGTCAATTTTTAGAATGTCAAGCCCCCCGCAGAACCGCAAAGCCCCTCTATTGAAAACTTTCTGGCCACAGTTCTGTAACAGGCCATAGTCTGTACAGCAGTGAATAAGGGCATACATCGCTGGCTCTATAAATGCAGGTATATACACAGGGACGCGGGAACAACGGTAGGGCAGGAGAGGCAGTAAAAAAGTTGAGGGCAATAGAAACTTATGAAAAAACAAACAAATCTTTACCAATATGTTTTGTTTCTGTTCAGAATTAATATTGACCTCACAAACAGAAATTATAGAAAACTTACTGTACTGAATTTTTTTGTAGCGCGAATAGCTGCAATAAATTTGTTTCAAATCGATGTAAACCACGAAATTACCCACGATACTGATATCGCAAAGGTATCTTCTCCCCGTTTCCTCCCTTTTGAAAGGGCAGGGGGCAATGCCCCCGTCATTTTCCTCCTCTCTGGCGTCCCTGTATGAACAACTTTGTCGCCACTGCCGTCCGAATCACGTTTATTTGTATGAATTACGGCCACCAGTGAGTTCAAGATATTTTTATTGCTTTGCATTGCTTCCGTTCTGCTTCTACACACTGAGCCTAGCCTGCTCCACAACTCTTTTCGGCGCCCACCGCAATGATTTGGCGCCCCCATAGTGACTGGGCTCCCGCGCCTCCCGGGGAATTGCACCCCTCTTCCCCCCTTCGTTACGCCACTGTGAAGGAGTGAGTTGCCACTTTTTTGACTCATTTCGTTTTGTCAATGTAAAAGGTTGCAAATTTTATTTAATAAGTTTTAAAAAAATAGTGTTTAAAATATCTTAGTTTCTTTGCCTTCAAGGTTGTTTGTTGCGAAAAAAATTAGCAAATGTAATGAGAACTGTAGTTGTAAAATTGTGCTAATGTTTAAGAGTGAGCTTTATTAGCGGGTTTAAATTTTAGAATACCACGGAAGCAGCCATATGAATGAACCTGGAAGTTTTGGAGCGCATTTGTAAACCTACTAAAGACAAATGTTGTAAAACAATTAAAGACATAAATTAGCATTTCTCATGGTCCCTGCCTCTTTGTCAGCGACGATGCCACTTGCCTACTTGCATCCTTTGCTCTCCTGCAACCTAGTTATTAAAAAACTGGCCAGATCATGTAAGATATGTGCTAAATGCGATAAAACCGTTTTTGCCGAACATTGAAATTTACCGATTGCAACTCGATTCTGTCCAAGAATTGTCGGGTCCTTATTGCCTTTGCTTATTATCTGCTCTCCGATGAATTTTGCGACTGCGATCGTTCGAAATACCGGCTGTAAGCCAATCATTCTCATACCCGACTGCGTGAAGTTATTAAGTCTGCCGACTCCTGCAGGACACAATAAAGACCGGACGTGAAGTAAAAACCACAGAAAAACAAAGTGCCCTAAGTGGCGTTGGTCACAGGCGTTTTACACACTTTACGCTAATCAAATATTTTGATTACATGAGGAACGTACCTATAACATGAAAGTTAATCCGCAGCTTTGAAAGGTTGAGAACCGCTGCGCTCTTAGTACTGGACTATAACACAAACCTTTTGCACTTCTGCCTTATTGCACCTGGCATAGAGATATGTATCTGCAACGTGACTATTGGAAGACGTTATTATCATAACTCAACATTGTTTCTTTGTTGTCAACAAACATTAGAGGATACTCCCCTCTTTTTCGTAGGAATTACGCTTTTGGTGTAGAACTTGTGGAAGACGCCTCAGTTCTCATACTGACTACCGTATGTTTATCGACTAAGCTGCATTTTAAGTGATTAGCTGAAATATGACAACCTTTATACTGTAACTAATTAACATGACAAAATTTTTAACTTATTTATCTCTCATTTTTACAAGGTTGTGCGACATGCGTCTTTTGCCAAACCTCTGTTTTCGTTCAGAAAAAATTCTTCAAATTAAAACATAATTATTTTAAAACGAATTTTATGTTAGATTATTTTTCATCCTCTTCTAAAGCAATATTGTGTGCACGCCTGTTATGCGAAGTACACGAATGTGATTGATTTATCGTAGCGCTAAACACATCAATTCTCGTGCATGTGATTTTATCATCGTTATCCTCCGTCGGATGTGAGTCAGGCAAACGCGTGATTCCGTTTTCTGCGATTATACGAAGCGATTACCTCACGAGAAGTAGACGGATTGAATTCGAAATTATTTTCCCAAAAATGGAAACTTTACGAAAAATACATATTACACATTAAGCGTGAGCTATATCAGAAGAAAAAAGTAGATGAGAACAACAACTTACCGATATGTCAATCAGAAGTTAAAACGCAGAAACAAATATAAAAAAGACCAGGGATCTTAATTGAATGACCCATTGATTTATCTCTGTGCATCACATAAAACCACCTGCAGCTCGTGTGTTCTACACACACCGGACATAGAAATTTTCAGTCGATAACCTTGCTTGCATTCGCAAATGTCGAAAACATCTGATTGTGACATTGGCAATTGTAACTTTAGAAATACTGTAACTCATAGAAAATACTATAACTACTGTGTCCGTAACCATGGGTATTGGAAGGATTTTTTACAGGTGGGGAGTAATAGCAAATTTTTCAGAGGAGGCAAATAAGGTTTTTACGGGGGCCCAACCGTGGTGAACTTTCATTTCATCAGCTCCAAAACTAATAGAAAAACATTTTCCTACTGACAAATTGATAACAAACTATCAAATTCAATCAACTCTACTCTCAAACGAAAACTTCAACAACTTAACTCGAACCCAGTCCGCACAGTGAAAAAATGCCCAGTCTACCTTTTCTTTTACTTCGCCTCAACCCATTAGGCCAAAGGAAGCTTCCGATAGTGATTTCACTATCGAGGATGTTATGCTTTGGCCGGGTATGCGCTTTTCCTTGCGCTCTCAATGTATGCGCTGCTCTGCAGGGCGCTTACATACCTACACGTTCCATGGATCGGAAACGTTTCGACGAAGTTCGAAAAGCAGATCACGTCTGCCGTGAAACGCTGCTTCGTTTCCGTCGAACCACGTGTTGTTTTTACGACCCGATAGCTCTTACCAGCAACAAAAAAAGACGTGCTACCTTCCCATCATCAAAGCAACGTAATTTACCAATTTGTGTGCCACTTTGACAGCCGGTACGTTGGTCGCACGTCTCAGCGCTTAGAAGAGCGAATCAAACAACACATTCCAAAGTCGATTGTCAATCCTCCAACTCCACACATCCGTCAAAGCCTTCCCCGCCGCGGTAAGGCCACCAATCCCCCACAATTTCACCAATACGCCATCGGTCAACATCTTGACAACGCCCAATGCGCCTCACATTACAATCAAGACAAGTTCTCTGTTCTCGCTCGGGCTCGCACTCCATTTCATCTCTCCGCTCTAGAAGCGACTTTCATCAAATCTCGGAATCCCCTTCTCTGTAGCACTTGTGTTTTGTACGCAAAGCTGCAAATGGTTTGTCATTCTTTGAAATCGGACGCTAGTCTTCCACAATAACTTCACATTATATGCCTACACCTACACTGGCTAACACTGTCATCGGAACCGGATTTAGGCTACTGCAGGTTTTCGATCGACTTTCTACAGAAGTAGCGCAGAACAGAAACGTCCAAACTCTCATAAATCTGAATAAAACTTCGGTTTTCTTGTATGAACCTATGTCTTGATCTTAATTTAGTCATTAAATCTACTGCGATACACATCTTTTCCATTGAGAGATGTTTTGCAGATAGCTTGACATTTGAGACAATGGTCCAATTGGAGCAGCAACTTTTGGCAACTATTTGGTTTGTCACATTTTTCTTTTTTAGTGTGAATTACTGTAAAATGAAATGGAACTGAGCATTCCAGACATACTCAATTTATTCCAGCAAGTTTGTTCAACCTTAAATTTTTCATTTTCAAGAAACATTTCCCCGAAACGCTTAAATTTTGGCTCATTTCATGAAACAACTAATCATAAAATTTTGAACTGAAGCAAAATTCAAGCCATATTGAAATAGAACCGAATCAGGATGTCGCTAAGTACACTGACATTGAAATTTTAAGTTTTGTATTTCACACCTTAGCTTGCATGTTACAGCATCACGTCACACATTCCCACAAATTTATATAGAGTCTATGACGTCAATGACACGTAAAAGTAGCAGCTAAATTTAATTTCTTTTTTAGAAAAATACATAATGATAGTCTCATTACAGATTAGAAAAAATGTGAAGATGTCGTCCTAGCAAAACAGTCTTTGTTTCGGTATCGCTGTTGCTAAGCCTTACTACCACTGCATGTTCTGGAACAAACACCCGGTTGGACAAGCACACAAAATACATCCATCCCCGGAAACGCAAAAGAATTCATGATCTAGTGTTGCTGTAACTCTAATCTGCAAGTGCCACTGAACCTCTGTGCTGTACTAAAAGCCCTGAAACGAACTCCCCACTAAAGCGCGAACATGTTGGTTTTGGAATATGCATTAAGATCTGTAATTGTTCCATTGGCAGCAGGGTTTATAATAACAGACGAGCTATGAGTGTGATTACAGAATAAGTGCACCTCGCCGATTGCGGATCTGCACTTATGTTATTACCAAACGATTCGTCGTGGTCATATAGCACGTGGGAGGTTCTACCCGAAGGGAAATAGCATTAACTTGGCGAGCAGTGAGCTTGAAGGTTCACTCCGGTCATTTTGGCATAGCAACGTGCGCACAGAATCGCAATTGCTTCAAAGGTTAACAGGCAAAAAAAAATACCTTCTTCACAAAACCTTCAACAGCTTCGCAACGGAGGTAACTTTGTTTCAGAAAATTCTTATTTGGGCAATTGATTTCTTTCTTTCATTTGTATTTCCATTTACGAGAACCTAAGAGATCCAATTGAATTGCAAAATTTTCATCCTAATCTCTTTACCCCTACCCATCAGGGCAAAGTTCTTTCTTTGAAAAGTGAAAGAGATTTTCTACGTTTTCCACAGGTTCATTCGGATTTGTGAATCCAGGAAAATATTTTTATTTCTTCGTCCATATCTTCTAAATCGTATTTTATTTTAAAGGATTTTTCTGTCAATTCTGCGCGAATTTAACGAAATATGCAGCCTTTTCTATTATTAAAGGTTTTGAGAGTTTAGGAGCATAAAATATGTTAAAATTTTTTGACAATCGGGGGTCAACAGGGGCAACGACTCGATAACCTTCCGATTTTTCGGTGCCCTGGCGTTTTTGCAATTGCCATGATTTCTTTCTTGTGTTGGAATTCCCAATTTTCGCCAAATAAACTCAACTCAACTCAATGGTGTCGGCGCTATACTTGATTATTTTCTGCCAATTTCTTCCAGTGAAAACCTCGGTACAACTGTACAACAAGTTAACACCAGTTGTAAGAACTCTGACAATAGGGGGTACATTGAACTAAAGAAGCGTTTTAAAATTGAGGAAACACAGAGAGTTACATTTGTCGGAAAAGAACTGATTATTTTTCGTGACACCACCCACGTTATTACAAAAATAGCGTTGCAACAACTGTTAGAAATGTGAAACCAAAGGAGTCTCGTTTAGGGTACAACAACGTCAACATCAAGCGCAAACTTACTGAAGTGTTTGGACTAACTGAAAAGCAAACACTATGAACAAATGAATAGATGAACAAATGATACGTAGGATAAGGCTATTATCAAGTACTTCGATATTTCAGTATTTATTTTTCTACTTCTTCATGCCTATACTCTGCATCACTAATCACCTCAACCTTGCGCAAAAGTTTTGATACTTATTTTTTCAATTGGTTGCGTCAAGACCCCGCGTGGATTTTATTAAAAGATGTAACATAACCACTTAAAGTATTAGTTGCCATATATTTTGATATTGTGCTTCATTTTATTGGTATTTTCATACCTTTGTTGTTTCGAATAGATTTAGTAAATTGCTTTTTGACCAAATAAGGAAATGATAACAGAAAATGACCTACTTGAAACAAATTTTAAAGATTTTGTACTCGAAACTAGGTCATGTAACAGAAAAACGTGATAGCCCTACCCATACTCTAAGCAAGTGTCAAATATGAAACTAAGGTAATAATGCTGGATTGTACAAATAAGTTGACGTGACGTAACAACCTGAAAATTTGAATAAAGTAACAAATTCATTTTCTCTTATTCTATTGTAAAATAATTCGACATTGCGTTTCATAGTATTGTTGCTTCTGTCCACAAATACCCAAATGTTTAATCCAGTTTCTTCTTGCTATCATCTTTTAGTACCACTGAGAGCTGGTTTCTTTACTGATGTTTTGATTACAAGTTGGCTATTGAATAAAACGTGTATGGGTCCCTTGTAAAATACAGGTGATGTGACATTAGCAAAATCTTGTAACTTAGCAACTTTTTTTTATTTTACACTTAAAAGCATGGTTTGAATTGGAAAATAAAACGCGTCCAATCAAGCAATGTCTTATGTCGTCAGTATTCCGATTTGCTTGAGCAACGAGCAACAAAGTTTTTGAATTGTTTCCAAAACTGATGAGAAACAAGTTCATGTTGGGAAGAAAGATCAAAAGATGCGAAAATAGAAACGTATTAAGAACAGTTTTGATAAATCTTATCCAAAAGTTTAGCACATAGTTCCTAGGGTTTTGGGCTTAGGTTACACAAATCGCCCATTTTCAATTAACTTTTTGCAAACGCACAGGCAATTATACAAAACTCTTTATTAGACGAAAGAAATTGAGAACAATTGTATTTCTGCTTCAAACTACTGTTTTTGACGTCATTGTTTATCACTATCTCTTTCCATGAGTGGTTCCCTACTGGATTTCTGCAGCACCGAAGCGTACCGCAAAATTAGACAAGCGTTGCCACAAAACACTAATAACTATATAATAAGCACTTTAAAACATTACAACGGTTATTATGAGGGTCCCACCTGCTTAGAAATTACTTGACAAAGGTTACGCAGGTTTCCGATTGTGTGGCAAGAGATCCGCGATCCGAATAATGTTTAGGACAACTGGATTAAATTGCGGGTACAGTTCATGTCAACTGATAGAGGATCTTAAATCACTTGACCCTTATGCTACATTTTTTGGCAATTGTAGAGACTGTGACAGGTTATAAACTCTTAACGCTATTGTAAAAAGTTATTTCACGCGGAAATTCCCATCTAAGAGGTTGAAATACGAATCTAGCAGAGGAGCCAAAGTCAAGAACAGGGGAGGGGGAACTAACAGTTCTTGCCTGACTTTCGCACAGAAACAGTGATGCTATGTTTTCTCTCTCGCCAAGGTTTTTTGGAAATGGCTCTCGCCTTTTTTCTGAAAGCACTTATCCTCTCCCGTAAAGGTTCTGCCACACTATCACTGTAAATTCATTTTGCACTGTTCAAAATCCTGCTCGTGCTTTTGTTTACGTGGGGATCACCGTGAAGTACCAATGGGAGTATGCATTCTTTTTCACACCTTCGTGACATCACTACCGACAAGCTACAGCATATGGTGACATCTGGAGGAAAACTTGAAAATCGGTGAATAGCACGCGATTACCGTTCAAAAATAGGGAACAGAAAAACTGCGCGTTTTGGAAAAGAAGCATATGTTTTCTCCTTGTTATTTTCTTCCATAACATAGAGTGCTACAGTATATGAGCAACAGGTAACCTGAAACAACACAGGTGAATGTTGTGGGAAGTTAGTAATGCGCAATGCGCTTCTGCTTTCTGCAATAGGATTCAACATGATAGAATGGGTAGTATTAAAAACTTATTATAAAGTGGTAGAAGGTGTAAAGTTGATTTCAATCACTTTGGCATTTCGTTAATCGTTTTTTCATTTTAATTTCCTATTCTTCAATTTTAACTGAGCATTTCGGCTAGCCTTTTTACAAACTTTTCGAATTAAATGTGTACTTTGTTCGTATTATGATGATTTTATACTCATTCTAATAATTCACAAAGTTTGCAATTCAATTATAGCTCTCCTAACTCAGCTTTAAGATATTCATGCTCATTAAAACAAACATTCGATCAGTGTAAAATTTTCTCAGAGTGAACACTGTCTGTTGCAAGTACAATTAGGTCAGATGTAATAATAAATAACTGGGAGTGCGATAGGTCGGACTATAGAACACTTTAGACCGGAGGTTGCCGACTCCTTGAAGAGATAAAACGCACTGAATTATATATGAATGCGATGCCATTCAGGCAAAAACGTAGTCGAGGGAACATCGACCTGCTTGTGATGCCAAAGTATTGCTTTGATGTGCTTCAAAAGTGCATTTGTTGTCGATTTTGTGGAATGGTTAACAGAAAAAGCGCTCAACTGTCTTGACTGCAACTACAAACGTTTTCTTTTTGCTATAGAGTCTTCCCACAGTTTTTTTAAGCACTAAAGACGACCGTAAAGATCTCTTTGGCTGAATTCGAAGACTAATTATTGCGTGCCCAGTCAGCCGAGCGATCTGTTTGTTACATCGGTTCCTCGATTCTGGGAAACAAATTTCTATCCAGTGCAGGGATTTCCAGCCTTTTTTATTTTTGAAACCCTAAAAAATATTGTTCTGACCTCGCACCCCCTATAATTTATAATTAATCAAGAACGGGCTTTTTTAGCTTGTCGAAGTGTTTTTGCAGCTTAAATGGTTTCAAATTTACGTTGGAGAAAACAGTTTCACAGAGCATACACTGAGGCTTTTGCAAATCTTCGTTTTTTTTCGATGCAAATGAAAACAGAATGAACGTAGTCATCATTGCATTTCCTTTTCTTCGATATAATGAAGGGTTATGATGATAATCAGAAATCAGATAAGTTTTTATTATTATCTCCACTCGAAATTACGTAGAGTAGACCTTCACGTCTCTCCAAATTAACAAAAAATACTTTCACAAGAACAATTCGCTTCAATATGAAAGGAAGTGCACACGACTCCTTTCCTCTACGATCAACTTACCTCAGAACTATGTATTTACTGAGAATGATGAAATGAATAATCCACTCGCGTATATACAGTACCATTGGCGTAGCAGGGGGGGTTCTGGGGGCCGCGGGCCCCGGGCGGCACTTTTAGGGGGACGGCACTTTGCTGATCAAAAATAAATTTTTGAAAGATTTAAAAGTTCCAAGTCTTTTCAATTTTTGTGTTTAGAAGCCCTAGACTGGTAGGTTAGCCAATAAAAACACATGTGGCTGTGGAGTGAGCAAATTGGTGAAATGTTCATTCAAAGCCCGGGTCAAAAACCCAATGTGCGAAAGTTCTCCAGTGTTTGTTTTGAAGTTGGGGTTTTTTTAACCCACTTATTTGTGTGGCGATTGTGCCCCAGTCCCTACACCTTCCTCGCCAGACAAAGCCATTTCCACCATCTCAGTAAATAGTTCTTTGAACAAAGGAAAGAGATGACAATTGACTGCGGACCAGCAAACACACGGTTTTTATTGTCCCTCCTCTCAAAATCTGATAAAAAATTTTGCATGAAATCACGGTAAATAGTCAAGGCTAGCTTAATCCTTTTCCTCGTATCATTGGTTCCTCAGTAACGCTCCACCGTCGCATCATAGCATCACCTGACACCTAGGCATTGGCGACGAAGATTGTGCTGGGGCGACGATAGCTCAGTGGTAGAGTGTCCGCCTCACAATTGGAAGGTTGTGTGTCCAAATCACCCCGTAGCGCCGCTTGGGCAAGATCGCTCGCCTCAACTGCCCCGGTAAGAAGAAATTTCAGGCATTGGCATGCCGCTATTGCTGTCGCCAAAACATAAAAGAACTTTTCTTGGCACATCTCATGCTATTTTTTAATGTTCAGTGGAGATATTTTCAATAAGTGCCATAAGCTGTAGCCCAGTCATTAGGTGGGCTTACCAACATTAAATTTTGACGATTGAAGTAAAGATCCCTGCAAAGATAACTTTGCTCAGTTTCAATACAACGGCTGTTTTTCTGCATGACGTGATGGTGTCAGAAAATGACGTTCTTGAAGCGGGATGATGCATTTGGTGTGTTTTCGTGGGTAACTTTGAGATCAGATTGTTCGTTTGAATGGCAATAGAGTGAATCAGAGCTAGCCGATAGGCAACGTGAGTTTCGCAAAAGTCTCCTTTGCTCAACGGTTTACTTAACATTTGCAGTCATATAAAGGTTCATTTCAACAAGTAAAGCTTAGAAAAGGTGTGGCTCTCATTTCGATGAATTTGAGGCGAGAACCTTAGTCTGAAACCTAACGCAAGGGCAAACGATATGTTTAGATATGATTGTGGTGAAGGCTTTTATTAATAGGGGGCGTTAATCAAAACAGTTGTACAACTTGGCAGTGGCTGTGCTGAATAAAGTTGTTCAACTCACTTACCGTCGAACGTAAAAAGTTGTAATCCCCGCTCAGCATTAAAAAAGGCCTATGTCCCACCTAGCATGGTTTGGTAATACAGGTTTTGAAACAGACGTATGTTGCCAACCAGTCCTGTCGCCACGGGGGCTTAGCCCCCAAAACAAACCTCCAATTCTTGAAATATGAAGCACTATAACTCAGAATTATGAAGCACTATAAATCAGTAGATTTTTTGTCAAATTTTAGAATGTCAATCCCCGTGCACAAACGTAAAGTCTCCAATTGAACACCTTCTGGCGACGGTTCTGTTGGTAACGAACAAAGGCAAGGAATAATACTACACACATGTTTTGGAAGAGGTCCAACACAACAGGACGACCAAGTGCGCAGGTGACGATGAAGACTGCAAGCCAGAGCTTCTCAACCATAATTTTAAGCCTGTTTAAGATATTTTTTCAAAATGGGTCCCCACACCAATAGAGGGCTCCGTGCAAGTGCCGACAGAATTAACGTTTGAAGCCTTTTATACATACTAAGAGGATTAAACCAGTACTGAAACGTGAAGTGAACAATGAAACGTTCTTTACATCACTGATATCATATTATCAGATTGATTACTATAGCCTGGTATATGTAGTATATATAATATTTTTAGTTAAAGATGGGGATAATATACGAAGTTTTAACATACATAAATGTTTACATCTGTAAAGTGGTGTGCCGCCATCGCATCCCTTAATTTTTTCGTGTAATCCCCTGAATTGAGTAAACTAGTAAAGAGTCATGCGGTGAGCTTACCTGAGATTAAAACCCAACAAGAAAGAAAATTTGACGAAACATTTCGGGTTCGTATATGCCTAGGTAAAAAAAGCCAAAAACTAGAAAAATTAATGATAAGAAAGGTGGTGGCAAGCAGAAAAAGTAAGACTCATAATCGACACTGAAAAAATAGACACATTTCAGTTTGTGAGTGCTTGACTGTTATTTTCAAGATGCTTCATTGAAACTTGTATCTAAATATGCACGAAACATAATCTTTCATTTTAAATTTTTGAAAGAAAATTTGAGGGGTGGAAAGGGCGGCACTTTTATGGTCGGCCCCGGGCGGCACTTAGCGTCGCTACGCCACTGTACAGTACTACGCTCAGACTATTTTAGAAATTTCCAGAAAAGTAATTATTATGTCACAAAAACACAATACTTGTTCTAGCAAACACTAGTACAAGCTCTTACTAAGATTATATTGCATGCAGTTAATGTTTACGCTAATAATTAGCATCGTAACACACAGGTTTGAACGAACCTCACGTTTTTGTCTTTAATCCATTGCACAAGAAAGGAAAACATCTGCATGAGAGTAATGAATAGAGCAATATTCTGTCATTAAGATGGGCGCTTCTCGTACCCCCTTGGATGATATCTCGCACCCCTGATTGGGAACCACTGATCTAGCGAGTCGTTTGAGCAATTACGTGAATTACCCTTGCAACATAGGCTGAGTATTGAAAGTAGGGGCGGCAAAATTTTGTGCGAGTAATATGTATTTGGACCAATGTATCATTTTTAAGTTTACTGCTCACACGACCATCCCGACTTTCTTACTACAAACAAACCATTCATTGATTTGTCAGAGATTTTTTTATCAGGTAATCAGTGAAAGACGAAGCGACGCGTGCACGGTATAACGGCAAAAGGTTAAGTTGAAAATAAACTTGCTTTATCAACAAGCTCAGCACTCCGCAAAATTTGGAATATGATGCATTTTATAAAGAAAAAATAAAAATGCACTGAAATAGTGGGGTACTTTGTATTTCAAATCCTCTTAAAATAGTGGGGGCCCTTATTCCCAACACCTCTGTTCCCCGCAGGGGCGGATGCAGCCAGTAAGTTTAGGGGGGGCGATTTCACTAATATTTGCTAGTCAAGCCTCACAACAGCTTCGCTACTGTAAGAGAGATGAAATACACTTCACAAAACTGCTGTAAAAAACAATGGACGACAAAATGGCCTTATATCGCGAATGTTGTTTTCGGAATTGCACAAAATCATGGTGAATTAAATTACAATTTGAGGTTTTAAGGGGAGCGATCGCCCCAATCGCCCCCCCTGGATCCGACCCTGGTTCCCCGCAAACGGTTGAAAGCATCTACAACAACGCCAATTTCAGTTTTCCAAAAATGTCTGTGTCCAAGCAGATTACAAATCGTAGCCAAAAAAAGATCTTGAAACAAAAGTTACGTGCGTATGTAACTACTGAAAACACTTTTGCTTCTTGCACCTTTCGCGTTTGAAACATTTTCCGCTTTTTTACAATAAGGACGTGCTCTTTTCAAAGTTTCTATATTATTTTTTGTCTGTACCGTGAAAATACAACATCTAGATGTTCTTAAATTTTGGCTGTGTTTATCGCTATAGAAAACTAACACCAAGAATATGTCCGTATATTTAATTACAATTCTTGTTTAAAGCATATGATTCGGAAACAAATGTACCCATCCACGCGATCTTCTGAGGAAGAATTGCGCCGTTGACGTACAATCAGAGTTCATCACGATAGCGGTCCACACATCTGTTGCCGCAAATCTTAGCACTCAGTTTCTTTGAAAACGTGGCATCGAGTCCACGAAACCCGGATTTCGCGATCAACACGTTATCTTTCAATCCAGCAATTTCAAGCAAGTGCGCTTTATGCAGTGATCCGCTTGTTGGTGCAACGCCAAGAGCAAAAATCTGCAAGACATGACAATTGGTATTAGGCAACCTTTCGCAGGCAGACGAATAGCTTATATGTACAAGATAATTCAAGTATTTCCTGGATAACCGTGGAAAAATAATGTCACAAGCAAGTTTTTAGATAACCAACCCCAAATTTTGTACAAAAGCATTGAAATGAACAGTCTTATTCAAAAAACAACTTGACTTGACGATTGCTTTTAAAGAAGTATTTTTCAAGTTGGAGGAATCGGTACAAATTGGGAATTGAAAGCACTTGATTTATTCCTATTTTTCTTCAATAGCACTATTTTAAATTTGAGAAATTTGAAGTTCAATTACGCGAAATGTCTCCAAACGTGCCGTTTCAAGCAGTGTTTCGTTTGCAACCTACAGTATCAGCAGGTAAAACTATCGGCTAAGCTTTATAGCGCTACGAAAAAAATTATCTCATTATAAACTTCAAATGGTAAGATAAAATTCGTTGTCTAAGGTTTATTTGCTGTATCTGTTTACCTGTTACTATACGCCCCAAACTCTAGCGCACAGCTGGCCTGAAATTCGTGGAAAGAAACAAGTAATGCGAAAGGTAACAAATCATTGATACTCTTGGGAGACTTCAATGCACACTTTAGGAACTGTAAGATTTTTCCGGAACGTTTCAACCGCTAATCTGCGCTGTTGCATGAGACCGCAGAAGTAAATTTGATCCTAGTTGGTAAAGGAGCAGGAAGTGTTCTTCCGTATTGTTACGTCATACTGTACGTATTGTGACTGAGCTACCAGGCTCGTGTCTGTCCTGCACAAGGTTGCCAGCAGTGTTGCCAACCTTGCGATTTTCCCGCGAAATTGCGCTTGTTTTTTTTCTGACATGCGGTATTTCGAAGGCTTGCAGGTTGCTTGTTTTGAGGCTGGTTTTATTTGCAAATTGCTTATTTTTCAAATTTTATGGAACTTTTGCGTGTTTTGTGTAAGTTTGCTTATTTTGGGCTTGTTTTCGGATTTGTGTTTCGTTTTTAATTTACTTGCTTGTTTTTGTAAAATAATCTGGCATGACTGGTTGCAAGGCTGGCATTTTAATGCTAAATTCCAGAAAATTGGCCTTATTTAAAGTGGTTCGGTATGATAAAACGCTGTTTGGCATGTACGTCATAGTTTGGTATGTGGCCTTCTTTTGTGGTGTTGACAGAAAAAAGAAATTTGCCATTTTAAAAAATTTGTCTGTTTTGTGCTTTAGAACTTTTTCAGCCTGTTTGACATTTATTGATGCCGTTTGGCACATTTGGTCCATCTGAAACTGGCAAGCCTGATATTGTTTCTGTGGGTGTTCTCTGTGATCGCATGTTGCAATAGATATTTTGTGGAATTGTGACATATTTAACATATCAGACGCTTGTGTACCAGATTCAAGATAACATTATGCCATGGTGCATATTTGTGTTTTCATAACCTGTTTTTATATTTTTCAAACATTCACAAGTATGTTTTATCAAGCATTTCTATGAGAGACGATGGGTATTTCTGGAGAATAACAATTATTTATTTGTTTATATATTGATGTTCAATAATCCTAGGCTTGATTCAATAGCACCTTGAATTTTTTCCACTGCTCATCCGGATAATTCAAAATAGACATCCATCGTCCTGTTTTGGCTTGTTTATCATGTTTTGAAGATATTTGACATATTTTGATGAGCGATTTGGCATTTTTGTTCCATAGAGATCTGACAACCATAGGCGTACGAGGCGAGGGGCGACAGCCGCCCGTCCCCTTTCAAGACCCGGCTTGAAAATTATCAGGGCAACCTCTGGTAAGCGTAAGTTGCTCAAAAATCCTGAATGGTAAAAATATTTCAATACAGTGAAAAATTTTAGGGCAAACTCTGTTTTTCAGGGCAAGTGCAAAGTAGCTCAAAAATCGTGAATGATAAAAAATATTTGAATACAGTGAAAAATTTCAGGCCAACTCTGTTTTTCAGGGCAAGCACAAGTTGCTCAAAAATCCTGAATGATAAAAAATATGTATGCAATACAGTGAATTCAGGGTACACTCTGTTTCACAGGGCAAGCGCAAGTTGCTCAAAAATTCTGAACGGTGAAAAAATGTTCAGTATACAGTGTATATTCCCTTGGGGTGATCCGTGTAATTTGGGCTAGTGTAGTGTGTAATCTGGACCAAAGTTGTGACTGGTTATAATGACTTTGATCTGGACCAAGCCCTCGTTTTCTGTAAAAACCAAACAATCGGATGTCGGTAGATCAAAAAAGTTAGTTTCAGATCAAATTGTTTTATTTTAGGGAAATTGTTATTTTCAGGGCAAATTTTTTCCACCCCCTCCAGAAAATGCCTTCCCGTACGCCTATGCTGACAACCATGGTCCCGTAATGCCTAGATATGCTATCTTGCTTCATCTGACTTGATTAAATAGTAAAACGTTGGGTTTCACATTCTTTTTACTTTATTTCCACAAAAGTTGGACTGGCCAGTTACTATACTCAGGCTGAATCTATTTTATACTCAGTCCACTCTACTGTGAACTGCACATCGGCAACATCGTACATCTGTGATGCAACAATAACGTTCTTAATTGCACAACAATGAACAAGTGACGCAACAGCTACCAATATTTCTTTTTCTGCATCTGCACTCAACCTCCTGTATAACTAACTGGCCCACGTGGAGTGTGAATGCGAGCCGTTGATCTAAAAAATTTCCAAATAACGCATCAACATACTGAAGCAAAAAATTTTTTCCCCTAAAAAACGAGGAACCCTCACGGAACCCTTGAAACCCACGGAACCCCACTATATGTTCTGCGGAATCCTAGGGTTCCGCGGAGCCCCTGTTGGAGAGCACTGTACTAGTTACATTTATGTGCTCAAGTCAATGTAGCGTAGATAGGGGCGGTTGAATGCAAATCATGACGTCATTATTGTGTTGTTTTTTATTTACTGCCGCTTTCCCGTGGGTGTAGCCATCGACAAAGGACTAGGTGGCGTGATTACATCTCCGACTTTGCTTAGACCCGTCTTGACGTGGAGCCAGCACAACTATCAGAGATTTCTAAAAAATGTGAGGTATTTTGAGACCGAGGGCTGCTGTCCCTCGACTCTCCTAAGAGGAAAAGCGAGTATGAAAAAGAATGAATTTACCTTTTCAATACAGAATGATAATGAAAAGTGAAGGACATCAAGTGATTGAAAAACAACCATGCATGAAATGCAACAAAAGATCTTCACACAAATCATAAGCACAAAGTTCAGACTAACTGAAAATGCCTACGTATCCCAGTTGTTCTCAGAGGGGGCACAGATGGTTGACGAAAAACCAAATGGAATGTTTGGATGTAATACACCCAGTTTTGACTCTCTGGATTTCTATGAAGATAAATGTCTTAGCAAACTAAGCGTACAAACTAATAACCAGATGCACATCACTTATAGGAGAACGGGGTATTTTCCAGCTTTTACTTTCCGCAGCTTGTGTTTCACTTATTCTTTTTGTTCTAGCACCTCAGCATTTTACCCGTAAGCATTTCTTGCAGGTTTGAGGACTGAGCATGCGTGGATTGACGTGAAATCGTTTTCCCATTTTAAGAAATTTGTTGATAGATTTGACTGCGTCGCCTTTACGGAGAGTAATTACTTGTGCGTAGGTCCGGATCATCGCAAAGCTTTTAAATTGCTGTATTATGTTCAACAAGAGTAGAGGGGTCTTGTTGGCTCTGCTGCAGGAGAGAATTGAATGAGACGAAAAAGAAAAAGAGAATAAACGCAAATCAGGACAGATATATTGGTGTAGTATCCTACTTCACTCCGTGCAATATTCCACAAGCCTTAATTTGAAAGCTGTTTCATTAGGTTTTCTACTTGAGGCTTCCAGTTGAATTTGTCGTCAAATGTAGCACCAAGGTATTTAGCTGCGTTTCATTGATGTGTTCCATATTTGTAGTTTAAGGCCTGTATTTTTACATTGCTAGGGCTGTTGATTAACATGTATTAGCTTTTGAAAGGGTTGGTTGTTGACTTGGTTTTAAAAGTAAATTCTTGGTAGTATACCATTTAACAATTTTTGTAACTTTTCAGTATTAGAAGCTGAAACGTGCAAACTATGCCTTCATTGCAAAAGGCAGTTTTAAATTTACGTATTTATTTACTTACTTTAACACTGATGGGGATAATGACTTTGTATCAGCAATTCAGGCACACCGAAAGAAAAATGCCTTCTACCAGTCATAATATGAGAATATTTTCCAATGATAATTCACGAAAAAGAACAAAATAAACGCTGCTATTTTGATGTCGCGTAAAAGACTATGGAAATGTTAATCTTTTATCTGACAAATCCTGAAGAACGACGTTTTTTCGAGTTTCTCCTAATGTACCGATAGTTATACCTTTACGGCTGAGCGAAATTTATTCTATAGAGTCTGATTGGAGTCACACATTTTGCTGAAAATCTTAACACTTTTGTAGCAGTTAGCTTTCTGTACTTTTTATTTACGAAACAAGTCATAATTCGTAGCCGTACTGCTTAGGAATTTCGTGATCTGCAATTGCAAGAATTTAGCAAAAGTGTGGTCAACTGCTTACTGTCATTCCATTTTGCCGAAGTTCTGTAGATATTTCTCGCACCCCATCTTGCGACGTGCCGTCTGTTATTACTACAATCACATCTTTTGCTTCGCGGCGATTTCCCGTTTCTTGCAACAGCACATCTCTAGCGTGATGTAGAGCTCGTCCGGTTCGAGTACCTGAAAACAACAAAAGCTACGCATTCCGATACGTCACAACGGTCGAAGCGGATTGCAACATTCGAATAGACAAGTAATTAAAACGTCGTGAAGCAAGTGTGTTTGAAATAATTCAGTTATTTCTAGGCAATCAACCGTAGCAGCCTCATGTGGGTCAAGTAGCTTGTAGCCAAACTAGAATTAAACTGATTGTTCTTGATTAAACTTGAGTCATATGAACAGATGTGTAGTGCTAAAAATTGAAGTGTGGGAACGCACTCAAAAAACTAGCCATTTTCAGGCAAAGAAATGTGGGAACGTGAAAAAAGAAGTGTGGAAACGCAACAAAAAACTTGACATTTTCAGTAATTACACAATTATCCAGGGTGCTACGCAAGAGATAGCTTGTCATTTATTCATTTATGTGACGTCTGGAGCTATCTGATTTAAAATGTACGTCTTCAGGACTGGTTACTACGTAAAGAGTGTGGGAACGCGTTCCTACACACAAAGGAGTGTGGGAACGCGTTCCTACACACAAAGGAGTGTGGGAACGACGTTCCCAGGCATTCCTGCCCCACGATTCTACTGCATATGAAGATAACCATTGAAATGAATTTTCTCAAAGCTCGTGGTGATGTTTTTGCAGCTGGTTTTAGAGGCAAATATACTTTAGGTTATGACAAACCAAATGCATTATTTTTATATTGCATTCACTCGCTCTGGTAATGTTCGCAAATTTGTAGGAATGGTACGACGAAACATTTTCATTAGATGAGTGAGTGGACAGTGCAACTAAAGAAGGGTCAAAATTTGAAGTGAACTTTTATAAATGATTTTAATTGTTTTACATAAAAAGAAAATCCATTTTTCCTGGTATTTTCAGATCTAGTTTTCATACACCTTGAAACTTCACAAAAACCTACTACGCTAAAAGACTCAAAAAACACAATGTTTGCAAAACACTGATTTGCTTGGAAATATTGCGTACCTTCTCCATTATACGGAATATTGTCGTAAAGACGCATCAGCTCGGCTTTGGTGTTGTATGAGTCAAAGAGAATTTGTGTGTCTTCGTCAACAAAATTGTTGTAGCGATAAACAGCAATTTTTGTGGCATCACCGCCGATGCTGAAGGAGCTGTATGAACACGGTAAGCACAAAAGTCATGATTTTCACCCAAGATCAACAACTAAAGAAAAACAGCTTGAGGATCTGAAAATTGCTGATTGCAGTATCCAGACCCGTCACCAGGATTTAGCAGCAGGGGGGCCAAAAACCAGATGGAGGGGCCAAAAACCAGAAGGGGGGGCCACACTTTTCAAATACAATATTGGACGTATGCAGCAACCGGGGGCCAAACGTGAAATGGGGGCCCGGGCACCACTGGCCCCCCCGCTGGCGACGGCCCTGGCAGTATCTGCGAACAGGTCTCAGCACTAAAAGGTTCTGCCATTCTGCCAAACCGGCACCATTTATTCCAGGTAGAAAACACCTGACCGCTCTGGATGATAAGACAATTGCATGGCTGCTCAACACCTGCCCCGAGATCAAAACAACCGGCTCAAACGATGATGACGACGACCAGACAGTAAACTTTGATACATGCACACATCTCTTTGTACAAGATAGAAGTAAACGAAAAAAAATCCACGATACCTTGAAAAATAGCCCTTTCTGTCGTCTGAGAGCATCTTGCATGTTTCCCGAAAAGAAATGCATGATAGATAAAACTTTTAAAGCCATGCAATACGAACATCATATGACAGCACGTAGTTGCATTTTTTCAGGAATTGCTTCGCCATGCTTATCCAGACAACAACTTCTTGATGCAATAAACTTCTTGGTGCATTCGACACGCCATTAATGCTTGATATAAAAACTAAAAAGCAGCAGGAGCTGATCTAAAAAGGGGCGATCATCTCCATGGGTTTCTTTTTTCGCTGAGACTTTTCGGTCATTTCTACCATAAAAGTATTAAAACTTGCCGTAACAGTTTTCACTAGCCTACCTTTTCAGACATTATGACCAAATTGACTTAATTTATTTCGGTCATTTCAAAAACAATTCTGTCTATGACCGACAACATAAACCCAGTCATCTCTTTCCCCGTAAAACCTAGAAAGAGACCTCATTTACTATGTATCTGTACAATTTGGAATGCAACGTATTGTGGCGGTAGGTAGATGGCGCCGCATGTAAATAAATGGTCACCGCTTGATGGTGCCCATAAGTTACAAGTCACTGTGATAGTCACCACAAGAGAATTATCGTAGTTCACTTATCCCAATATAATGATAGTGCAACCTAGTAGTAGTAGAGTGAACTCATCGAGGGAGCTCTATTGTTGCTGGTTGCTTTCCTGTTAGTTAATGCCCCGAATTGCCATCTTTCTCTTGTGCTTGCCTCAGTAGTTCAGGGCGATGCAGTCAAGTGCAACAAATGGCGCCCGATAAGGGACCTGAGAGAAAGGCCATAAGCCCTCTAAGTAACACCCTACGTTGAAGATCGTCTTGAACCAAAAGGTAAGGGTCGAACTTGCAAACTGAGAGTTAAAGTATGGATGATAGGTGGTAGAACTTCAAGCTAATGGGGAGAGAAGTGATGTGGCGGTGTTGTGGACCCCACGGGGCAAGGATCCACAGACATTTTGGGGATGTAACTGTTCCTTTTACAGTTTAAATAATGTTCCTGTTTTGCTGTTGACTTC
>JGI24022J15233_10000717_pt1 | contig 23395 bp, 9 predicted proteins | sample Ectturendosymbi2_FD_15233 | JGI IMG/M metagenome (IMG submission 15233)
CAAAGGATTGGTGAAAGACCATGAGGTCATCCAGTCTACCAACCCTGCAACACAGCCTTCAGTACCATCATAAATTGTCAATGAAATGAAAAGGTGATAAAAATAAAAAAAAATAAAAAAAAGCGGTGCAGTCTGTGCTGTTTTCGGAAAATAAACATAAAAGTCTATGCAAATCAGGTTAGCTGCTGTGTTGTACAGTATTTCAGTTTCTTTTGGGAAAAGATCTACTGTACGGTGTGTGTTGTTTTTTGCAAACTATTGGTATTCTTCATGCTTGTATGCAGGGCCGGATTTAACTGATGCGAGGCCCTAGACTAATCTGCTTGTGAGGCCCCCTCTCCTATTGTTGCGAGAATATAAATGGAAAGCGTTATTGCGAAAATCCGAAAATGACGTTCTGAAAGGTAGGTTAATAAAAAATGCTGAATCATTACTGGGGTGCCCATGATCATTGCGTTTGTTGCTGCCTTCGACGCAAAAGCGCTAAAATGTACGGAATTGGTGAAATCCTACTTGGCTGGCGGGAACAGGATGATTAACTGCCACAGGCAAATCAACCGAAATCGCCTCAGTTGAAATATTTGACAAAACACATAGTCTACGTTTTTTATAAGAATCATATCTGTTTTTTCTTATCTGTGTTAAAAAAAAAACACACTGCACCTATATAGTATGTGTGGCGGCACACAGACTTTAAAGCACAGCGTGAGGACCACGTTGCAAATCGCTTACCGCGGCTATAAAAATCACACACACGAGCAAAACACGTCATGTAAAACGCACCCAAATGGTTGTAACTGTTAGGCTCACGATTCGCGTGTTTCTTACTTTGTGAGACTGGTAAGAATCGCAAGCAACTAAACTGTCGTGTGAACAGATGTGAGGTTTAAAACCAGAACCGTCGCCAGAAATTCTTGAATAGGGGGTTAAATTTGCGCAAGGGGTCTTGACATACTGCAAATTTGATAAAATCTTTGCTGATTTATAATGTTTCATATTTAAATTTGGAAGGGCTGAGCTCACCAATGCCCACCGTGGCGACTGGACTGGTTTAAATTTCGCTTATGCTGTCATTATTGCAATGCGTATAAAGAAATAAAAAGCTACAATCATCGAATCAAGTAAGGACGAACATAACACAGTAAAGAGTTAAAAAGTTTTTTTTCCTGCCTTCTTCATAACAAAATCATCTAAGAATTCATTACAATTTGTTTGCCTAAGTTTGACACTTTTAATGTACCGAATGTTTAATGTGGACAACCTCTCCTGGAACATTGCGACCCTTTAATTCATTTTTAATTCTTTTGAATCTTGAAAAGGACCTTCCGCCTGAGCAGTTAGTGACCATCAAGCTAGAGAAATAAGGCTTCGGGTGGTTGCAGTGCCGTAGCCAGCCCAAAAATTTGAGGGGGGCAAAAATGTTTGATTTTAGGCGAATAACACCATTTTGCTTAGCAAAACGCCTCTCAAAGCACAAAATGACCATATTTTCTAAAAATTTGGGGGAGGCCGTGGCTCCTTTTGCCCCCCCTGGCTACGCCTATGGGTGGTTGGATAAACTATAAGAACCATTAATCTAAGGCATCAGACCCAAACGCGCTTTTGTCATTTTTTTGCTGTTTCCCTGTCTCGTTGGGGAAGAGTTCTGCGGTTGCCAGTTGGCGAAGTGGCTTTTAATTGCTTGCTATTTCAGCTCATCAAAACCTTCTGTGATTTGCTTAGCATGGGAGCAGTACAAACTTGCGCAAGTACTCAATAGCAATCCGATTTCTGGATGACTTTACTGAAGAAAATTCAAATGGAAAAAAATCACATCTAAAAATACTAATCGAGCTTTACACGATACAAACGCTGACAAAACTACTGTATTGCTCAGTCACCTAAGAAACAGCTATGCTTTTATTGTAGGAAATTGCTGTTAGCCCTGCACATAGCTCACATCTGCAGTACAACCTTGTTTTGATCAGGTGCAGTGACGTAACGAGGTTTGAGCCAGGGGGAAACTTAGCTGAAGGGAGCCCACTGGCTAACACTCAGAAAATAGTTGAGAAAGAATAGCAAATCCGGCATTGAACGGCGATACAAAAAAACGAAATCACCAGAAAACACTCCGAAAAAAACAGCAATCTACTGAAACCAAAAGAATAATAAATACCAAAATACAAACTAGGTAGGAGACCGGTTTTTACATTTATCTTGGCAGGGAGGGCGGTTCGCACCCCTGCCACCCGTCAGTTATGCCACTGATCAGGTGCATTTCAAACATGAACAGCCACTAGTTCGTTTGATAGAGTCACACGTAACAATCGGTACGATTCAGCAAACGCAGGACGCAGCCAGCGTGCTTAGAGTATATCGACACAACATTTGGCATGCGGCTTGACCAACCGTCATATTGAGATTCATGGAAATTCGTTGAAAGACTCCGGCGTTATCACCACGAAAGTTGAATAAAACTAAATTTCGTGAATTACGACATAAATTTTTGAAGAAGTTGATCTAAATCAGTGGTCTTCAACCTTTTTTGTTCAATCGCCCCCCTANAGGAACTTCGCTATGAAATCGCCCCCCACTCATGATTTTAGTGTTGTCCAAAATATTATTGTATTTTGAAAATAACAGGANAATCTAGTCAATACAAAAAAACGAACAAACAAAACGAATGCAGTTGCGTTTGCAGAAAAAATATTGTTCATTTCCAAAAAACAGTTGATTCCAACNACTGCAAACCTTGGCCCTGGCTTTTTATCTGTAAGTTTTTTTGATATAGGTTGCAAGTTGGGCAGCCTAAGCCGTATGGCNTTTCCCTCGGTCTTCATATCAAGATGATTTTGGGATTTATTACGCATGCGCAATACTTGGCTGAAACCTTGCTCAGGAAAATACGTCGTGGGAAACTCCAATAATAATAATAACTTAACTTTTCCCAAAACTTCCGGAAAACGCTAGCTGCACTTGATCCAAAAGTCTGACCATCCGTGTTAATAAAACATGGCACAGGATTCATCAGGCCCGTAGCCAGGTTTTAAGGTTTGGAGGGGAAAACTTATTTTTAGGGGGCAAGATCTTTGTTTTATTATATGTTTAAAATAAATCTTTCCGGGAACAACAAAATTTGGTGGGCACAAAAAATTTGGGCGCACTGCCCTGAAATTCCCCCGTGGCTACAGGCCTGGGCTTCACCATTGCTTTGGAAATCGATTAAAAATTCCTGAATGTGGAACCACATCACTTTTGTTAGTTAAAACTGGCAAAAAGGCACTTCACCCAGTCACTTTCCAAGCAATCCATCTTTTGGTGTGATCTCCACAACAGGTCTTACCAAGCCTCAAACTGCAGGTAGCGAAAACGATTTTTTTGCAATTCTTAGTATAGTCAAGATTGGGTTAGTGGGACTTACTCGCTAGTGTAATTTTGTCTTTCCTAGCCAACTGTACAGATATACTCCGTCATTAGTCACATGCACACAGTACAGTTATATCGACAAGCACAATAAAACACTACTCGAACTGACTGAAAAACACGGTAAGCACGTTTTGCAATTTATGGCTAACTGTAATTAATTTCACTAGCCCTTAATTGCTATGTAAGCCGTCTTGCAGCAGTTATTTTCTACGCATGGTTTCAATAGAATACACTTAGTTCCATTGTTTTGCTAGGCTACTCAAGTTACCAACCAAAGTATAAACCAAAGTTATAAAACACTTAATAACTGTCTATGACGTGTTTGCCTATGAAACAATGGTTTGGCAATGCTCTGTCGAAGATCATATGAAGTCTTCTTTCAAGGCAATTTTTCAAATGATAACTACAGTTGTAGGGATTTGTGACAGTTCATGGAGAAAAATAATTAGGTTAAACTTAATGGAAACTTTTGATTAATATTCCCGATCGCTGCGATAGTCGTTGCGATGATTTAGTGATAGCAAATTTATGACTCTTGGAACATTTTTAGCATCTTTGAAGAAACTGAAGTTTTCCTCTTTTCAAAAATGGAGCAGACTAGGTATTTTCGGATAGGTATATCAGTATTGATCGCTTTCAACCGATACAAGTAAAATAAAACGTACTAATGCATACTGCTGCATACGAGAAACATCCAAAATCCTGTGCGTGCTGATATGTAAAGATGCTTGCAAATGTTATTGCTTGATGTCCCTTAGTTGACGCTGCTCACGCAATGGCTGGGTCAACAAACTAGCAACTACTTGTTGCAAAAGGTTCTCCACTATTGTGTTCGTTTTAATACCTAGAAATTCGTCATAACGGCGGTGCTTGGCTGCCAACCAGTAACACTCTCTGTGGCTTCGGATAATGTGCAGCAAGGTGTTACACAGGACAATGTTAGTTCGATTTTTACATCACCAGTCCTGTATATTGTGTTTTATAATGTTTGTTAGGAACCATGGAGTCGCAAGTGCATCAAATGATTTGTTTCCAAAGTGGGAAATGTAGTTTTTATTGGAATCAATTTAGAATTTCAGTATACACCAATCTGCAGAAATCGCCCCCCATATCTTGTAAATCACAAAATCGCCTCCTTGACACATTAAATCGCCCCCAGGGAGGCGATTTCATCCCCGTTGAAGACCACTGATCTAAATGATCATGGATCAGCCATTGACTCTATGCGTACCACAGTTTGTTGGAGGCCCCCTTGGATCTTGAGGCACTAGGCTTAAGCCTATATAGCCTATAGGTAAATCCAGCACTGCTTGTATGTATGCAATAAGTGCATGTCAGTGCAGCCATTGGCAATAGTTTAATATAAACACATAGCAGTGCTACCAGATTTTCATATAAGTTTAAACCATGATAAATTTAGCAGATTTCCCCGGTTAAAAACAGTTAAGTCAATGTGAATGTAGCAGATTTTGATATAAGTGTATACCAGAACAGCCAGTTCCGGTAAATTTTCTTTTTGTAGTAGATATTTAAATTATGACATGTCTAAGGCTTGGTTTCAAGAATCAAGTGATTGGAAACTATGACATGATGGTGCATGTGTATTTTCTTAAACTGTGATTTATTGTTTCCGGTATTCGAAGGTAGCTATTATCTATCACGTATTTTCAAGCAAAAGTTAATGGTAACATATTTTGTTCTAGCTAACATATTTTGTTCTGGCTTCAGAGGCAAAACCTTGTATTATAAAAGGGTGAAAAATGAGTAAAGCGCTTCGAGTTCAATTCTGTTTGTTTTTCTAAAGAACAATAGTTGTTGTTGTTTTTTATGCTATAATTAGTGCCTTGTTCACGAGCACCACTGCGTTTTTGCCAAATTACTATTATGGTAATATCAAAACCAACAGCATTTAGCCTGTTTCAGCTAGTTTGGCATTTTTTGAAGCGATTTGGCATTTTTTATGAGTGGTTTGGCATTTTTTGTTCACTTGAACCTGGCAACCCTAAACAGGAGGGATGTGTTAAGCTTTTGCGCAAGGTAAAAGTTACCACTCCACCGTATTCATGTAGGGGGTGTTTTGTGATTTATGAGACTGCAGTAATTTGTAGACGTATTGGTTGGTTCCCTGTTTTTTGTGCTAGAGCTAGCCGAACAAATGGAGGTGGTTATGCTAAAGTGCTGAATTTTTTGCCTTTTTAAATTAAGCAGCAGTGGGCTGGTTATATTTGCTGTATATGCCGTTGTGTTATTTGTGTAGTGGAATGTGGTACATATGTACATGAGCTCATAGACTGTACATAGGCCTACAATCTGACAAGTTTAAAAACGTGCACATCGCAGATGGTGAAGCCCATCACCCTGACTCTCTGGAAACAATTTGCCCCTTTGCCCACTAGATGGTTGACAAGACTCTCGGTAGCGATTTGGAACAAACTGCCTGCAGATGCTAGATTTATGCTTGTCTTGCAGGTAGTAAATCTTTCCTGGGCCCACATGCCGAGATATTGCTATTGCTTCACCTATCCTTCAGCTTACATTGGTAAAAGATCATTGCAAGGCTCATTAGTACATGATATGGTACCACGGGCATAGTCAGGGGTCATTTAGGTCAAGACCTCCTAAGTATATACTGTACAATATTTTGCCAATTTTGCAAAAGGTCGTACCACGGTTGAGTGAATGACAGGGGCCCCCAAAATATTTTGCACAGTGGCCCCCAAGTAGCTAAGACCACCACTGGATAATATGAATGGGCCTAGTAAACAGAAGACTGACCGACGTTATCATTGCTCTGTGATGTACGTTACTCAGCAATGGAGAAGTTATCATGATAACTTCTCATATATCATTACGTAACTAACGTCTCAAAGCATATGCCAGCCAGAATGAAAGCAGATGGAAATTTCAATGACACAAGCGACAAACGATTTTATTCAGTCAGCATGAAGCTGATTTATCGTATGATGAGCCCGAGTGGCGCTGTTGACCTGGGTCGCCCCTGTAATGGCCTTTTTGAATTTCAGGTGGTTCACCGATACGTTTTCATAGTGGTTTACATATGGTGTATAGATAATGACGTCATATTTCAATGTTTGTGACGTCATAGTTGCCAATTCAAACCACGAAAATTTCTATAGTTTTTGACGTGCACTTGTGAAGGTTCCACCACCCATGATTTGCGGCCAATGCGATTCACCATTTTGTTTACTCCCACTGACAGCTCTGATAAAACCCAATTAACATATTCTACTATATTGCTGTGTTTGTTTGTATCCAACAGTGGTGTACGCAGAAAATTTTCATGAAGGGGGTTCATTCAGTGGCATATGGTGGTCATTTGTATTTGGTGTGCGCTGTTTGTGACGTCACAATTTTTAGTCACATGCATGTTTCCAAACCAACGTTTTGTCCAAGTTTATTGACATAATATGCATATTCTTCTTCACGCACTCCCCTTATCTTATGTGTCATTGCACTGTATATAAACTATTAGCGCTCCAAGTTAGGATATCGGAGGAAAATAAACTCAACGCTACGACACAGCAGTTCACAACTGCAAAAATATCGGGCTGCGCGTTAAAACAGGGGAGTAAAGCACACTCAGCACTGCATCAGAGCAATTTCAACTGCAAAACAAGGTTGCCAATTTGGATTTTTGGATTTTTTGAAGCCAGATTTTGAAATTGTTTTTTCCAACACCTTTGGCTTTTGAAAATAAAAAAAAGCCAGACAAAAACTTTTTTTCAGTCGGAAAGGCTTGGCTCTGAAAAAACATTGTCTGAGCTGCATATTCATTACAAATCTCTTCTGAAAAGAGTCTGTAACCATGCAGGGTGCACATAATATTGAAAAAAATTTGCTGTTTCCCTAAAAATGATTAATGTTATTGATAAGAATCAAATGTATGACAGCGTAATTACGGGGAAAGAGTGTGCTTCCAAAGAGTGAAATTACATTATATCGATGTTTCTGACGAGTTTTAATGTCTATTGTGTGTTTGGTTACGCATGTTTTGTGTTTATATGCCTTAAAATTGCTATCTGGCTTTTTTGGGACAAGGTCTGGCTTTTTTGGTGAAAACTGGATGGCAACCCTGCTGCAAAATGAGGCTGCGCTAATGTCTTGTCGAATACAAGCAGTCGAGCATACAAAGTGTTCGGATGGACTGACTAACGCACAACCCGGTTTGAAAGATCGAATCTTGCTAAACTACACAAGAATTGAAAATGCGCATAAAGTACGCAAGAAAACTTTCAAATTTTTGTTCTGTATAAAAGTCCAGCAAACTTTTTGTTTTATTTTTTCCCTGCTGAGACATTATCAGATGGATGCTTCTATGTTAAAAACTGCTGTTTTTGAGCTCATGTAACAGGTCTATCATGGTACAAAAATTGGTAACGTAGCCAATGCGGTCAATGCTTGCGCTGATCAACCTTAGCAGACAAAATAAAGACAATTGTTTCGGATAAAGCCGTTTTGGAAAATGTTAGGTGCCCGGTATGGACCTGTATGGACCGATTTTATCTGATTCTAGGGACCCAATGATAATTTTATCTGGTTCTCAGGACCGATTTTCAATTCTAGGGACCCAAATCGAGTCCCTAAAACACCTTAAAAACCCTGGATAAAGTGAACTATCGCGGAACACAATCTTAAACATGTGGATTGGACGAAAGGTCTGCAAAGGTGGCGAGATGGTTTCTGGCCGCAGACGATAACCCAGATTCCCACTAAAACATAATTATTACCCATTTACAATGTTACTTGAAATTTGTATGCTAATTTATTCGGTGGCGTTTGCATTAAGTCGACAAAATAACAAGCAAAAAGTGTGCGAAAACAATTGATATCCTTTGCGCAGGTAATAAAGTTTTTGTAAAATATCAAGCTCAAGGGTTTTTTTTTAACCCCAACCCCCCCTTGCGTACGACTTGGTATACAAAGGCAAGCAGGCTGAACTACAGTCCCGTAACCAGCAACCAATTTAAGTATATTAATTTGTAAATCATCCGCAAGGACAAAGCAAAGCGTTGCTTTCAAATCACCTCAAGAAACAAGATTGGGAATCTATATTTATAAACCTTCACTTCTGCATGGACCCGATGACTATATTGGTTTCACAGCAGGCTGTCCCCCACATTTTACAACAAAATTGCTCCCATGCACTCACGTAGGGCCACCATTCAGGGTGCAGCTACCATAAATACAGTATATAATATGATTTTGTGTTTTGGCAAGCACTGCTTTTCAGGGAGCATTTTTTCTGCTCTGTCCTGGTCCCACGCCGCTTTGCCTAGTAGTGGATGAGCGAGTAAGAGAAAACATTGCTAATCTGTATATCGGTCTAAGCATAGGCGTAGCCAGGCTGGTGGCCAAGGAAGTCATGGTCCCCCAAAATTTCTAGCATATCTTGTCGTTTTGTGCTTTGAGAGGCGGTGTCCCAAACAAAATATTGTTTCTCGCTAGTCAAAATATTTAGCCCCTCCCTAAATTTTGGTCTGGCTTCGCTACTGGGCCTAGTAGCAGAGGCGATTTGTAGTTCAACAAACAAGTAAACCGACACTTCGGAGTCAAACGCGAGAAAAGGTGGTTTCAATCATGCACGTAGCCAGGGGGAGAAATGGGCGCAATTGTCCCCCAATTGCAAAAGTAGCACCAAAATTTTTCAGGTTAATCAAGCTTTTGATATGTAAGCCAAGAAATGCATCAGTGCAAATCATCGAAACTGTTTAAGGAACTTATCCTACTTCAGCTTTTAGGCGAATCTGATCAAAGCAGTATGGTTTACAATTAATCAAACGTGTATAGTGTAAATGTTGGAGAATTCATGCCATGGCTGATCTTTACCTAAGGTACATAGCTCCGTGTGGAAGTTGGTGATAATAAAATGCAAACTTGTATCTCCGCGCTTGTAAACACTAACCGCAAATAAAACAAGCAATAACGCTTTTCGAAGCTGTGTTTGGCGCACCAGCCTGCTATATCCCACCTAATGGTGATGTAAAATTCATTTCGAGACCATCGCAAAAATTCCTCTCTGGTAACTCTGGCGGGGCCGCATTATGACGCTGACGCAACAATGGCAGTACCTGAGCCTTACTGCATCTAGGAACAGTTTTTACATATTATTTTCTGCGAAAGGTGAGTTCTAGGGAAATCATTTCTAGCCGTCTCTACATTCGTTGAAAGGAACTTGTTTACTCGGTAGCCGAGTACTGACGCCGGTGAATAAACTGAATAGCACAAACATTAATTATTTGAAAATTCCCGAAAAGCATCGCGAACCGCACAAAATGCCCTCTTGAGCCACATGCAGCCCGCGTGTTTGAGACCGTGGTGTAGACTGAGTGGGTCAAGCATACGCAGGTTTGTTTAGGAGACATGCATAACTTCCTGCAATTTATAAAATTGCTTGGTCATATTTGTGAATTATGGTCATATTTGCCTTGGTCATATTTGTAAATTATAGTGTTAACTTTAAATTTCTAGCTAAATACCTAATACTTTTGGGAAGCAAGCTTAGTGTAAGTAGCGTACAAAAATGCTACCGCAGTCGCATTTGATAGCCTTTAATGACATTAAATTCAAACATTTTTCAAACTCGTTGAAGGCTCTAGCTTTTACGCCATCAACTGCATACGTCACCCAGTCGGTCAAGAATTGGACAAATTCCACGTCTAACATGAGCGCAAGTTTATAGATCTACTTCGGGAGTCGGTGTCTCGTCAGAGCAAAGTCGCCACTCGGCTTCGACTGAACCTGTGTTGGTGTACAGGGACAGATTTAGGAAGCGCGGGGTCCTAGGCCATCTTAGTTTTTGGGGCCCCACGCAAGTGTGACCTATTTGGCCGTTTGTCTGAAAAGCGAGGAAGTATGCACCTCTTATGTGTAGTGCCCCCTCAAAAATATATCTTTTGTTGTGCCGTCTTTGGTTCTACAATTGCCTCAGATCTGCAACAGAAATTAAAGCCTTTTCTACATTCTTTTAAAGAACAAATAGCATTGTGATCTTTTCTTGGAATTTATAGCTCTTTCGTGTAGTTCAGAAGTTCCCTTCGGAAATATTTTCGTGATTTCTAGCGTTTTTTGTAGGTTTGTTTTTCGGATATATACATTTTCATGCGGTACCGTGTTGCCGCCCTCGAATATATCGTCTAGCTGTCGAACTGATTACCTGTACGTAAACTCCATTTTTATAGTAATAGTAACCACATATTTTATGAACCAAACAAGCCCAATGCAGCAAGTGGACACAGGGCTTATTTAGGAATTGGCACCCTACTGTGCAGCAGTTTTGCAACAAGTTTTACGTGTTAGCTAACTTTAGTGTTAAGAATGTGTCTGTAATCCTATGGTTCTGTCTTCAATACAGCTGCAAAAAGTGTATGTAACCCTGTGATTCCGCCGGCTTCAATGCTTTGTACTACGTGCTCTTTTGTCTGTTTTTATCGAACTGCGTTCTGCAGAGTGTGTGTGTTCATACTATGGACTTCGTGTCTGCTCACAAACAAATAAGTTAAATAAATTATACCCTTTTGCAGTTGTCGTTTTCCAAGTAATACAAAATATAGTGTTTTAATCCCCTGTGCCATAGGTCAATGGTAAAGAGCTTTTTGTCAGTGAAAAATTGAACATCAATTAAGTACCGCTTTTTTCTTTTTATTCTTTTTTTGTAACCGCTTTCATACAGACGGCCTGAATGTCTCTCACGCCCAGATGCACAACATTGTGTTGTTACTATACGGACAAGAGTAGACATTAGCATTCCGCTCGTTTCAAGGTAAATTGTGAAGTTATGCCTCTAGGCAGTTTCGCAAATTTTTAGTTAATATTGAGTCGTCATAAGAAGAGTTGCGCGGGGCCCTAGGCAATGGCCTATTGGGCCTATGCGTAAATCCGTCACTGTTGGTGTACATCAGAAGTGTGCAAATGTTGAAACTCGGTTATTGCTTGCCCCCCTTATCAAAATTTCTGGCTACGCGCCTAGTTTCAATATGGTAAAAAACATTCGAAGTAGATCCGAAGAAAAACATTTGCGTGTAAACGCGGGCATTTTTATAAAAAAGAAACCTTATAACTGCACTTACAATGAGAAGCCGAAGCCGAAAAAATGTACGTATAGTCAGCCATGTACATCTTGAAACTTTCCATTCCAACCAAGCAATCTTGGAAACGAGACTGTTGATAGGGATGCCTGCAGTTAGCAGCATTGTTAGTCTGGCTTGGTGTTATAAAAAACCCAAATCTTAAAACAAAGTAATCTGAATGTAACCGACTTGCAAAATGCTTTCAGAGGTGGGTTTTTCCATATGACAGAAATGCCGCCGCTGCATGGTGTCTTCCATTTTGTTCACACTTCTGCAATTCTTTCTCACCCATCGTATATTTTTGGTTTTCTTTAACACGTATGAGGCGCAGAAATATTTGTTTCAATTNGAATTTATTTTCCTTGACATTGTTCACTCATTCATGAGTAGTAAGAGCATACGCAAATTCTTTAGTTTTCGTTTTGTAATTTTTTTCGATTAAGCCAGAGGTGTTAACTCGAAGGGCAACACGTGCCAAATTTTTCATAAAATTTAGCCGGCAGCCATGGCATCATAAATGAACTTCCTTGTCGACAAAATGTCATTAAACCAGACAGCAACAATGAAGTAGGCTACTTAGTAACTTTGTTGTTCGTTTCTGACAGCAGTTGTGCCATTTACGAACATGTAGCGTGCCACATTTGGCACACGTGCGCTGCGTTGTACACCCCTGGATTAAGTGGTTCCCAAAGCCCAAAAGGAGGTGTCGTCTGAATCACTTTTTCTCTTTTTTGAATTCTTCTTCGCTCCAGATCAGTTTGGAGAAGTGAGCATTCGCAGCACTTATTCACTTGGAGATTGTAAATTTTATGATGGAGTTAAAATTTCACAAATATCAAAGCAGTTCAACGCTTGGTTTTTGCATAAACATAGTCTTTATGCTTGGGAAGTATAGTAACTAGTCTCCACAGAGGTAAAGAGTTTGAATCAAGCAGCCAATTTTTAATAAAAAATCGATTTCATCTAACGATACGCATCATAAGTCGTGCAACCTTATTCGAATGGATCTGAACAAGGTTCCAGGACTGACGATGCGTAGTGTTAGGTGAAATCGATTTCTTATTAAAAATTTGCTGATAGATTCAAACTCTTCACCTATGTGAACACTACTTACTTGAGTACAGATAGATGTGCAAGTTTGAATCATCGCCAAAAGATGAAAGCAGAGCCCATTCAGCTGATTCCTCGAAAGCTTACAGCAAACTAACAGCTTTTAATAGTGGGAAGTATTGTGAAACACTCATGAAACTTCAGTTTTTCAGCGATGAGCAAACACGCCTAACTTTGGATTTATTTATTATTTATATCTTAACTTTCTTAACGACAACTCGGTAATGACAATCTTAAATTGATTGCTGAAAAACAACTTTGAGAAGAGTGTTTTTACTTTGAGTTCTTTTTTTAGTGTGTGCACATATGGAAAACACGCGATATGCATAAAGCGCATTCACGTTTGTAGCTGTTGTAGCTGCAACTATAAAAACAGTTGCAGTAAATTGTGGTAAGAAAATTTTGAGTGTTCTTATTTGAAGCTTTTTTGCAAAAATATCCGTGCACATAATATTATTTTTTCAGTCTTTCACACATACCTTAAAACTTGAACCTTGTTTTCAAAGCGCTATAGCGATTTAGAAAAAGCTTGCATTTTTAACACTTGTAGCGCAGAAAAAATTCTCCAGCGCAGAAAAATTCAAGAAAACGGTATTATTAACAAGCTGAGGAAAAATATACGTAAACATAGCAATACACATGCATTAAACAAGTCCTAAGGCAGTCGCAAAAACTATTGCTGCTTCACCAATACCCAAACCATCTGTATGGGCGTGATAAGGTGCATAAGCCAAGATCTTTGTTTCGTAATTATTGTTATGCAAATTAATTGCAACATCGATCTCACCAATAATACTGCCTCAACTGTTAAGTGAGCAAATTAATCTGCCATCTATCCGGCCAAAATTTTTTTAAATAATGCTGGTGAACTGGAGATTGCACAAAAAACGTGCTGTTCAGTGAACAACTTTTGATTAACAGCATCCACAATCATGCTGGCTCGGGTGCACATAAAACAGTGGCAAGCCCGATTCTTCGTACCCGGAAGTTTTGACAATGCATCGGTGACGTCTCTGCCATACGAGCAGCACACCATCTGCAAATTTCCTGTCACAGCTTCATAAAACTGCAGTCCTTTGCATTGCATCAAAGCTAGCATTTGGCCAGTAGCGCAATATTTTCTATCACGACAACTTCAGCGCAATAAATTTAACTCAAGTCTCGTGCAGTGGTTGATCACGTTTCAGTGCAGCAAAGTAAACACGCCAGGCGTCATAACTTCCTGTCAATTTTTACGCAGCTGCTCACAAAGTACAGGCTCCGTGGCTTAGCTGTTTGAAGCATGAAAAGATAGAAGTCCTTTGGCATCCATTGCCAGCGACTGCGCTAGAACTGGAGCGGCAACCCTGTGGAGCCTCGAACAAATTACCTCTATCACTACCAGCTCTTCCTGTTAACGAACGCTTTGGTATTTACTCAACATTGTAACAACAATCACACAAACAAAACCTCCACCTACATCAAGCAAATCCGTTCCACCACACGTAAATGGTGCTTAAAGTAACTTTTATTAAAATCGATAAGCGCTTTACAAATCATTTGCTTTTCATAGTTAATTATAAAATTTTTGAGGATGGTTTCGTCATAGTACACGACGGTTAGCGTCGTTCATGTTATTAGACATTACAGAGTATGAATACCAAAAGGATGAACAAGACGTCGACGTCAGTGTCGACCAGCGTTTTTCAACAGCCGTCTAGGAAATATAGTACATGCTTGAGGAATTTAACCTACAAAATGACAAACATCATCAGTAATCAACATGCACTTGTGAATCCGTAAAGGAAACACCTTCTTGTCCAAACAGACCCTGCGTTTTAAGAATTCCAAAATGCGCGACCGAAAAGTCCTAATGCATTTAAAAAAACATATGTACGAAACACCATCAGATGGAACGACCACTATTACCTGTAAGCGAACTATTTGGAATGCGTCTTTGACCAACAAAATATAAAACCAAACTTGGCTTGTCATCTGGCAGATACGATACAGAATTTCACTTGTTAATTGAAGATATAATTTTTTAAAAACTACCTACTGTGGTGCCAATGCAAATGTCCTTCCCCGTTATTTTTAAAAGAAAGCAAATACCATTTTGCAATGGACGGTGGATCTCATGAAAGGGTAAAAAAATTGCTAACATCAAAATCTTCAGCCAGCAAGGTGTCTGAGCCAATACTAAGGAAATAGTCGTTGTCAAGTAAAACACTTATGGGCGCCTCCCATTGATTTCCTCAGGACTGATCTGGCCTCACTTTTCAAAATGTTAGTGGTGTTGATGCAAAAGTACATTCGTTTTTGTAGAAAGAGCCAGTAATTTGACATCCAAAAGAAATATATCTATCTGCGTTTTTAATCCCACATTGACCAGAGACATTTGCACCTTAAAAGAGTTGTAGCGTCCTCCGCAAAAACATGTTAGACTGTATAAAATTTGGGTCCAAATATAATGTTTGGGAAACTTTAACACGAACTCAGCACGTAACACAAACCCTTGCGATAACTGTTTTGAGGGTTGACAGGTTAAAAAATAAGTGATTTATGCAGCAACGCAAGCAGTTAGAGCTGTTGTTACAAAAATGCACGAACTAGTTCTACAGTGACAAACCTTAATGCTTCCATTAAAAGAATAACAGCAGTTTTCTTTTACAGACCCATCACGGATGTAATAAGTGTATGTTGACCATCCGAAGGCCCTAACGATTTTCTTGAAACCTCAAAGGAATGAATATAATCTGAAAATGATTTTATAGCCTGTAAACCTAGCGTAAAAGTATATGAAATTTCAATTATTAACTCTTCATGCAAAATGGGTTTAGTAAAAAATGTGGCCGAGACACATCTCTAGCAATTGTCAGACTGGCTTCAACGTTACTTTTGGTTGCGGTGCATTTGGATGAAGGCTAGTGGCAGCATATCAATCGGAGTAATCTGGCCTGTCTGCTTAGGTTATGCACCACTTCTGGGAGTTCTCAAACTGGCGACCAACGACCCTGAAAGGGTCCACAGGAACTGTTTATAGGTGTCCAAACTTATATTGACCTATCTGCAGCATATTTTGGAGTACTTCGATTTTAGCAAGGTTTGCAGGCTATATGAACCGCAAGCAGTGGAGGTCCACTGTAAAAGTTTGAGAGACACCCCTTACTTGGACCAATTATAATTTAGATGTTTTTCAGGTCAATTGAAAAGTTTTGTTGTCTTTTCAAATAAGGACTCATTCCATGTGTAAGCAAAATATCCGCTGACAGAGTAAACACTAACTTGGTACACAGACCATTGCACAAACAATTCTGTGAAACTAAGCATTCACCGTTTTCAGATAGCGGCTTGCCCAATGCAAATCTGCAGCTAAGGGTTTGAGTTGTAAATGAATTGTGACCCATTTCAGAGTTAAGAGGTTTTCCGACGTTTTCGATTGCGCGAATTTTGCGACACGATACAGCTAATTAACAAACAATTGCTTTTTTGAGAAAGCAACCTCTACTTGTTGCAAGAACTAGAGGCGATTAAAAATGAATGCAATAGGCTTGGTGAAGGAATATGTTATCGCTTTGCAGCCCCTTAAAATATTCCAGCCGCTTTGAGTATGTTGCGCGTAGTGACGCCAGTGCGTTATTTCTGTGCATATAGCTCTGGGCGGAAAATTATGGGGTACCGCAAAATGACGCTTTACGCTGCGCAATATCATACAACGTGCAGTCTCATGGGTCGTGTGCAGCAACGTGACGCTTGTGAACGCCGTCAAGCTACATCTTCACACCGGAAAGGCCTTCTTTGCGTCCAAGTTCTAGCATGCTCAACAACTGACTGAATCTCAGCGAAAAACAAAGACAGGCAACATGCTCTGCACTGATCGTCACTTGTTCATTGCAAGACGTAAAATCAAGAAAAGCAAAAAAATGAAAAAAAATAAACGAAATGTGTACGTTTGACCGGTACGGAGCGGTGTCACAGATACCACTATCACATAAGCAATAAATAGTGCCGAACGTTCAGGGTGCGAATGCGTTTGGAACTGCGGTACAGCCATTCTGACAGAAATAAATAATCTAAGCAGGCCGTTGGGCATTCAGTGCTTCTTGCTAGCAAGGACAGTTTCGGTTGGTGAAAGGCACTGAACAGAAAATACAAAAAAGAAATAGCAAAAATAGTTTCAACGTGCAAATAATTTACTGTAGTCTTTTAACAAAAGAAGAAGCCAAATCGAAAGATCTGATACCTTCACAAGAAATCCAATCATGCAAATTTAAAATAAATAACAGTAACAAAGCATTAATCGCTTTGAATATTTTTCTTTTTGAACTTTGCAGCCATTCGTGGTTAGGATGCTAACAAATGCTGAGAATGAATTCGACCGAAATAGCAAGAAAAACGCTTTAAATTACGAGACCACTTTTCGTCAGATTCTGATCTACCGCAATAATTTTCCATCTGGCCATGCACGACTTGTAACAGTGTTTAGAAATCCGCTCTTAGCGCGACTTCTGCTAATCTCAAAATGTTACCTGCTGCTGCGAAAGCATGAGCTGGCACCCTGAATTAACGTGTGCCATCACTTTTGATTTCAGTTCAGCAACCTGTTGACGAAGAAGGTTCGCGTTCGTGGAAAGTTCGAGGTTCTGCGTTTTCAGCCCGTTCACTTTTTCTTCTAGGCGTGAAATTCTCTCGAGTTTGCGCTTTCGGCATTTGCTGGCAGCTAACCGATTGCGCATCCTTTTACGTTCAGTTTTGATCTTCTCCTGCTCTTCGAGATCGATGGGCGACATTGGCGGCGATTTGGCTATTACCGGTACAGTCTGCGGTGGTTCTTCCTTCAAGTGGGTGATCACCGAACCGTGGGACGGGATCCTTACGTTGCCGTGGCCCATGGCAGAAATGCCCATGTGATGAATTGTCTGACCGCTCGAGATCCCAGCGCTACTAGCACTGTCGTGATCGCGGTAGTACGGGTCAGGGGAGCCATATGGCTGATGCAGATGCTGAAGCTGGTGCTGCTGAACGCTCATCCCAGAAGTAATCACTGAGCAGTGCGATGCTTCCACATTCGCCCCACCTGGGGAATGGGTTGCACTAGACGCAATGTTAGAGTTGCTTCCGCTGTGCGACTTTAATCGCTCTAGCTCACGAACAAAACCTTGGGCGTACATTTCTTGCTCTTGAGTGACGTTTCTTGCATAGAACTGGGAATTGTGGTTTTCGCCTTGGCTGCTATGGTTCACCTCTCTTTCAAAGTCGGGTGAACCAGATTTTAGCATGTTAACCACGTCAGGCGTAGATATAGTGTTCGTCAGAGACGCACTGCCGTCAGGAATGCTCACGTTCAAATTGTTCACCGATACTGGCGCAGGTAAATGCCCGTTGAGCGCGGCGTATGAGTTCGTAATCACACCTGTGTGTTGGTAACCACTAGCAACAGTGCTGGGATTTGTAGTAATAACTGAACCGTTTCGCAAAACTTCGCTGTTTGTACTGAAATGTTGTTGCTGTCTTCCGTAGTCTAGCGCTTCGCTGTTAAGAGACAAGCTCATTCCTTTCAAAACAGAAGCTTTGTTGAAGCCTTGATCGAAATGACGATAGGCCGCAGGAACTGACAATATTGCAGACACCGGACCAGTGTCCGTACTGTTTATGCTCTCCACTGATCCTGGTGATGACTGCGGGTCGTACGCACCAGATATTCTATTGCTTGGGTCGTCGTGGTAAAACGCCACTTCCATAACGCTGCCACAACGTGCACTGAAAGGTAGGCGATGGTAGAGACCGCTGGCGGTCTAAACAATGGCGGTAACTCGCTCACTCCGAGCAGGCGAATAGAAAGAAACAAGCAATAGTCCGACGCGAACGCTACGGAGCAGGCTATGACTAGTCTTCTTCCTCTTTAGTTTCTGTTCGCTCTTTAGGCCGGGAAAGATGAGTCAGTGCTTGTCGATGACGATTCAGCTGCACGCTGGTAGGCGTATAAGATTTTGCGACTGCACCAAGGACTCTCTAAATGAGAGCACCTCTTCTTGTCGAGGCACTAACTGAAGGAACTTGGTTGTGACGTACGTCTTGGCTGGACACAACAGAATGGCAAGAGTGTTGCTTGCAAGCAAATAGTGATCAAATTTTTGCTATATCACTTAGTTATTGCTATATCACTTAGTAAGAGCTGCGAGTAAAAAAGAGTTAATCAAAAAACGACCAATGCTCGTTTAAACACACAACACAATGCTAGTGACAAAACTCTGGCAATGCGGAAGTCTGTCCTGAACACGCATGCGTGTTTGCAGTTTGATGAGGAAAATAGACTGGTACGTGGTTTGACCGTAAATAAAAACATTTGTTTCAGGGATGTTTACAGTGACAGGACTGTTTATGCAGATCTTCAGGTTTTCGTTTCTGGTTAACAGTCTCGAACAAATTTTCATCCTTAATTAAAGTAGTTTTCACCACCAGCGGATTGATTGTGTACAATAAATAATCCCTGAACCGATGCTTTTTTGCAACCAACAAGCTCGCCATAAAATATCTCACCTACATGACTTCAATCTAACAAGCAAAGTCGTAGCCACTTTATCAACCCATTATCCACGCATGCGCAGAGACACAGAATGGTCCATTTAAACTATTTTGCAAATTTGCGTACTATACACTGACAGTACACTGCACTAAACTAGGCCTTCTCACAGGACAGTTACCAAATTAATTACCTACAGCCTCAGCTGCAAACAGCTGTTACATTCCAGCTATAGCGTTATACCAACTGTAAGTTGAACTACTGTAATTTTGAAGGATGGTGAAACATTTTCTGACAGCACGTGCTTTTCATCGTCTCTAAGCAACGTACTGCGACTACAGTCGAATCACTTGTTTTCACTGTCTGACCGACCTCAACGAAGCGCCGAGCTGTTTAGTACCCGAGCCTTTTTCGGACTTGAATCTAGCGCGAGCGGGAGAAAGACACGAAAAGAGTGTATTATTTTTACCGACTGACGTCTCCGAACCGTACAGCCATTGGCTGTATATGACGTCAACTAGTCATATGACCAACCTGTGGTGACAAGAAAGAAAGGCAAGTGGAGGTGCGCACGCGGTACACTTCGTGCTCTGCCGTACAGTCGCTCGTAAACTGCCACATGAATGGGATTTTCGTTTTTCCTACGTCAGAAAGAAAGCGTTGGGAGAAATGTATTCACAGCTCCTGAAGGTGTGCATTCTCAGGTGTTGTGAGCCATTTCTTGGAAACAAACATGTCTATTTTTGTGACTCAACATTTTCGACTTTAACCAACAGATTCAGCATGTACGTAAATACGATTTAAAAATTCTAAGCTTTCAGGCATTTTAGTTTCTGTGTGGACAATATTCGTGTTGACTTCTTACGTTAACGGCGGCTGAACTGCGCGAAAAGTCACGTTGTTTGGCCAGTTTACGTAACTGACAATTCTCTATCGCTGTTGAATCTAAAAATACAAAAACTTTAGAACAAAGTTTGTATATTTTGTAACTTCCACAATCTTTAATACGAAAACAACCGAAGTTTTTTGAGATCACAAACTGCATTGTGAATGTGGTAAACAAATTTGACACATTTTACATGACCAAGAATGCTTCCAACTACTGTATGTACAAACTTTCGACAATCTTTTTCTGTTGAATGCAATTTCTCAATTTATTACGATACCTGATGCAATTTAACGACTGTAGATTCTTAATTCAAGCCCATGTTGAAACCCTTGTTTACCCATAGGCTGAACGATACTTTGACACATTAGTTCCAGTTGTTATTGTAGAAAGGTCAATATACAGAAAAAGTATTTGTTTGACAAGTACCTGGGACTGCAAAAACTAAAAGTGTACAGCCTTTCACTTGTAACCTATTAGCTTTAGAGGACTCCACGAAAAATACCCCGCTAAGCCAATAGTTCGGACTAAGCCGATCTCCATTCACTCAGTCGATAAAGCGACCGCTTGCTTTGAAACAAGCCGTCGAACGTATCGGAAACCGGCGCCGGGCAGTATGTTTGTCGGGCACGCGTACTTGAACACCAGCCAGCCTACCAGTCAGTAACACCAGCCGCTGAAGCTGCAACAGATATTGATCTAACTCTGTTTAATTAGCAATACTCTTCTCAACCTCAACAAACTGGAAATCAAGTAGTAACAGCGTCTGTCACAAGCAAAATGTATTTTGCTCAAAAACCATAATCAAAGCTTTACATTCATAGAAAAGTGTCTGATGAGCTTTTACGGTCACCTGATCGTATTTTCTACGAAATTCTAAAGATTTTCTCTCAGCATTATAAACACTGATAAAATGGCCATTAGCATTTCTGTCAGTCTTTGCCTTGAAATTTTATAAACTCTGTTTATAAGTTTAAATTTCTTTTTGAACGACTGCCTTTGCCAATACCTTACGACGACTGACCTGGTTAAGAACTTGTATTCAGAAGTTGATACAGAGCATTTTATGCAAAGAGCGAAAACTTTGAAGAGAAAACTGGAATAATTTCACAAAAAGTTTCACTGTGAAGTCTTTCTTTTACTACTGCATCACAATCTGAGATATTTCTGTGAACTGAGAGCAACACCATCCAATGTCGCGATGTCTGGCATGGCGTTATATACGTGGTTCGCCGCCTACACCGCGTTGACTCGTAGAAGAAAGGCAAACAAAACGCTACGCTACGATGGTTTTCGGCGACGAAATTTTAGCGAGCTGTTGCCGCCGTGTCAAACAGGTACAATAGCCACGCACTAGTGACTGAGTAAGGGGGTAAACGAGTCGTTGATTGATCACTCCAACTGCTTGTCTTCGGTACGGAATCAAAGCTACGGTAAAAGATCTCGATTTCGTTGTATCAGGTGCCAAAATACGATCCAACAACTGAGCTACTTCAGTTTTTTCTCATCCTTCAGACAATTCTGCATTTCCGTTATGCGCATTATCTTGAAGGATGGGACGAATTTGTTTTTTCTTAAACAAGGGGGCGAATTTTGAAATAAGTGTCAAGTACTCATTCACTTCAAATTTGAATTTTTGAAAAGGTAAAGTCACGTCGTAACTGTCGCATCCCTTCAAAATGTAGCGGCTATAGTTTGGTTAACATCCGAGACATAAAACGTAAATAAAAATCGATTTTTGTTGTTTTGCAAAAGTGCACACGATGTGTTTTCAAGCTTGCTCTTCTGAAACATCACCAGGTTCGTTGTTCGCACAAAAGCTTCTGGGCTTCTTCGATTAAACTCAGAACAAGTGTGATTTGCTGTTAAACTTACTGGTTTGATCGACAATGTATATGAAAGTACTTCCATTAATATGCTTTCGGAAAAGATATGAGTTGCGCGTTAATATTCTGAGTATGTTTAACTTTTTCGATTCTTTCAGTTACTTTTTTATGATGCCGTCAAAGCCTTCAGATGCAATCACCGATGTTCAATGCATAACAAATCTCGTAACACCTGCACCCACGATTTATTCAAACACTTTCGCAGGCACTGGATGCAACAAAACTATAAGCAACTCCAGCAGAGATGTTGCAGCTCAACTTGACAAATTGTTTGAGAAAAGATCAGCCCGTATGAATGTAGGCTACTCAACAAACGTAGGAATTCTGTTAACATTTCTCGAAATTGTAGGACAAAGTTTTGGTCCTCTAACAGCTGCTCATTGAAAATCGAAAGTTGTTTCTTGGAAAAGGACATACCGACGAATACATTCAAACTGTTACGAATTCAAACTGTTAAGAAAAACGAAAAGGTCCCGCATTCCTTTTGCACAACAATCCCAGCAGCTAAAATTTGAAACAGTTTCTACATCATCAAGGTTTTAACGAAACCCCAGCACCTGAATATTAAAGCTGTAAACTTCTTTCACCAGGGGAAGTTGCAACCTCAAAAATTAAAAACTGCAGTAAAAAATATATTATTTCATCTGATTAAAGTATTTAACAACACCGGACAATTTTTATAAACCTTGCTGCAAGCAAAACGGCAAAATAAATGAATTGCAGAACTTAATTCATTCAAGTTGTACATAATATTGCGAAAACGAAGTTTTGAGTACGTGTTTATTATAGAGAAATTAATTTGAAAAGTCCATGAAGGAGACTGCGAAATAATGCGAATCGACTTAATCGCGACTGTGACGGATTAGTGAAGGTCAAATCAAAGACTGACAAACCGGTTCGAAAAACGTTTATGATCGTTTTTCAAGAGGAAGCGTATGATTGTCCAGAGCTTATTATATTTCCAGAAAAAGTTGATTTTGACAACACCTGCTTCTGTGATTCTTCACTCGGTGAATGAAACCACGTTTTTGTGTTTTGAACAAACTGTGCTCATAGACATGACAGACATGAAAGATTATGGATGAAAGCAGTACGTTGCCTATGAAAGTAACGCAAGATAAACTACAGGGTGACACAAAAAAACGGTCATCATCTAAACTTGAATAACTTTTAAATAATAAATCAATTCTTTTTATTTTGCAGATTTACGAAGTAGAATTAATGCTCCAAGAGTCTACCAAATTTGACCTTCGAGATGCCACGGACTACTGAGCAAAAGATATTTATAGTTGAGGCATATTTTCGGCAGAAGTCTATCCACGCAGCTGTGCCAGACTTTCTTGACAATGTCTGGTTTTCGGACGAGGCACATTTTCTGTTGTCAGGTCAAGTGAACTCTAAGAACAACATCTTCTGGGGCAGCACACCCCCTGAGCACTGTCTGCAAAGGCCATTACACTCTGTGAAGTGCACTGCCTGGGTTGCCATCTCCAAACATGGCATCATTGGACCATTCTGG
>JGI24022J15233_10000725_pt1 | contig 23339 bp, 12 predicted proteins | sample Ectturendosymbi2_FD_15233 | JGI IMG/M metagenome (IMG submission 15233)
GCGAAACTGAGACGCGCCCAGAGCAAGAAGAGAGTTTGCGCGAAAGAGACATTCGCGCGGAGGATTCCAGGCTTATAACATGCGCTGCCTGTGTTGATCCGAAAGCTGGCCGGAGTTTTAGATCGCACGTTTTTTAACTACGAGGCAGAACAATTGCGGTACGTGAATACACACGTCGCCACATGTGCTCGGCTTCAATCGACTTAACAAAACCACCGCACGAGATCCACACCAGCCTACGCTGTGAGTCAAGTATCGCAGTGAAGGCGCTGGCTGTTCGACGCGTGCATGATGGATAAGCGCACAAGTACGTCACAAATACGCAAATCAGCAAAAACAACTATGATGCTCCACCATCAACATCACATATCAGAAGGCAAGTTAAAACGTTAACAAAAAAAAACTGAATTATAAGGCTTTTCTAAGAAACAGCTACGTCACAGCTGATAGTTTAGATAAGCCTATTAAGTTATGACACAATTTGAGTGTGTTTTTACATAATCTAATTAAATCATGCCATCTCTTCGGAACATTATAATTTGAAGGCTTTGTTGGTGCTCGCAGGTGACATACGTTGCAAAAATCCCGACAATACGGCTTCATCCACGTTTCAGCTAATTATTTGGCTCAGATATTTCAAATGGTGTCCTACGAGCGCGCACCTTAAGAAGCTTCTTTGTTTGCAAGACCGTGGGATAGAGTTCTACTACTATTTATCTTCACACGGTGTGAACGCAAGCCTTGGTCACAGAATCAAGATACATAACCATTTTTGTCGCAACTGTGGCTACATACGGTCACAATTGAGCAGAAACGAAACTTTAAACAAACCCAGAAAAAATTACCTGCTTCCTTCAAACAGCTGATTTCAGTTAATTCTTAGTGCTTTGTTCGTTCACGTTGCCGCAAATATAACAACGTGTAAACCTGCTTTGCCCGGCCGAGAGAATCCCGGCTTGTTCCGGACAAACTTTAATGGAAAAGCACCAGTGGGTGTGCAGCAAGACCAGTAACAATGCTGCGCTCAAGCAGCTAATGGATTTGACACTTGACCGCAAAATTGAGTATTTTTATCTTTCAATGATAACAAACGGTTTGTTTTTTGTTGTAATGACGAGGCACCTGCTATTTTTTCATTACGGCAGCTGCGCCTATAGTCACTGTGGGAGCAACTCCAAAAAAACACGTTTTAGACCCACTGTGTATGTTTGTACTCGTTTTTTTTTAAGAAGTGCATTTAAGTCAAGTCAGAAGGAACAGCATGACAAAGAAACATTCCACAAAAGCAAAATTGTTGCTTTCATATTTTGATGCGAATTTTATCCACAGCTGTAGAATTAGTTGTTATTTAGAATGACAAAGAAAACACGCTGACTGTGTTGCAAGACTGTAAGCAGTTGCTCAAACAGTGTGGAACGATAGCAAACAAAACGAGCTGATATGTTTGAAGGACACTCTGTTCCCAAACCTTTGTCCTACATATGACCAGTATGCAACGATACCCGACTGGTGAATAAGACCATTTACAACACCAAAACAAGTTTAGAAGTTCCTGTTCGAGACAAAACAGGACAGATACAAATCGCTTTGATTTTCTCGTCAAACAGAAATATACTCACCATTGACGCTTCCATGAGGGCAGTGTGCATCTCGTCGGTTTTGTGTTCTTGGTCAGCACCGGCTTGAAGTAGAAATTTGACCATGTCCAAGTGTCCTACACAAGCAAGTGTATATCGGCACAACCTCTATCACGTCACTCACCGCAGCGTTTACAAATGGTCTCATGGAGACGATCAGGGCTGAAACTTTCGGGGAACCAAATCAATTTTAGAGCTTGTCGTGTCAAACTTTGAACTCATCAAAACCGTACAGAAAATGAGGTGAATTTGTCCTCAAGCACCCTAACATTTTGGCAAATTCTGAGCCGAGACAACTGCCCAACTTTTTCGGTGCTTGCAGCATTGGTGGAACACACCTTTTCAAAAAAATGCAACATTTAGGTTTTCAACAATTTAAGGAACACTTCAAGTTAACTTCTGTTTTGAAAATTCTCGCCTCCGATTGACGTCAAAGGTCGTTTGAACTTTTTAGCTCATCTACATTTAATGGAACCTGACCGCGCCTAATATTGCAAACATAAATCAGTTTAGGCTGCGCCAACTTGAAATGATTTCTGGCGCTCTTTCGTTTTTTCAGTGACAGCGATTTCTTGCTACAAACTGAAGATCAGCACTTGATTGTATGTTGTGCATAAAGAGTGACAAGTCAGACCATTCGAACAGCAAGGTTGCAACCTGTAGTACAGCAGAGCAAAGCACAAGGATCACGGAGACAGCGCGCCGTGCCACTGCAGACAAGCATGCAACTTAGCCCACTGGTACCTTTGTAGCAAGCTAATGTCAACGCCGACTCTTTGAATTCGTTCGAGTGGGTGTTAATCCCCGCTCCTCGATCCAGCAGGATTGCAGCTACCCCGACGTGTCCGCCCGACGCCGCTTCCATGAGCGGCGTGTGGCCGTTTTCGTTGTGACATTCAAGTTCGGCGCCGGCGTCCACAAGCAACCGCACCACGTCTTCGTAGCCTCCGCAGCAGGCGTACGTCAGGGCGGTGTTGCCTGCGTGTGCAAGCATGTGGATGAAAAACATGCGTGCGAAAAAAATCTCGATTCGACCACGCTGCACTCACGGCCAGGGACGTTCAGACCCTGGGCTTCTAGTATCCTTTTGAATTCGATTGACAAAAAGCGATTGCAACAAAAAATGCTCATAAGGCTTTCGACCGAGATGCACAGAAAAAAGGTTTGAAAAAGTCGTATTCGCGGTTGCTGCGCTGCCGAGGCGTCTTGGTCGGACTTTAAGATGTTTTGTGAATAAGACGTTAAATAGCTGGCATTTGCATATGAAACTGTAGTCAAATCACCTTGACTTTCACAACATGACTGCTGTATAACAATACGTGTTTGCAAGTTGTTCTTGAATTTATTCGAAGCAGTGAAACGTTGCACAAACGCGCGCTCATTCGTTCATTATTTATATATTTATTTATACGGGACATATTAAGAAAAGCATGTAACGATGGCCATAAAACCAGTTCAAAATAAAGCCGGGCGCTTCTCGTGGCACAGTCCGAAAATACGATTGCACCAATGAATCTCACGGCGACAGCAACAACATGGAACGCGATCTGATGAGTGCTCTGCAGCACAACACTGTCAATGAAGTGCAATTAGAGGTTCCCTGGCGCGAGACTGCTCAAAATAATCGTTTTGATCGAAGTACCGCAATCAGAGAATACTTTTATATTGGTGAAAAATTTCAAACTTGCTCGGGAAAACTGCATCATCGTACGATCAAATAACCAACTTTGAAAAATTCTTCCGCCTCAGACGTCCAGAGAAACATGCGCGATGACCACAACTGCATTTCTCATTTGCAATACAGTGGTGCAGTTGACTGCGCAGTAGTCAATGTAAAGACCGATGATTTAATCCCAGATAATCGCACTGGCCACCCCCCACGCAAGTAACGTGGCCACGGTCTCGCACATGCTGTGAGGCATTCTGCGCCAACTGCGCTTAACGTGAAATGAACTGAAGTTGGAGGCAAAACCTTTCAAGGAAAGCGGATCTTCAATTCCGCACCAAATGTAATTACAATATCGCGACCTAAATCGGGAATTAATAGCTGCTTTTGCATAAAGCAGAAGCAAAAACCAGTTCGAGTCCACTTCATATTTTTCTTATCGCTTGGGTACGCAAAACGGCGAACAGGTAAGTGAAGTTCGAATGCCAAATTTTAGGAGCGTACCATGTTCCATTTTAAAAAATATTTTTCCTAATTAGGCACCAAACGAAAGTTTGAGAATTCGGAATCCGATCTTAACATTGCATGCTAGTGCAAGCAGTTATTTGGAATCTAGATCTGAATCTTATCACTTTAAGATTGGTCTCGGACTGGGTGTTAAAGCGAGGCCACCGTGCTATCACGGTGGCTTCGTTTAAAGAGACAAATGTCTCGTAGACACTTTCCCACAGGAACGCCTCCCGCCGGCAGCTCGCACATCGTCAACGCGAAATGAAAACACCCAACGCGTTGCGTTAGCGGTTTTACAGCGCAATCATCAACCTGCAAGACATAAACGTACCTGATGCTGGCAAAATAAATTTTAAGCCACCCTATATCATCTTTCAAGTGCAACCTCAAGTTTGGGATAACTGCTGCGATATGCGTCGATATAAATGATGGCTGTCCCACCTGTATTGAGAGGAGTTACACTTTGCGGTGTTGTACTGCAGAATGAAGATTTTCTTTGCGTGCGCATTCAAGCGAGCCCAAAACTGCTTTCATGCAAGGACAGCCTTACCTACAGCCCTCGCTTGGTTTACTGAACGGCGCACAGCGCATAGCACAGTTTTCACGAAAGACGCGCGACTGCCGCTTACGTCACAGTTGCGCCGTCGACGTAATTCTTTGCTGTCAACGATTGCGAGCGGCCCGAGCGCACACGTCGCGACACATGACATCATATCCAAGACCGCGCTACCGCTTTGCAGGCGCGAAAGGCTTGTGCGTTGATTTCAGGATGCTGCCACTGGTCCTTGCCACGCGTAATTCGCGTTGATTTTTAGAAGACATTCGCTGTTATCGGAGCGTTCAGGTCTTAAAGAGTGTGTTCATTAACGTAATGGCTTAAAGGTCGAACCAGAAGAAAGACCTGCAGCAATATTATGAACGTACTGTTCAATAGTTCACAATTATACAGTGCCAAACTGCACGCAGGTGCAACTTTGAACCATACATAATTAACGTACCGTTCGAACAAAAAGGAGGTAATCGTACCACGAAGAAACATCAGTGGAATAAAAGCATAGCAAAATTTTCATACATATCCATGACTGATGCCTGATAAAATAGTATCATAAAAAGGTGATTTCAATTCACTAGCTGAAAGTTTCCAAACAGCTGACATTTCAACATCCGGTAATAAAAACATCCTTAGAGTCTAAATCGTCATCTTCCTTAATAATAATTTACAAAAACCTATCCATTTCTTGAACAGAAACATTCTGGTGGATATTGGTCTTAGCCACGCTTGAAGAAGTGAACAGCACTCTTTTTCTAGCTGATCAAGCTGAGTAATACGTACATTAAAGAAACACTGCACAGTGCGCATGAAATAAAATTACGATCAGAGATTTCATTACCATTGAAAAGCATGATGGACGTTTGAATCAATCAACAATAGCACACCATGCCAGACGTCCGGAAACGTCTGCCGTAACTTCGGCGCCATTTATCAAATCTACGACCGGGTAGCATTTTCCGTTCGGCACAGCAATGAAACAATACCTGTTGACGATGTGGCATTCACATCGGCGCCGTGAGACAAGAGGAGTCGGACGATATCAGCGTATCCCCCGGAAGCGGCTTCCATCAGGGGTGTGCAGTCACCTTTCGCACCGCAGTCTTCGACGTTGGCGTGCATGGCAAGCAAAACCTGCAGTGGCAGGTCAAGGGTCAGAGAACTCGAATCCGTTACGCGAAAACGCTTGCGTTAACAAAACCCGGTGCTGAGAAGGGTACGTCATCACGAGCACATACGTGCACGCGCATCACTTTGTGATGAGTGAACAATGACGCTCACACTGAGGCACCCGATTTACATTAAAATTGATTACAGCTTGCAGTGAGGTTGCGCAGTTACCACGATTCGTATCGAAAACGTTTCTCGCGTTGACTTCATTAGCAAAAGCGAGAATGAGTGCCTACGTCACACAATGAGCAGCTGGGTGTAGAACAGTGGTTCCCAAACTTGTTCGAACCGTTACCCAAATCAAGGTAGCTATTATGTCTTATTACCCACCAATAAAAAATTTTTGCATTCATGTCGAAAATTTCTTTTGCATTGATCGCTCATAATACAGAACAACAATGTGGTTTGGTTCTGCGTTACCCCTCGAAGAATCGCAATTACCCTCCGGGGGTAATTTACCCCCAGTTTGGGAACCACAGGTGTGGAATGTGTGCTATACAACCAAAGCTACCACCATTTCTATATTTCGCCTAGTACAGAATCAGGCTTGTTTAACCGAAGCACACATCAGGAAATTGCCTGAGTTTAATTTTTCCTAATAGAAGCGCAACAACTATTCGCTGGGGAATGTGAGTGGCGATCCATTAGGTTTTGCATTTGTCGTGAGTGTGAGAATTCCTTTAGAAGGTTAGTCACCTGCTGGCAACCCCCGTTTTGTGTGTCTGATAGAACAGTTCCCTCCAAGAAATTTTTATACTGAGCTAATTTTTGCTTTAGGGTGCAAACCTGTAGACACACTCTACTGAAGCGTATCAAGCAGTGTGAGGGCTATGCGATATATACAAGATATTAAATTTATAATGCTGCAAGTGCGCGAGGATAAGATTTCACTGCGCAAATAGCCTGGTGGTATTGCGCACCTTAGAGAGAACACTGGCCACAGGGAGCGCAGCAAAAGAACACGAAATGAAAAGATGCAGAGAAGAAAATACATGCAGCAAAAGCTTCGAAAAAGATAAAAAGTTGTTGTTGAAGATGAAATGGAGAAAAAGACAGAAAATGAAGAAATGCCTTGGTCAGTTGTTGGTTTAGAGTAGCGAGGAAAGTTGGGTTGATTTTATGACGAAGTTTTAAGCTGTTTTCCGAGGTGAGGTACGACCTTTCGTCAGTGTATGGTGGAACGCAGAGAAGAACCTGAACCAACCAAAGAGAAAAGGCCTAAGAAAAAATAATCGATTACGTGCAACCCGAGCTCAAACAGTTCACAGAACTCAGTGCACTAGCACTTTTCATGCGACGATGTTTGCGAAATGTTGAAGCACGCATATTCTACGCCATACAACAACTATATCAGGCAAAACAAACCCATCTTTCACACGTTGATTACAATAGACCACCTACCTCCGCTAGTTCGTAATAACCAGCTGAGCATGCCAAGGACAAGAGGCTTTCTCCATCCTCAGTGGTTTCGTTTGCGCTGCGCCCTTCGCACAGTAATCGTTTAACTGTGTTGACGTCGCCTTCTGTGCAAGCTTCAACGAGCGTTCTGCAGGAACAATTAGACGAGTNTAGCGTTAATGCCTGCGGCAGACGTAGTTGATTTCAGGTGGCTATTTTGTCCTGAAAATGCTGTAGACCAGGGGTGTACAACCTTTTGCTTTTGCCGGCCGAATTACTTTTATTTATATGAAGTGCGGCCGCCAATGAGTTCGAGTTATATTCATCAGATACGTTTAATTAAAGAATAGGTTTTATCCGGTATATGTCATTTACTTGTGCCTAAGAGTATAAAAAATTTCAAACATTTTAACGAATTAGTTAAGAAAAGTTTGTTCTGTGGACGGCCGCAAATTTCATTACCAAAGGTCGCATGTTGTGCGCCGTTGCTGTGTGTAGACCCTACCTTAGCACACTGGCCTGCATGCCAACCTCGCACCATCAGCAATGATGTCCACATCAAACCCTATACATACGAAAAAGGAAAAATGCGTCCCTGCTGTGCTTTGCTCCATGTTGGTTGCTCGTGCGTCTCATAACAACCCTATTCGTTATACAATGACCATGCGAAAAACCAATAGAAGTAGGATCAACAGAAAGATAAGCCCGTCCTAAGCGTTTCCCTGAAAATGTCCTGCTTGCACCTCAAATTTCAGGCAACTTCAAACTAAAAACTTTTTCAAAATGTTGCATTCCGTACCGTTAAGTTAGTTTAATGCGTTGCTTAAATCACAAAATGTGTATTGATTTGGCATTATAAAATGATAGGCATGATTTAAAAGAACATTTGGGTTTAAAAGTTAGTACGTCTACTTTACATTTCAATAAAATGTCTAGAATTCATCTGGTTGTTAAAATCGAACATTTCGGGCTCACATACACAGTTTGGGTCATAGGATTTTTCACACGATACCTTGACTTTCAGCGCAAATTCTATTTGCATCGACGGCAAAAATGTCCAATCAAGCGTTGCAATTCGAGATGAAACCTTTAATCAACATGCAAGCTATAAATGCAATAAGCGCATTTGCCTCAATTCGTTCATAAAAGCGCAGCATACTCCCTTATATTGGGGTGAAAACATGGTAGACCAAACGAAAAAAATATTTTTTAGCCATTTCCAACCTGCTTAAAAGGGAACTGGACTGCATTAACAAGGTTAAGTGTGTTTACCGAATATAACACCACGCGTAGCAGTATTCTTCAGCTACATACAAATTGGCCACGATTCCGTAGCAGGTGCACAAAACGATAATCACGAGAGCCCAGCATGATCTTCCGGTAACTCAACAGTGACTTAATTTCTAAAAGTCACTGTTGGTAAGCCAAAACAATAGGTTTAACGTTAAACTACGAGCAAAACAGGAATGGTGGCCCAAGCCTGAAACTGCAAAACAAAATAAGCGTGAACTACTCTAAATTTACTGGCAAACCCCAACTCAGCAACGACGTCCGTTTGAATTTGAACCATAAAGCCTGGACAAGAGATCCTATGGGTTTCTGAACATGAAGGTAACACAAGGCATACTTATAAGCTTTACATAAACAAAAGTGCAAATCGAACAATAATGGAAAACACAACTTCACGCCGAAAGCCACGGACTTAACAACTGAGCTACATCGTCCTTCATACACCCGTTTGCAGTAAGCAAAAATTGTCATGGCATGTTTCAGGTTGTAGATGCTTACCATAAAATAAAACAAAACTAAAGAAGAACTGTTTGCAACCTATTAAAAGTTGCGCAATGGTTTGTCATTTAATTCAAGTGCAAAGTTTTTCAAAAAAAACGTATGGATTGTTGCTCAAAGTAAATTAATCCGAAATATGAAACACCAATGAAACAGTCTTGTGGGAACAGCACCACGCGCAACAACCTTTCACCTGACTACTTTCGAGCAACACCAACATTTGGGAAAAAGGACACAAGGTTTTCAAATTAAATATCAAGTGTTACCAACATACGTTGGTCATTTAACAAAACTGTGTTGATAAGGTTTCTGTGAAATTTACAAAGGTTTGTGAAGAGTATCCGTCTGCCGAATTTTGTGCATGCTGTCTGCAACCCTTTTGTGCCATATTGCAGACGAAATCCATCAACGAGATTCCACACAAACGCAAGTAACCAAGCTATACAAAAATTTTTTCACAAATCCAAGTTAAACTGACATTATGTACGAGTATAGTTTTTGCAAGATGGTAAGATCGCTTTGTTCACTTTAGTAAACGAAACTTAAGAGTTAGCCGAAGGTGAGGTTCAGATGCATGTCAGTGGTGTAATAACTCATTCGCGATTCATATTATCGCAACACCACATACCCAGGAGCTTTGCAACATATAATCGCATACAGACAATGAATGCGCAAAACGAATAAAAACTCGGAACGCATACGTTCTTCAGCAAACGAACACCGGTGATACTGAACGCCGGAAAGTGCTCTGTATAATGAGAGCACACTGATCGTATTGGGGGCAGCTGATGTTTTAATTGGCACACAAGCTTTTTTAACCATACACGAAGGGGAATAGAGAATTAATTGGGGCGCTGAAATCAAATAAACGCATGGAACCCAGACTTGCACCTCGGACAGATCCCAAACATGCGCGCTGCAGCGCATGTGACTAAGACTGTAGTACAAATCTTACTCTGAAAATCAAGCAATGAGAAATACAACAAACGAAACAAAATCAGTTGAATCCGTCTTGTACACGAGTGCTGCAAAGGAGTCCACCAGATGAGTTTAACCAGCGGAATGAAATAAACCTGTAGGTAACAAGCAAGCAGAGGTTCTGAACAGCATTTTTGTAAGTTTAAGCTCAACGCAAACGGCAGACCGCAACCAAGGTCACTGCCAGCAGTTCAGTTCCAACAGTCTGAGAGAATGAGCCAACATCGAATCTACAAAAACTGCAATATTGGTAGATTCGTGGTAGAAAAACAATGCAATAGCTTGTCACTCACTGGTGCAATAACCGCCAACAAGGCAAATCACTAGTTGCGGATCACATGAAAAGGTGCATTTGTCCATACAGACTGTAATCATATTAAGATCTAGAAATAGTAAGCCTCTCTAATGTTTTGTGATAATAATAATACTTTCCAGCACTATCACCAAACATAAAACCACCTTATATACTCAATTTCGTATTTTTTTTCCAAAAATTTCATATTGCAGCATTTTACCTTTCATGAGCACTTTCGCTGGTGCTTTCATTTTCTGTCTTCATTTTTGACAAGGCAGCAGCAGCCTCATCTAAAGCACATGAAACTGAGGAGGATAGTCGCCGTAATACTTCAGGATCAGCAAAAGCTTTGCCGTCTGCTGTTGACAATTTCCCAATTCCTGCATTGCGAAAAACCAACTAAAACGAGTGCATTTCCATGCGATACAAAACTGCATTTTATCTGGTTTCAGGCCCTGCAAAAGTGAAGAACTGCTTAACAATTTTCTAAAAAAATTGGGGTGCTGCCCTCTGTTATAACAGAAATTCCTGCTAAATTCAGCATGATTCCTGAGTTTTCACCACCCAAATCTTGTTTACAACTTTCTTCTAGTTGTTGCCTGATGAAAGTTTTAATGACATACAGAAGCTTAAATTCTAAATTTAGAAGTTTTAATGAAAACGGTAATGAAGTAATTTGTGGGGGGGAGGGTAAAGGCAACTTTAAACAGTGTGGAATAGCATCGCAAACACTGTTGCAAACAAATATGTTGGAAGCATATTGGTGGATCTGAAGTGCATCTACAGTAGATATTACACTTTTTTGAATGTTACGAGCATATTTGGGATGGAAAACAGCACATTATCAGCACAGGCCTGAACATCACTTCAATTTCAGTTTCCACTTATTTGTAGATTTATAATGCACTTGCACAACACAATACCACTTCAGGACCTAAACAACTTGATTAAATAAGTTGCTTCCCTTCATCCCTGTTTACAAACAAAAGAGATCACACGGTGCACCAAAACTGAAGGAAAAATACTTCAATGCTGGGTTGAATATATGTCCTGCTTTTTGGGTTGTTGTGTCCCGTTTTCTTAATCAGCCAAATGCTTGATGCAGAAAACCAGACCAGCATGCAGCACAAAAAAACACCACGGGAGAAATTTTATATTGTGGGGAAAAAAGGATCACCTGTTTTTACTCCATTTTTAGTGTGATGTTGCAGGATGTGACCAGAATTTACACACGTATATATTTTGATTTGAGACACACCCAAATTGTTATGTCCATTAATTGACAGCTTCACCTGCCTGTGTTAAGGGAGAAAGACTGACTTAAATTTCAAAGCGGCAGACACTATGCCAGCACCCACTACACCAGAAGCAACACCCCCAGCTGCACTGAAAAATACACATTAGACCACAAATATTCTGCTTCAAAATAATGCTAACATATTTACAAATCAGTGCACCTGCTGCTTCCAGTAAGGCTTCCAGACGTGCCTGTGTTTCAGCATCAACAGAAATCTGGTCGTCACAGCTACCTTCACTGAGTGAAGACTGTCCAGCAGTAGCAGCCAGCAATGCAAATCTCGAAGCAAGAACAGAGCGATCACTGCTGAAGCTTTCTTGATCAAGGATAAATGATTCAATCTGCATGGCACAAACATTAATGAATCTTCTGATCAATCAACACAGAGCAAAACTGTCTATCAGAGTGTTAATAAACTGCATTGCGATACTACATGAAATAAGCAACACCAGAGACTTTTCAGATTTTGCTAGAGCAGCTACCACCTAAAAATCCCAAGGTTGGTTATGACAAAATACTGTAAATTCATTTCATGTGTTTTGCAGCCACCATTAATAAGTACTGGATATGGCTGACCACTTTCAACTTACCCATCAAAGCACAAGCGCAACAATTTTTACATTAAGTTTTTCATTATTTCTGTAAACACAAATATTAAGTACAAAGCACAATCTTTGTCGGCAAACAGAAAAGACATTTAATAAGAAACAAGTAGATGAAACAGCCAGCAAAAAGTTTTTGTATTATTAACACCTTCAGCACTGGGTAGATTTAGCTGTAAATCCTGCATTTTCACACCACTTTGTAACTCCATAACTCACCAGTCAAATGTGCTAGTGAGTTGTTCAAACCCTCAAAAGACTTGGCAAGTCTTCTAGTTTGCAATGAAATTTTTTTTGAAGTTTTGTGCTACACTTTTTTTGTGGGTGACATAATAAGTGGGGTAGGTTTAGGCCTTTATGGCCAAGGTTATCAGGCCCTGGGCCCCAAATACAAGAAAGAAGTGTTTTGCTCAAGCTTTTAAAGGAAACTAGGCTAAAATTTGAGTCTTTTGAGCCTTTGATTGGCTTTCTATTGTTTCTGGTTCAAAAGTTCTGGCCAAAGAAATTAACCCAAGAAGATTCTTTTTCCCAAATTTAGGTTATTTTATCCAAATTTTTGAACCATAAAACTTAGAAAGACAATCAAAAGCTCAACAGAGTCGGATTTAGCCTAGTTTTCACTGAAAATCAGCATTCATTTAACATGTACATTTCTCAATGGTATAGGACTCACAACCTTATCTAAGCCAAAGTTTGATTTAAAATGCATCTGAAGAAGGATTTCACCAAGCAAATCCTTACTTGTGGCAAACTTGATTTATTTCAATGACAATTTACAAAATGCTGAATGTGGTAGCTTTTTACCACTACAAAAATAGTTACCAGAAGATTTTCTTATTATAGTGTAAAAGTAAGGAAACATAAGAAAAACTTAATTTTTCTAATAAAAGTCAGTGTATTGCGCAATAGCACCAATTCACAAGAGCATAATTTCAGTAAAAAACACTAAGAAATTTCTTCACTATCACTGATTACCACTTACTCCAGAGGGTAATTGATGACTTTGATCAGACAGCACATTTCCAAACAAAAACTTTTCAATTTCAGTTATATTGTTAATATCAATAGAAGGTTTTGGCGGTTGCCACCCAATTAGGTCTTCAGCTGACATACCACAATTCAGTGGATTGTTGTTCATATTACACACATCAGTACCTAAATTAGCTGTAGAACATGCAGTTGTCAAAGAGTTCAAACATGACGGATTTTTGCATCTGACACTTAACTATGATTGCGGGCACCTATCACAAACTTCATATTTTATGAAAGCTGCTAACCATGTGCCATTTGTTATTTCTGAACAATCAAACTGTTGTAATTTCAACAATGCACATCAACATTATCAAACACTTGTAATATTCTTTGTCAAACATCTGGCAACCCTGGCATGTTTGCTTCCATGTTGCTATGTTTTATCTGCATCATAACAAATAAACATACTTACAGCAAACAATTTTAAGCCAGGCACGATATTACCCTTTTTCATATTGAACAATCCTTTCATAAGAAAACTAAACAAAAAAGTCAAAGCATACTTAAACTTTTGAAACACATCAATTCTAACTATAGTGAAACAGTTTAACAAAACTTAATATGGAGCCAGCTCTAACACATAAGCCTCTCATTTCCAGCAAAACATGCACAACCTACTTAAACATAACTCCATAACTACAAGCTTTACTTGGCAAGCAAATTAATACAAGTATTGTGCAGCTTTAGGGAAACTACAAGATAGCAATGCAGAAATGACAGTTTTATAACCTTTAAAAAACAATCCCAAATCAATGCTTAGTCCAATCAGGCATATTCAATTTCTCTCTCCCCAATGGCTTGGTGAGTACAAGCCAGACAGAGAGAAAAACTGCAGGCAGATGTGACTATCAATCTAATTCCACAGAGAGCTACTACTCCATAAGCCCAGGTCAGCAAGTTACTAGCAGGAAAAGATACATTATTTATTGGCAAACTTTGACTGCAGCACAGGAGCAGCCTAGCATATTTTGGAGCATTAAACATGGTAAAAGAAAAGCATTATATGCATGAGTGAGAAATACTGCTGAAATGAGAAGAACAAACTGTTGAACTGGCACTTTAAAAAGAAACAACCCAAGGCATTTAGATGAGACCAGGTACTGTAACTACTGCTTGCGAACATCAGAAACATATTAACCAGATATACACCCATACTCTTGCTTTGTACTAATTTTATACTCAACAACAGCTCTTCCATGCAACTTATGGCTGTGCATCAACTATAGATTGCTGAAAAGAAAATCTTTAAGTTTTTTGCTGTTCAAATTCAGGTGCACATTGTTTCATTAAAAACCACTTCTGACATAAAAGTTGACCTTCAATATTCTACACAAGTAGCATATGTTTAGATGTTTTGTTTGAAATGCAAGCTACCTTAAGCAGAATTGCCAAACATACATATTAAATATTCCATGACTGTTTCATCCCATATAAATATAAAAAAACACAGGTAACACTGCTACTTGTGCAGCGGACATGATTTAAATGCCCTCATATCACCACAATAATTTTGCTAGCCTATATTTTGCTGTAGATATAAAATGTAGCAATTTTTAGAACATTATATGCTTTATCAACAATAAAACTTGTATGAGAAAAAGCATGGCAGTCTTAAATAAATGAATTTAAATTAAGCATGTGGGATTGGTAAAGGATATGGCACCTGTTTAATGACAATAATTCAGATAGGCATGTAAAAAATTATTTACTTTTTGACATATGATAAGCTCGCACATTTATGTTACCACTGATGCGGCTTGGAGGGTCAAAATATTGACCATTTAAAGATTATATGCAATCAACAGTTTTTTACATTTTCAGCTTACCTCTGATGTTTCTTCTTCGTCAGTTTGGGACATTTCAAATACTTTAATAACAGTCTCACAAATATTACCACACCTAAAATCTGAAAAGCAGGAGAAAAATTTGAATGCACAAATTAGACATCATGCAAAAAGAAGACCAAGGGTTTGTGGCATATTCTCNATGAGGTGAATTGTGTTTAACATTTACAGCATATCATGAAGTCCACACAATTTTAACGTTTGAGATGTTACAAAAACACTGAAAACCATTAAATGTTACATTACCAAAAGTGATGTAATGTTCAGAAGAAACTTCAAAAGTAATAAAATATAAATAAATTTAATGTCTACCAAAGTTAATTCAATTCTGTCGAAAATAGAAATCTGGTATATTCCCACTTCACACAAAGCCATGTCAAAGATGTAATATTATGATAGGTAATTAGTTTTGGTGTAAATGTTAACATTAAATTTTGCTTAACTACACTTACGAAGTAGTTTAAAATGTGTAAGAGCTATGATTCACACCGGTCTGCATGAGCAAACAAATGTTTTTATGCTTAGTTCATAGCAGCCACCAGGTGTGTTTTTGCAAGGTATGTGAATTTTGCTTAATAATTATAAAATCATAGATGCAGTACAAATGCATCAGCTATTATATATGTCATAAATTTTGCAAATACTTGACCACAACAGTAACTTAATCTGATTACTCTCTTGCACATAGTTTACTTAACATACATACCAACAAACACATCTAAATATTTTGCAACTTTTACGAAATAAGTACAAAGCACTAAAATTGATACGGCATCGCTTTTATCTCAATGCAAGAATGTGTGATTAAAATAAACAATTAGTTTGTGTCTCAAACATTTTTACAGCTGAACTAAAAAAGACGTGTTCATATAGCACACACCAAAACCAGCAAAAATTCATAGCAAACACTTTACAGAGCTTGAAATTCAGATTATTCTCCCACAGGCATAGTGTTTAAGTCAATCTTAACCACCACAAAGTCTCATGAGTATGTTTTGACTATATACATTCATTTTCTATCAGTGGTTCTCCACCTGGGGTCAGTAAAGCATTATTTTAGAAATAAGTGGAAACCTTTTTACTAGAAGCGTAATGTGATGCTTTGTCATTAGGTGCTTGCTCTGTGGGGAATTGATGCGCTGTACACATTGCTCATGCTAATAAGCGACAAGAACTAATTCCTTAATCAAAAAAAGTTGATAAAACAATAGTGGTCCACAACACTGTCACATGCAGTAAAAAGAATTCGCAGCAACAAAAAGATTGGAAACAACTGTTTTAGATGCTAAAATTACTTTTCTGATTCCACACAAAACCTAAAGTTGATATTACATTTCTTTTACAAACGTTGTTTTTACGAACATAACATTCACTAAATAACTTCATATTTCCTGCATTGACTCTTTTGCTTTATCATTAATATACATCCCATTGTTCATGTTTTAACCCATTAGGCACCATTGTTCCAATTATGAAAACTGCTATTTGGAGCTATTTTATGGATTCTCAGTTGGGAACCTATTATACAGATGAAAAGGCTATCTACGAACCAGTCGTCTTATATTTGTTTGTTGCTCTGGTTTATTTAGGCAGCATGCAGTAACACAGTAATTAAAAATGTTTTTCTTGATGTACATCATGTGGCTCACTTCACTTCACACAGCAGAAAAACGAAAAGGACATGATTTCAAAACAGAACACCAGATGTAGGATAAGCACGTCATATGACCACACAGACACGCACAAAGTTCACAGGTTGAGAGATGTGTATGGGGCGCCATTTGTAAAAAAATGATATCTGACAGATTTAGCACAAAAACTGCTATTTCTGCGTATATTTAGCTATCTCTGCGCAGAGATAACTATATGCACGCAGAGATAGCTAAATGCGCGCAGAGATAGCTATCTCTGTGCAGATATAGCTAAATGCATGCAGAGATAGCTATATCTGCGCAGACATAGCTAAATGCGCGCAGAGACAGCTATTTCTGCGCAGAGATAGCGAAATGCGTACAAATAGCTATTTCTGCGCAGAGATAGCTAAATCCATGGAGAGATAGCTATCTCTCCACAGAGATAGCTAAATATGCGCAGAGATGCCAGTTTTTGTTCTAAATCTGTCAGATATAATATTTTTACGAACGGCACCCCATAGATGTGCGTGATGCACACAAACAGTATTGATTCATAATGACAGTCGACACTCAACAACAGATGCATTGTTAGACTATGTAACGCTGCTCCACTATGCAGTTTACTTAGAAAGACATTAGTGTTTGTGTTCTCCCAACAGATTGTCTTGTGACATAATTTGCTTCACAAAACAGTCTTTTTTAATTTCAGGTGATGTAAGTATTTTGAGTATGACATCATTATGTCATTGGCTTTCACTTATTTATGTACTGACTTTGACAAAGCACCAAAACTATACTGTAGTAACTCAACAGCCAAATAAACACTTGTAGTTCTTTTGTATCGGATTGATTGCATTGTGTAACATCTTAACTCCCACACGCAAACGCAAAGTCCTAAACTTTAAACATGCATCGCAGTAATAAGAAATAGACAAATACACGAAGATGAAGATGTATTTGTGGCGGTAGTAGAGAGTATACGCTTGGTGCTAATACATTTACTTTATAACAACACAAGCTTATAGGACACACGCATGAATTATGCCATCATGATTACTATGTGATTACTGACAAGTACATAGATTTATAAAATGCATGAGGGTGTGGGAGGCTGCGAAAAACCAGGGGTCATTTAGGCTGCAGACCTCTAAACGACGAAACTGCTTGTAGCAGGGGTTTTCAACTAGGGGTAAATTTACCTCCTAGGGATAAATTTTACCTATCCTGGGGGTAAATTTAATGATGCTGAAGTTACAAAACTTTGTTTTTTTTTCTACAGCGCTAGTGAGTAAACAAAAAACAAGGGGTAAATTTTATGTTAGGAAGCTGGCAAGGGTAAATGAGAGAAAAAAGGTTGAGAACCACTGGCTTACAGTGTAAAGAGAACAGTGTATAATAGTTATTAAAAGCCTTTTGCTCTGGGTATAAAATGTAATATGTGCCAAGCGATTATATGGTTTATTGAAGTGAAATGTGTTGCAGGCAAAGGTCAAGCCACCAGAAGAAAATGGTTTGAAGTTGTACTGTTTTCACACATTTAAAAATATTCATGAATGCTGGAGAGGAAATGTGTTAGTAGTTATAAACTGGTGCAGCACTAATGGTGTCACAAGATTTAAGCAGGTTGAGAACTAGTCGTGCAATCATGCATTGCGGAAAAGAATTCACTGTCAATGTATGCATGGGAACGGAAATTCATTGCAGTTCAATAGGCATATAGTTTGCTTTGCATCTATAGACTAAACACATCACAATACTTCATACACGGCTTGATCTGACCAAATTTTTGTGAATGCAACAAAAACCAAACGATGTTATATATGTCAGAGATACTTCATGATTTGACAGTTTCCACTGTAACAGTGTCAAATAATTAAATCAATCCACTTTAACATAGTATGTTTCTAGTAGCCAAGTAATACATATTTCGTATACTCTGCCCAAAAAGTGCCAAATATGTTTTATTCAAGAAGGAATTGTTGACCAGATTTCCATTGCACTATATTTAATCATTTTAGCACCTGAATTTGAACGCGCTTTTGGTAAAGCATATTGTTGAGTTTTGATGTCTTGTATTATACAGATGAACATCTGCAATAAGTTTAAAATAATTGTTAAATGTAGCAGGTAACTGAGAGTTAGAATATTTCTACATGAATTTGCTCACTTCAAGATTGTATTTATTTTTCACTTGGAGAAATTTTTTTGTTTTATAAATGGTAGTAACTTTGTTAGTCAAAAGTTTATTTGTGCTTTAAGCATCTGGTGGTGCGGTTTAAAACAACCAATATTGGCTGTACATGACATGAAGTTGCTCCTCCCCAGGCAATAATCCCATACCGTGTGTGAGTTTATCAAGCTGTGATACAACGTGCGTAATGCTTTGTTATTAACATAATGTTTAACTTTATACATTACACCAACATATTTGGATACAGTACAACACATTGTTAAAGGCTTCATCACACTATGAAGATGTTCATAAAGAACAAACCTGTCCGCTTTGCTCACAAGCTTTGGGTTTTGGCTTCCCACGAAGTACATGAAGGAAAATCCAAAACAACAAAAAACCATTAGCACATGACTTTTGTTAGAAATACTTGAATGTGTAAACGAGCCTTCAGCTTGTATGAAGTTTAGTTTGTGGAGTTTCTCACATATTTTGAGATCTGAAAATACCTTGAAGCAGAAGGAATGAAAGCCACTGGGACTTTGCGGGACTACCATTTGAGGAAGTGATCTATGAAAACTGTCAAGAATTACTGAAAATGCATTATTGTGGATTTGAAATTCAATATAGTCACTTCGAATTAATTATCCTGCATCATGCAGTTGCAGCATACCAGTAAGTCTTGCTCTAACATTTTGTTTGTTCGAAATTTCCATTCAGTAAAAATGACATGTCATGACAAAATATTCGTTTTTGTGGAAATTCATGGCATATCAAGCACAGCATCCACATTCAGAAGCAATCGCAAGAGGCACAGTAATGGTTTGACAAACAGCTAATGGATAAAGTACCCTGGATCCTGCCACTGTTTTTGGAGCATAAGATTTAACTACTGGACCTATGTAATTAAACCGTATTTTAGATTTGTCACAAGAAAACAAATAACAAAATATAAAACGATTCAGCAGATGTGATGGCCAAAAAATTTTCAGTCTAATGTGTTAACCAAAGTAGAGATACACTGCAATCTGTTTTTTTTTTCACTGAAACATTTCGGTCTTTTTGGTTGAGACATTTTGGTCACTGAAATATTTTGGTCATTTGTCTCACATTTGTATTAAAATTTGCCCATATAAGTGTTTTTTAGCCTATATTCTCTAACATTCTGACCAAAATGACATAATTTCTTTTGGTAATTTCAAAAATGTTTCGGTCTATGACCGCCAAATGACCGAAAAAAAAACAGACTGGAATCAACGTGTTTGTTTCCGGCTTGAATTTGGATTCAGCTAAAAACAATGAAAAATTCCAAGAATCATAACTAGAACCAAAATTATTGCAATACCTTGTTTCATAGATGCCATTTAATTCAAGGCACTGAAAGACTTGCAGAAGCTGTAACAGATTTTATGCAACAAAAATTTGCCTTCAAACTAACAGTTTTGATGTGACGCTGGCTTCCCCCCATGTGAACAGGTGTCATGAAACTGGGTCTTATCAGGCTGCAGTTCGTAACATAGGGCAAGTTGTCTTGCTTGAAATTGCTGTGTGGTTTTTCATTTATCTTTTGACTATAATTTACGGACCAGAGGAGCTATGAAAAATCTGAGACATGAGAAAGGCTATGATGTATTTTTTTTATTTCTGTGGCATCATGATGTATTACAGCGCAACAACCACAGCTACCTCGTTGGTACGATCAGTGCGAAAAAGGATTGATAAAGCATTTGCAAATGAATTTGTTGAAAAAAATGGTTCTATACTCAGTAAGCTATGACAGTCTTTTCACTGCGATTTGTTCTCAGTAAACCTCAACATCTATCGCTTAGTTTGCTTGGAGTGTGGACGCAGAATGTAATGAATTGCAATGCGCAAATAAAAACAATGATTTGCGATATATGCCAAAAAGCAAGGAATTGTGCTAGGACACATAAAAGGGAATGTAGCCTACACAGGTTTCAAGGTATGATGTTTGTTGAAACTTCTTACCACGCACAGTGAAACCTCACATGCAGTTCTGTAGCCTAAAACCTAGTGTCTTTGCATTTGGCACACTTCCTTCACAATTTGCACTTTCAATGAGGATCTTTTTGGGCTGTTGCTGGAATATCGCTATTTTCAACACAGATGCTTTGCATTTTTAAACGTAGCAAAAATCTCTATTTCACCTGAAACGTCCAAATGAAAGTAAACATTTAGCAGCACAAAACTAATTGGCATCCAAGTATGCTGCATTTCAACATGGAATGAGTTTATTAGACTGTACAATTGTGGTGAATAGTTGAACACTCTTTACTGTGGCAAACAGCTCCTCAACTTATCTTTTTATTCTGATAAGTTATGTGAACTTGACTGACCAAGAAAAAGCTTTGGGGATCAGTCACGAAATGCCCGAGTGATAAATTTGGTTGTTGGCATCCAAGTATGCTGCATTTCAACATAGAATGAGTTTATTAGACCGTACAATCGTGGTGAATAGTTGAACACTCTTTACTGTGGCAAACAGCTCCTCAACTTATCTTTTTATTCTGATAAGTTATGTGAACTTGATTGACCAAGAAAAAGCTTTGGGGATCAGTCACGAAATGCCCGAGTGATCAATTTGGTTGTTGATGAATGCTGCTGGTAGCAAGGTCGAAGCTTTGCTGGTAGCCTTTCAAAGTGTAATTTATCACATCAGGTTACGACTTTACGTGAGCGGATTTCATACACATCGCAACGTGCATTCTCTCCCATACGCACGCAAAGTGTTAAGTATAATATTTGTAGCACAGGGCATTGTGATTTCTGTACATAAGTCTTTTTATTATACAGTGAACTTTCACCAGTTGGTTTGTGCATAAAACATACCTTCTTTTTTTGTTTCCCACCACTGGAATTCTAAACAGACCCCCTGGATGTGCCCCTGACCTGAGGACAGTACTGAGTGCAAAACTGCCTTGCTGTGTGGTGGCTAAAATTGGTTTAAAAGGCACTGAGATTATGAAAAATTTCACTCCGTGCACTTGTTGGCGAAGAGTTTAGAAAACATGCATTTTTTTGTTGTTTCCCACCGCTGGAATTCCCTTGTGACGTGCATGTGATTTGCATTCTCCGCCACTGGTGTTCTTCGCCACATTCTTTCGTTGTAATTAGCAGCAACATCGATTCACCCCATAAAAGGTGATTCGCATTTAGTCTGGAAATTGACATGAGCGCAGCTGGTCATGTTGAAGAGCTGCCTTGTTGCCAAGTTGTTGTATTTGAATAATCTCATCAAACATTCAATAAGTTTACTTGTGTAAAAAGAAATGCTGTCGTTTTTTGTTTGTACATTGAGAGTGCGAGTCTACCTTGACGAAACTGTGAAAGGCTCATAGTTTAGTGAGTTATGGATTATCTTTTGATTGTGTACGCAAAAGGGTTTTCACTTACAAATTGTATTTTCTTTATATAGAAAACATCGACACACAATCAGTGTGTGGTATGCTGGTTTAGTGCAAAAGTATTGAACTATGAGATATTCTGTTGCAGGAATTGTCCGCAACAGTTTGAATCAGTCTTACTTGGTTGCACAAAAATGCTCTGTAACTATTACATTTCAAAAGGGGTTCTGACATAAAGATAAAGCTTCAGAAATATGAAGAACAATTTTAAGTCTCCCAGGAATTAAATCATTTCCAACTGGAACCAGAAATGATTAACATCTTAGCTGCCAGGTGGATTTTCCCATTAACACTTTGACGTCCGGTGGGAATCGAGGATTTTCATGCAAAAACAATTGGATTGCACGTGGCTTTGCAAGCATGTAGCTCTGGCGCCGAAAGCAGTAGAGAGCTGTTCAAAGGCTCAAAAGATGCAGCAAGTCTTCTAGTCTGCACTCGACAAAGAATTTTTTGGTTGGGCGTTTTTTTTGTGAGTGACTTCATAAGTGGAGGTCTTTTAGGCCACCTTGGCCCACTTTACCTGGCCCTGGGCTCAGACCGTTAGATGGTAGTATTTCGCTGAAGTTTTTATTGGAAACTAGGCTACAATCCGAGTCTTTTGATACTTTGAATGAACTGCTAGGCTTTCGGGTTCAAAAGTTATGATCTAAGTAATAAAAATATTTGACTAATTAGCTAATTAATTATTTATTTTAGATCATAGCTTTTGAACTAGAAACAGTAGGAAGTCGATCAAAGGCTCAAAAGACTCAGACTCAAGCCTAGTTTCCAATAAAAACTTCAGCAAAATACTTTGGCCTATCAGTTGGGCCATAGGCTAGGTAACATGAACCAAAATGACCTAAAAACTATTTCACTTATGACATCACTCAAAAAAAAACGCGACACCCAACCAAAAAATTTTTTTCAAGGGCGGACTAGAAGACTGGCCGATCCGTTACAGCCATTGAACAGCTCTCTAGCATAACTGGCAGAGAAGCTATGCTATTGGCAAAGCAACTGAAAACTGCTGGTTTTAGGCCGAAATCCAGGTACGATATATTCGTAGACCAGCCATCAAAGTGTTAACACCTTGGCTTCCATTAGGCTAAGGCCAAAATCCAGCAGTTTGCATGTGTTTTTGCGTGGGTATATATCTGACGACGATTGTGCTAAATAGCTGTTCAAGCCCTCAAAAGATTCAGCAAGTCTTCGCGTCTGCAATTAAAACAAAATTTTTTGGTTGCAAAAAAATAAGCACCAAAAAAGTTTTTAAGTCGCAAAGTCAGTGGCATATATATTTGTCATCCAACACCAAAGGTGTTAATACTTTGGCGTCTGCTAGGATTCAGGTATTTTCGGAA
>JGI24022J15233_10000726_pt1 | contig 23325 bp, 13 predicted proteins | sample Ectturendosymbi2_FD_15233 | JGI IMG/M metagenome (IMG submission 15233)
GTTTATGAAGAACCGACTCAAAAGAAGAAGAGACATGGAACGACAAAAGTGTACTGAGACGGGAAGTGTTTCTATGTCGTGCGTCCATAGGTTCACTCGAGTTCGCTGCAGGGTAAAAGTCACGCTCAGTGCTCCTCCCTAGAGCAGTGGTTTTCAACCTTGTGTGCACCGCGACCCATAGTAATCCACCATAACTTAACGACCCTTATCCACAACTTTTGTCGTCCATTCGCAACTAACATGTTAAAACTGGTTTCTAGCAGGCCTAACTCAAGCGCTTGCCCGTCTGTAATTGCGTCCTCTCCAAAAAAAAGGTTCTTTTGTTCTCTGCTCGGATTAGTGTCACACTCTTTTTCAGAAGGTGAAGAAATTAGCAGGCGATGGCATTGCGTCGAAAAGATCAATCACTTACGCGATTCTTCGCTTGTGTTAAGAAACAATGGCTTACAATCCGGCTTTTCATGTCTATAGCGCTATCCTAAATAGTTCCTTTTATGCCTATAGCGCCATCGTGGATAGTTTCGTGATAGTTTGTTTTTATGCTGAGAAACATTACGTTTCGCTGAGTTTGTGCTTGTTTAAGTTAATGTTTTGGTCAAGGTGATTGCTATTTTGGGTGTGATAAAATCGTGTACCTGAAGCTACACCCGAACACTATGTTTTTTGATACCCTGCAGTTGCGCATATCTTGACCTATTCGGTAAATTTGGCTTTCGGGCTAAATCGGGCTTAAAAATAGATGTTGGGCTCGGGTCGGGTTCGGGCTTTAAAATGAGGCCCATTTACAACCCTGGAGCGCACTGAGGTATTTGGAACAAATTAGATAACAGGGATGACAATGACTAAATGATCTCATTGTTCAGTGTTCGATGGCACCGACCGAACTAAATTAAGCACCTACAGTACTTATGACTCTTAACATTGTTACTCTTGTAGAATAACCAGTTGTGACTTCCTGGATACGTGTGAAGAAAAATGGCTTAACAACCTTAAGGCACAAATATCCGAGGTATGATCCTCCCTTGTGTGAAATAATTCTTGTCCTCCTTCGCCATATTCATTGATTATTTTTCATTCTGCTTCGCTCAATCGTTTGACCTCCTTTCTATCACACATGCAGCGTTATTTGCCAGTTGTTGTATTTCCCTCAGAATGCTTAGCAATTAATTTTGAAGGTCCTTTTCTCCCTAGAGTGCGTCTGTCAACCTTGCGACCGCCATGTTGTATAAGCACTCGCTTTGTGTTGATTGGGCAGCGCACACACAGACCGACAAACACGTTCTGCGGCACATAAACAGAGAAGCTGACAGGAGAGCGAAGGACACGGTTGTCCTGTGCTGCATTCTGCAAGGCACGCAAAATGCGACTGCCAATCATTACGCGAAAAGTCCAACATATGTGTTTTTGTATGCGTTTATCAAAGACACATTTCGCCATTGTTTACCAAGACAAAAAGTCTGGTAATAATTGAACGTATTTCGGAGAAACGCGTGCAACACTTTCAGGTGAAATAACTCCTATCGATTATGACGTAGTGCGTTCTGGGCAACATACTGCATAGAGTCAACTAGTTTCGTTTCAAGAAATTCGAGCTGTATTTTCTTCGATTGGGGTAAAATATTAATCAAACGTTAAATTTGGTTATTAATCAACCAGCATTTGTCATAAAAATATTAGATTCATTAGGTTCACTTGGCAACATTGTACATATACTCGCAGACTTCTACCAACTTGAAATTCGATAATATTCTTAAGTTTTCGAGTTTTTTGAAATTGTGTGAACTCTACAACGAAGCACTTTTCGAGAAATATGAAGATGTCTGTTCAGAACTATAACAGCATTTTATAGAATGTGCCATTAAGTGGTTCGCAGCCCGCTATGCTTCTGATGTTACTACTGTAAAGTTCAACTCCAGGTCGGGTGAAAACAGGATCTCGTCGACCTTTTTCCGTAAAGTGTAGGGAAAGTTATCTGCATTGCAGACCGAAACATTGTTTGATAGGCTTTCAGTCTGTACCAACCAATAATACAACTATACTATGTTTTTTCTCCACTGTATGCGCTATATACCCAACCAATGTTTTAAAATTTGGCTGGTTTTCCAATGAATCAAGAATGCACTGTAGAGAAAGTTGACCAGGCATCTTCAGCTCTTATCCAAATTGAACCTGATTTAAGCTGTGATCAGGTTTCATCAAACATTGGTGTTTTTGGCCATTGACGCTAAAATGATTTCTTGAAATTTTTGATTTATGTCATGATCATGGAGGCCTTGCTAAAACACTGTAACATCACGGTTCTTTCTTTTCTAGTTTTTATTTACAAATGCACCAAAAATAACAATATCAAATGGGAAGCCATATGTTTTGGTTGAATTTGCCCAATTGTTGACACGCTATCTAAGCATTGCAATGAATAAATCAAATGAAACAGCTTTTCGTTACGGAAGCAGCAACGTTTTGGCAACACGTGCCGGTAACCACTTCCAGTTTCGACAAATATATAAAAATCCAGGAAATACTTGGGTATAGTGTCTCGGCTGCATGTTTTGTAAACTGCGTCTCATAACCACCTTGTTAGAGTTGAAGAAATGTGCAGTTAAGGGACATCGCCAGGGTTTCTACATAGTTACCTTGATATATAAAAAAACAAAAGAACGCGACGAAGCAGTAGGTTGCTACGTCATCCCTGACCTTTGCACAAACCTATTACTGTCAGTCGAAGCTCGCGCTGAAGTGAAACTGCGTTAAGTCGCTCATATACACATTATTCCCACCAACGTTTATGGATGAAGGCCCAAGAAAAAGCAACACCAAAAAACATAATTTTTTCAAAGTTCTAAGTTAACAAAAACACAAAATGTTGTGGTCATTTTTTTCGACTGGACGTTTTCCTCTTGTTTCACCCGCTGGGAGGCGCTATTTGCAAGATCAGTCCTGTGGTGGTTGTATTTGTATCAACTCGTAGCAAGTGGCCTCACATAACAATGATTTGTTTCTATAAAAAGGAAATTTATTCCAATGCAACAGCATAGATGCTTGAAAAGCATCAGCAGTTTACTTGTCGTCAACATCTTAAATGAAAATTACACAAAAATGAAAATTTACTGAAGAAAGAAGGAAAATAGATAAAAATAAAATTCGTCACACACTGCTTGCGAGTTGAACTTCTGACCAATAATAACCTCAGCAGACCAGGCACTTGTCAATGCTGAAACCTTTGTGCATCTCGACGACATATGCATTAACACACTAATGGTTCATCATCGTGACGGCAAGTTCTTGGAGATTGTTTATTTCCATAGTCTTTTGCGAGTGGCTCATACTGAGCGGAAGACTGTCTTCTCTTTCTATAATACATCACCACGCATGCGACAACAACTACCACCGCGCAAGTGATAATCACGAAAAGAATGAAGATGACGGGCATGGTTGGGGACCAGGAGCAAGTTATCACTTCATCTGTTGTAGGTTCGTGAGTCACAGTTTTGAGTGCTTCGGTAAATAAGATATCGTCCGTGTCAAGAACAATTCTGTCAAGCCACCCTTGTTCTTCAGTGGAATCATCATCGTCGTCATCACCATCATCATCTTCATCAGACCCCGGGTCAGAGATCGACGTATACTCCAGGAATTCTTCATATGCTAGAGCATCTTTGTCAAATTTAGAGGAAGCGATGTCAGGAATATTTTCATCCAAATCTGTTTGGACGCAAAGCACTCCGTAGGATTTCGTTAACAAAAAATAAACTAAAAAGGTGTTGAAAGCGGTTGCCAGTTTAGCTCCACACAAATAGAACTATACGTTTGCACAGTTTTTTCTGTTGCCTGTTTGTAATTGGTTTTTAAGAAAATAATAAAATTATTGCAGGTTAACATCTTGCCTTGCAGCAAGTTTGTCACAACTTTGATCGTTTCAGGAGAATCAACTTTCATTTTTAGGAAAATTTGCNCAATTTTCGAAAAATCAAATACCATGACGGATCAGAGATGTGACAACTAAGCAATGTTTAACTTTCCAAAAATCCACTATCTGCAAACCATGCTTCAGGAAACCTCATATTTAAGCCCACAGAATTAGTTTTCCAGTTGATGCAGTCTTACAGATATTCGAACGTACATTATTTAATATGATGCGGTTCTTTTGTAAACAAAAGTTTTTCTACGCAAATGCCTGTTTTATCAAGCGTTAAATGCTGGTCTCGTTTTGTTAAGCTGTACATACTTTTATGACCATGATATATAAAACTCTTGTAGTAAGCCACCAAGTTTACCTGTATAGAAAACAGTTGTTCCATTTGAAAGAACCTGCGAATATAGCTTCGGAGCATGATAAGGAGGGTTGCTGAGACGTGCACACCAGTGCGTGCTCGGAATCTGATCTTTGATGCAAGCACTTGTCAAATACAAACTCCTGGATGCAGAATCGCCGAAGCAATAAGAGCATTTCCTGCATTGCCCCCAGGTTCCATCCCAGTATGTTCCTGTAAAAAACATTGTAGCAATTGTTGAAAGAGCAATGTCTCAAAACAAGTAAATTAAAAATTTATAACGGTGATATCTCAAAACGGGTAAAATCCATTCACCTTACATTTTTTGACTCATTGCGCGAATTCTTTAATTCCTTGCAACAGCATTGTTTAACATTGGCTTGATTTAATATGAATAACCTTGAGATTCATTAAATAATATCAGCACAGTAATGCAGGCCTGCACAACTCAGAAAGCTCGAAGGGCCAAATTGATCAACATAATTTTTTTGCGGATTGCAAAAATCTATTTCGTTGTACAGTAGTCTGGAAAAAATTCTGGAACGACAATTAATTACAGGAGGAAGCTCTAACGGGCCACAAAAAAAGCTCTCGCGGGTTGGATGTTGTACAGGCCTGCAATAATGTTTATAATTGTCAACTTGTTTTAACAGTTGCACAAAAAGAATATGAACATTTATAAATCGCAAAACAGGAAACATGTTTCTTTTGTTTATGATAGATTATATAAAGCATTCAGGGCTGAAGCGCGAATCTCTCTGTGCAGTATTGCTGACTCCTTGTATTTTATTAGACATGGGGTGGTTTCTTGTTTTAAGACGATTTGAACATCTCTGTTTAACATTTAATTAGATTAAAATATCATAACGAAAAAAAAAAGTTTTGGCACACCTTATATATGACTTGAAATCTTGTGTTTAATGTGACTTTTGTAAACAAATTTTAAAAATCATTTTTCAACTCTTGCCTTGATTCATGTGAAGCAGGGTTTCTCAACCTGTGGGCCATAGCCTGGCTGAGTGCTGCAGATTTAAACAAGATATTTTGGAGCCGTATTTGTCTGACTGTTCGTCCCGCAACAAACGCGATGTTGGGGTACGCTGCAATAGGGTGGAGGCTTTACAGCATGGTATCTCAACCTTTGCAAGCATGTGGGCCGATTAATAAGCAAAGAGAGGGTGCGTAATGACGAAAGAGTGTATTTTGACGTTTTCAGTTCACGACCTAAGGACGCTTTTCACCAAAATGTTCAACTTGCAAAAATCACTCAATTTCAATAGTACCAGGCCGTGGCCCTTCAGAAATTCTTCCGTGGTCCACTAGCAGCAACAAACTTTCCGAAATTTTGTAATTATTTATTTTAAAAGGAAAAAAGTCATCGGTCTTTCTGCGACCAGCATATCGCCATAACACGTCAGCGATAATCTGTGTCTGTCCTCTTTTTTCTTCTTTTTTCGTATTTTACCCGTAAAAAACGCCAAGAGCAAAATGGTTTTATCTGTTTTTTCAACCAGCATATTCTAAGCAACGCCTGCGTTGGCTTCTACCCTGTGCGCATTTGCTCTTTCAGAAGCGAAGAGTGCGCAACTTTAGAGGACGCAATGAATGTTTTGGAGAGTGGGAAATTGCACCAAATTGGTCCCTTGATCCATTACTGCCAGTTCAAAGGTTCAAAGTAATATGCAGCAAAAAATGTTACTGAAAAAAATGTAAACTTTAATTTTAAACTAAAGCTTTCGCTAAAGATTTTGCCACATAAATTCTTTAAACTAGATTTTGCGAACAAATTCGGCGGTATGACGAAAACTCATATTTTGATTTGAAAAGATGAATATGTAGGACTGACAAATTGACGGTGAGCTTGACAACAATCGTAACCACTTTTCATAACTTTGATGGTTGAAAGCAATTGCCGCTCGATGCTTCCACTTACCGAGTGGACACTCGCCGCAAACAGTGTCGCTAGTTGGCGTGCAAGCTTTAACAATTTCTCGACCTCCGCATCTCGTGCATGTGTAGCAAGGAGCTCCAAAATGTGATCTGCCACTTGAATAGGTCGACCCCTCAAGGCATAGCTCGCAAACGGTGTCGCTATGTTCATCAAAAGCTTTGCAAGGATGAAGAGCTCCACTTCCTACGATTGAAGCAAAGAGCTGCTAAACACGTGGAACTTTCACAAAAGGAAATGTCTGCTTTACAGAGTAAATTCTTTTACTTGTAAGAAATTTGATCAAAATCGTCATTTCATTTTCCTTTTCTTCATCAAAAAAACTGCAAAGACAACTATAAATGTCAGTGCTACCCGGCAAAATATACGAAATAATCTCAAACTAACTTGACGCAAATGAAACTAAAAATGGTGTTGAGAACCTTATGATTTAGATACGTCGCTGCTTACTTTTGCTAAATCGTAACATTTTAGGAAAAGCGTTTCACTTCATCAAATAAAGAGTGTGAACGAGTTTCTTATAGGAAACGAACAGGTTCCTTGTAAATTAACGACCTGTTCAGCAATTTCTCTTCTGACGAGGGATTAACTTTTAAAATTGCTTTCAAAAAGCTCAAATTTACAAATTATATAAAGCCAAGTTTCGAAAATTCGCAGCTCTATTCTTTCAAAAACCAGTGTTTCGTAAAATGTTGAAGCAATCGATGAAATTTGTTTGAACAGAGAAAAATGTAATGAAATTAAAACCGACGTTTTTGTCAAAAACAATCAACTGGAAAGGAGTAATCGAAATCGATTTTACTACTAAGCGATAATCGATCGTAAAGTTTTGTACATCAAATATTTAGGTCATGTCCTCTTTTTCCAATTGTATTCACACATTTTAATGCAGTTTTAAACAGACGTGCTTCAAAGCTAATTAGCGTTGAACCCCCCCCCCACTTTTTTACATTCCACTTTATTCTTTTAAGAAATTTGAAGATTTTTTTATCCGGATTCTGCAGAAAGCGCAACTAAGGGCTGGTTTAACAAAGTTTTGACCTGTTTCTGTGTGTTCTCACATAGAACTGCAAAATACCATAAAAAGGTTGATGTACCTGCAGTACATATTGTACAGTCTTGACATAGTCCGCTTGTTTCATTTCTGAATTGTTTAAAACTGTCACATGTCTTTCTTCTTTTGCTTTTCCGCCTTCTGTGGGGGTTTCCACTCGACGATGCGAGTAGCACCACAGTGATCACTATTATCACCAAACAAACTCTAGTGTTCATCATGGTGCTATAACCATTAAACTACGAATAAGAAAAAACACACTAAGTCGAGACTAGCAGCAGGTGAAGAAAATTTGAGTGGCGAAAAATTGTTGAAACGAGGACGAGACTTAGCCCAAGGTATCTTTCTTGAATGTTTCCCAAGCTCTTGTGTTTGACTGGAAGGTTCTCACTTTCAGGTGAACTTTTCATGCGTGAAATGCACTGATGCGTTACTGCTCTACATCTCACTCCAATGAAACAACCCGAACGTGAAGTGAAACACTTTTCTTATCTCACGCGGACGAAAAGAACAAAAGGCCAGCAGATATTTTTCTGAAAAAATCGACAAAGCTGTAGTTTTCTTTGCTATCTGCACACTAAAGAGTGTTTTTAAAAATCTCAGCTCTTATAAACATTTTGTGTCATGCGTTATGCAAAGCATGATTTTTAAATTTTTTATTGCTCAGACAAATTATTATTTGTGGTACTTAGTGAGTTACTTCTTTTCAAACGTTGTTTTACGTTCGCTTCTAAGTTTAGCATCATCATACGAAGCAGCTGCATTTTCAGATAAACGCAACACCTGTCTCCAATTACTTCCTGACTTCATCACATATCTGGCAATTCCTTCCATCACTGCAACACGCGCTACAATTATCTGTCTAGGTGCGGCGCTTCAGTCATTTCTTGCACTATATATCTATGAAAAATGCCTTCAGGCAGCGATGCAGACGTCGCTTGGCGATCACTGCAATTAAATTTTTATGATTCCGACAAGACTGTAAACGAACGTCGATTAAGCGGAAATAAAATTTTGCAAGTTTTAAGTGACCACTTGCGCTGTTCTGACTCATTCTTAAAACAACGTTAGTTAGATCGAGTTTTCTTGTCAGTCAGGAATGACAACATTTTTTCAAAAAGACTAGGATTTACATCCGATTTCTTTTTTCTCCAGACGTAAACGAGTAAAAAACACATTTTAATTGTTGCAAAATGCTGACGCACTTCGCACAGAGGCTGAACTTCTCAAAACGTTGTTTGCTCAAAAGCATTTTTCTCTTTCACCACTGTTTGCACATTCAGCGCAATTACCCTGGTTTTGTTTCTCTTCACCTCCATCCATGCAACCTTTGCAAATACACAACTTCATGGATGCTGAGACGAACGCTGTGCTAATGTTGAAAGTATGATTCATGGAAATTATGAAAACTGACATGAGGTAGAAGGTGACTCAGTGATAAACATCAAAGAAATATGTAACGCAGCTTAACAGGCTTCCACCTCTACACTTGGAGACATTTCTTCCGACAGCGCTAACCTGATTATAATAATCGGTAGTCATCAGCTAGACCAAATATTCCATGCCGGAAAACATACAGGTCCTGCCAGTATTAGAACGTGTTTAACTGCTTTAACTTTCATCACTAAAAATATACTCTGATAAAAATTCTGAATTTAAACGAAAGAGAAAAGCAGCACGAAGATCTGCTAACATTAGCCTACAACCATTTTCAGCTAAGAACAAAAATATCGAATAAGCTTCAAATATAACTGAAAATTGAGCAATTTCTCTCAACTCCGAATTTCACTGCGGTGTGAAACAAAACTTCGGTTTGCTGTGATTCCAAAAACATCAAAACAAATTTTTCCGTTTTGTCTTGACAATCAACTTTCTGTTTCAAGCTGTGCTTCTTAATATGTGAAGTAACCTGGGTAAGGTTGAAATATTTTACCGCATTTAAAGCTAAGTTTTCGTTCGTATCAAAACGTTTCACTTCGGCTATTTTACCGTCTTTGCTTCATTAGACATTTACCCTTTTCAGCAATCATCTAAATCGTTAGAATCTTTTTTCAAACAAAAATACCTCAGACGACGTAAATATTGAGCAATCTTCGGTCAAAAAGTAAGCCAGCGAGATATTTCAAAAGTGAATATTTTTTATTTTGTTTTTTTGCAGGAAACCTGCAAAAACTTTTTTCTTAAACTGTAGAAGCAACGATGCAGAAAGCAATATCTTTTCACTGAACGTTTGAAATCTTGCTAAGCATTGCCACAAATCAAGAAAGATTCGTCGGCAAAACTTTGGGGTTGACTAAAATTTTTCTAGCATTGCTACACATTGAAACGAGACGTTGCGTATCACAATGACTGCCAAAAATACTTTGTCGATCCCTTTTCAAAAAGCGCAGGCTATTTAACAAGTTCGCAGGTGTATTTTCTCCATACCAATGTGAATGGTACGATTTTGCGTGGGCGCTGCCGCAGCTTGAAGAATCAAGCGAGGTGGACCAAATCCGTGAAATTCAAGTTCATACAATTTGTTTGATTCATTATTTGAAAAAAGGGTGATAGTTCAGACCCTGCCAGAATTTGATTTTCATTCAAAGACCATCAGTGAAAAGCATTCAACGGAATCCTCGTTTCTTTTCAATCCTCGCACGTCATCCTAAGTTATGTGCTGCTTGGAACTGAATGAGCACGTAACAAACGTATTTTGCGAAACTCACTAGTACGGAAGTGATGACTTGCTTATGGATTGATACAAAAAGCTTTTATCAGAGTCTACAGCTTTTGTACCAGACTAATCAATAAACTTAAGACTAACTGCGTGCTGAAGAAAATTTTAACTAAAATTTTACCGCTTTTAAAAATTACCTACCAAATTTCAAAGTTAACGTACAGCTTGATCACCGACATTTGGAACAAGACATACAACTGAAGGTGTTGCTAGGATTAAGCATAAGCTCTCTGGTCAAATGCTTTAATCCTAGCAACACGCTTGAAAAGTATTTGAAGTTCAACATAATATTCCTTTTCCCAGGCGTTACAAAGAGCAATATGGATTTCAAATACATTGAAATGCGTTTTGTCATTTTTTTCTAACTTAATTATGTTGCAAAGAAAAAGTTAAACAAACGTTGTTTGAATGTTAATGCAATCGTTCTGTCATGTTTGACTTGTTTGTTTCATTCAAACAACACTTCGTGTAATCAAACACTTCAGAAAACAAAAGTAATTCAAAATCAGAGGATTGCGACTGCGATGCTTTCTATCAAATATGGATTTCTTCTCTGTTTAACCAGACGTAAAAGAACTTAACCACTGTATATTCCCATGCTTCGTGCAGCAACAAAACTGTGACTGCCTTGTCGTTTCTTGAAGCAACTTCACTCTGCGTTCTTCAACTAAATTTATATGGCTCTTCGGTTATTATCAATGGCTAGAAATGTTTTTGAGCTTTTCCAGCACTGGCTTTCAATATAAGAGAATAATGTCAGTTGATATCATTCAAAGTTTAGTTTTGAATCGTTTTCGAAATATTTTTTAACAGCAATTTGACAAAATTCACACCCATAATTTACTTTTATGTATTTTATCTCCTTTGGTGCAGCAACAGCTTAGCACTGCATTGACCGCCTCGCAATCAGAGCAGTGAGTGGTCAATCCAGGGTATAATGCGGCGTTCACTGCGTGATCTGCTGACGTGGCTCGTAACAAGATTTTTACAGAAATGCTTAAACAAAATTGGGACTTATTATTTTAAGTGGAAATTTCTAAACAAAAGCAGTCCAACATTTATTACTCCATAACCTTTACGTTACGTATGTTGATCTGAACCAAGTTAAACTGCTTTTTTGCAAGAAAAAGTTTCAATGTTTAAACTCGTCAAAGCAGATGCCATGAAAAATGATGAAACTTGCTTTTCATTTTCCTGATTGAATCAAATTTTCAACGGCAGGTTTGATGGAAGATCCTCTGTGTTTCAATTAACCACGTAGAAAAATTGCTCCCAATTTTCAAAAATCTATCTATATGTGCACTGAGTAAGGTTGAAAAAACAGTTCTGGTGTGTGATACCGCGATATAACAGATTAGAACTTGATTAAACCTGTAAATTATTTCAAGTAGAAAAGCAGCTTTAAGTTTTTAAAAAACTTCAACGAAAATATCTATAAGCAGTTTCTAACAGAATATGTCAAACAAGTGTTTCATGCTCACCTTAACTCACCAGATATTCTCAAGCCATTTTGAAGCACACCACGTACGTGGTAGGTTTTGCGCTTATAAAGCCGAAATGACTGGAAGTTCCCGCGGTGCGGTGGCTTCCAATGGCGACATTACGCTGCAACCGCGTTCGGGACTTCCCGAGCCACAAAACCACATATTGGCGCAAGTTCCACTGATATTGCGTTAAACCATATTGTTACGATGCTGACGCAAACAGTTAGTTAAAAAGTGTGAGCAGTTTGTTAAAGACAGATAATCTTTCTGTTGAGTCGAGACATGACTTGAGAAGGATGAGAGGATGACCTTTGCGTGACGTCAAAAGTTTATGTAGCTTAAAATGTGGACTGGTCCTTACTTCAAATATTTGTTAAATTTCGCAATACCTGAGCTACACATAAAAGGACATATCCTAATTTTCTGTAAGTTTAGAAAAACTTTAGATAAGTTTAAAAAATATATTTGTAGATGAAAGAAAACATCAAAATGGGTGCAACATTTAGCAAATGCAAAATTGTTCACTGTAGTGTCAAAATCAGTGCTCATGGTTGTCTGCGCAACAAAAGTTTACCGATAAATCGCCATCAACTATAAGCAACTATGTATCAATCAATATGATGACCGCAGTCGCTGTTTTGCTAAAAACAGTCAGGGGGTTGCTCGTCAGTCCAGACTCAGAGGTGAAAAAGTAGGTCAGGAAGGTGAAACTAGTTTTGAAAGACGCTGAAAAGCAAATCTGCACGAAGTCTATGTATTGAAGGTCGGCAATTGTGACTTTTATAAATGGTCGAGCAGTTGTTAAGTAGACAAACGTAAAAAGGGAAAGTGAGGTCATTTATGAGAGAATCTTTTGAACATGAAAGATATTACGCTATCGAAACAACGTGTACTGTGACGTACCTCATTTTTTGATATTACCACTGTACCTTCTACGAAGAAATTACGCAGTGGCCATTCCTTTAACCCTCAACTTTGCATAACACGTTTGATGATGCATGCATTTCAACATGAAATAAGCGAGGTAAAAGATTTTCTGTTGAAATTTATTCTTTATGTTTTATTCAGAAAATGATAATAGTTATTGTTGCAAGACTGTTGCAGTTGTTGCCTTGCATAACTTTCACGATAGTCAAAGTTTGCAATTTCCAAAATTTCCAAACTGCCAAAACATTTGCAGTTCGCTGCAACATGGCTACATGACGACAACTTGGAATTATCATCTCACAATGATATTGATCAAACAGAAAGTTTTAGCTTTTGTTACACACAACCGAAAATTGTCTGACGTATTTTTCAAAGTTGCTTCTGTTGAAAAGCTGCATTAGCAATCTAACATCAGACCATTTGCTAAATTTCTTAGCCAGATTTTGCGCTTGTGTTTCATCACCCCATTGTCCTTCAAAAGAACTAAATGCCTTTGCACCAGTTAAATCATTGATACTATTTATTTTTAAGTTAAACTTGTCCTGCTCGCATAGCAGGTAAAGATAATTCTCATCAAGGCATCTGTTGTGCATTGTTAATGTAGGCCATCGAACAGTGTATACTTTCTGCAGATGCAAGTTCTGCGAGGTGGTTTGAAGATCATTGAACTGAAAAAATCTCTCAGAATTCAAAACGATGTTCCTGTTATATTATGACTATTTTATGATTGTTTTAAACCTAGGTACGCATTGAAAAATTTTCAAAAGTATGCAATTAACGTGGTTGCAGTCTGTAAAAATATATTTTTTGCATTTTCCTCCAAGATCGAAATTATCGCCGTATTTCTACATTCCGCAAAAGGTGATGCACTGCAAAAAACTTAGAATGGTCCTTCTTTAAAGGAGATCTATTTTCATAGAAGTTGTTGTCAAAACCATTTCACAATTAAACTTCCTTTTTCCGCTTTTTTCATGATAGTTTTTCCTTCTGTGAAGCGAGTTACACTTCTCATGCTTTGAGACTTAAAGCATTGTTAGCAAGACACTCACTGATCGTGTTGTAAGAAAGTTTTGTTTTAGCTTGCGTAACCATGATAAGCTTTAGAATTTTTTAGGCAGAGGAGAATTGGCAAAAACAAAAACTCTGNCGAAAAACGACATTCCGTGCTGGTGGAGATAGCTGAGGATTTGTTTCTGTATAAAAATTGCACAAGAAATGATAGCAAAAGCACCATAGGTTTTCCGTATCACCAAAAAAATAGGGCAACGCTGTTTCAATTTCAAAAAGGGTAAAGACAAGACGTTCTCTCGCATTCATTTCAACTACATCATTGTACTTTGGGTTAGCGGTGTGTGCAACTGCGCATGCACAGTACCACCAGACAATTTGCGCAGCGAAATCTCATTCTCGCTCATTGGGCAGAAGCAGAACGCTTCTGAGCATATCGCACAGACCTTTCAGAAGCTATTTGAAATAAAAGTGTACTTTGTCCGTATGTTGATAAGATTTTATACTTATTCTAATAATACACAAAGTTTGTAATTCCTTAAGAACTGTGCTAACTCAGTCTCAAAATATTTATGCCCACTGAAACAAGCATATGCTTAGTGTAAAATTTTCTTAGAGGGAACACGGACCAGTAGTAATAATCGTTTCCTCAAATTCAAAAGAAAACAAATTTTAACATTTCTTTGTATGGATTGGTGTTGCAAAGTTCAGGTGTGAGGGGCACACGCAAAATAGTTTACAAAAACATTTCACGCAAAGAAGCTTCGCTGCTGCGTCCTCCACTTCGCGAAGCACATGTTTTTATCGTGACGCGGTGAAATGAAAGGTCAAATCCAGCCAGGGGGGGATACAAGTGGGAGCGATTGGGGCGATCGTCCCCCCAAAACTTACGAAAGAAACTTTATTCAACATGATTTTTTACAATTCGGAAAACAGCATTCGCGATATAAGGCCATTTTGTCGTCCATTGTTTTGTCACATCAGTGTTGTGAAGTACTGTTTATTTTTTCCCCCTTACAGTAGCGAAGCCGTTATGAGACTTGACTACCAAGTATTACTGAAACCTCCCCCCCCTAACGTTGCTGGCTGAATCCGACCCTGAATTCAGCTGAAGTTATTGAGGTTTCCTACGTTTCACGAGGAAACATCTTGTCTTCTCTAAACAACCCTTTTGTTAGATGATCCTCACTCTGCGGGCAAGAAACTAAAATAATCTGGTTATGTACAATAGCGTTTCTTCATCTCCAATTTTGACTGCATGTACCAACCACCACCAGTCCTGTGATGTTTGTGCCGAAGTATTTTTGTACCGTTGTGTTCTTTTGACTGCCACTGTGATATGGAGCATGTGTCTGCACCAAACAAATAAATAACAAAAAAATCCCATAGCCGTTCTAAGCTGCTCACCTTGTTTGTGCACGCTGACATCTGTGGAGCACATGTGCATTAGAAATGAACGGTTTTGGCAATTGCGATTTTATATTCAGTGAGGTCGAAATGAGTAAATCAGTTTAACGTACTCCGGACGTTTAGCTTAGTGATGGTGGGCAAACGATTGAGCTGGCAAGCCTGCGCTAACAGAAGTGGCTGAAAACTAAAAAATTGCTTGGTTGAAGATGGCATGGCTGCTGCACGGTGGATGTTTTTTTTTAACCCAAAATAGGAAATTACTGCTTTTCGTGCTATGAATACCACTTTGCACGTTGATTAGATCGACATTGCCACACAATTCCTTCCAGGCATTTTTGTTTCAGTATTTTAAACTGTTTCCAATAGTTTAAATACTGTATGTTTTTCTGATCAACAAGTTTTTCGGTGTCCCAGCCGTTTGATCCTAACCAGCATGAACCTGTTTAGTATTTCCGCCAATGAACTTGAACTGAAAAGTTGTTCGCCCTGATCAGCAAACAAAGTCTTTTAAATAAAACAATTAATGACCTTGTGCTCGAGGCCAAGCCAGTAGAAAAGCATAACCAGCATTTGGCCTCTGAGGCCTCTGAAACGTCAAGCATAGGCTCAACGTTCATTTTACGCATGGTACACAAGTAATCCGAAAAACAGTCACACATTAAGCTCCACACAGTAAAAACGATTAATTCATACTCCAGCAACATCACGGAGAAAAAATGCCGAAAAGAACGTAGCAGTAACTTCAGCGATGTCATCATCATAAAACAGGTTTACATAATTGGTAAAAAACGCGATAGCGATCGAAAGTCAGCTGACTGCACTGCAGATCTATCCTGCAACAAGTAAATGCTCGAACTACACGGTGTGAGATTTGTTCAAGTTACTGATAACGATTTTCTTATGTTAGCGTTACCACCCACCTGTGCTGTCATCCAAGCAAATATTTCAGAGTGTTGCATTTTTGCATAAGAACGCAACAGCGCAGCTACTGATAGGATCGATCAAATATGGTTTAGTGTTGTCCACGCAAGACAACTCGGCAACCGAGAAGCGTCTTTTGCATGACCATGACCAGTAACTTCGAGGCCGCAATGTCGTCGCACGTACGGCTTCACGTGGGAACTCCCCGCATCAAATCTCGCGCAAACATTGCCGAGTTGTGATTCAACTTCTGTTTGCACTGCTGCTCACGAGACGGCGGGAAACGTTGGCTGTTAACCCCCGTGTCGATAGGGCATTTTTCGGAATTTCACGGTAAATTCCCTGCATAGTTTTGAACTGTCTTGGAGGATTGGTCCGGGAGTTTTGCTGGGGGAGTTTTCAAGCGGAATTTTTTCAAATAACAAAAAACATGTCATCAGGTTGAGTTCAGAGGGTGAATCTGGTTTTATTTTTGTGCAGACTCAAAAACATCTGGACGAGTCAAAGACATGCAGATTTTTTGCTAGTCAGATAAACATTGTGGCATTTCTTCAAAGGTAAGTGACGAATAATATAGTCTGCTTTAAAATGCTTTATAATTTGAAACCGTTTATGAAGCATGACAAAAAGCTCAAATGACTTGTAACTGTCTTCAAGGTCAGAAAATGATCATTTTTTGAAAGCTTTCGTTCCTTAACACAATCCAAACGTGTGTGTGAATGTGGAACAGTGAAATTTTTCAAAGTAAGAAGATACTCGCATAAAAAAGTGGAAAAAATTTTGTGCTCAATCGCTGAAGCATGACCTTTTTTTTCCAAAGCGTTTGAAGACTTCGTTACAGTGCGATATATTTATGTAGGTGAAATATGTTTATGTGGGTAAAAATTCTCCGACACTGCTGCCACGATCACATCTAAATCTCATGCACCGAAAGTTACTTAAAGTGAACGACATCAGCTCGACGTCATTGAAAGAAAATGCTTCGCAGCAATTTAGAAATGAACTATGACGAGCTAAACTTCAGACTCGTTTGTCATGGTTGAAAAAAGAAAACCACAAAAGCTTTGAAGAGCGAATACCCCTACAAGAGGGGTTGCAATTTGCCCTTTCCGTGTTATTCATAGACTCAGGGAATTTTTGAGTTAACTGAACTATGGTAAAAATGTTATTTAAAATGAATTACTTCAAGAATGCTTGACTTGCCATTTTCTGCGTCAGGGTGTTCAAAAAAGTAAAGTTTGACTTCGGGATTTTTCGAAGTGTTTGTTTGAAGATTGTAGAATTGTTTAAACCCAACGACAAACCATTGCTGACCCTTCACTCTGCACTTTGACAGATTAGATTCAGAGAGAGGCTGATGTTTTTTCCTCATAAGCGAATATACATGTGGATAAAATTGCTTTAAATAAATCACTTCATAATCGGTTAGAATGAAAACCTCTAAGTTGGCTGCTGAGCCTTCGGGGGATTAACCTGCCACGCTCTGCCTTCACAACTTTTGCGATGATTTGACAGCGCATACCCAAATTTTAGCACCACGACCCCGCAAGGGAGACGCAGCTGAACTTTGCGATCAGATTCATCTGCGTCTCCTTTGTCGAGTCTAAATTCTTAAGGGGTGATGATGCAATTGTTTCAAAAAGTGCTTTTGTTCAAACACGTTGTGAAGCAAAGTGCTAAAATATGGTTCTCGTGTAAAAAAGCAAGTGTGCTCGGTTGAAATAGGTGCAAGCGATACAACAACTTTGTTCTTGCTGCAAACACGCTCAGATATGAAGCGGAACTTTTTGCACTGTGGGTTGGTTCTCGTAGTTTTCCACTGGAGTCAGTCGAATCAAGTATGTGGGAATGAGAGGAACCGAAAACGCAAATGGTTGGGAGTTAAATGATTTAATATGAATCACTGAATCATGACAAACCAGTAATGTGGAAAATGCGGCAATGCAAACAGTGGCTTTGCGGATCTATGTTTGGCAATCAGAATGCTCAGTGGTCGTGTCTAACAACTCAGCATGGGTGTGTTTCCTGCTTTACTCGTGTTCAGTTGCTCCTGCATACATAAACGTATTAAAAGTTTGAGCAACGGTGAGTTTGCGATTAACTTATTACCGCAGAAGTGATAGTTTGCAACACCATCACGCATTCTCTGCCAGCGCCACATTGCAAACATTTATAGTCACTGCTGGTAGTCGTGGTCTGCGGGTAATTTTTATCAAGTCCAGACAAAAGCGATGGTCGTTGCAGGTGAACTGACATTGCCACGTGCACGTGCGTGAATGGTTCGCGAAGCCACAAGTGGCGGTCATCTTACATCAAGAGACACCTACCAACGGGAAAATGCTGATGCATAAACACAAACAGTGGCCCGGCGAAGTATAATTAATCAGGCCATGAAAATGACCTGTGAGGACAGTATATTTGTCCATCACTGACTAAAATCTCCTGATTTGTTCTGTGATCTGCACTTCTCTTGAAGTGTAGGTTTCATTCTCACACCTTCTTCAGGTGTTCTAGAACCCCAACTATGTTCCGTTACACCTCCGCATAAAAAGTAGGTCACAATACGTTCAAGGAAACAAATGAATTACAAAAACGTTTTTATATACGTCAGTTCCGCCTTTCTCACCCAGAGCAAATTAAAATATTCAGAACTCAAAGAAAGAGCATACAAACAACGCTATTTAAATGCAGTTGCCAATATATAGGGTACCAAGGGTGAAGATACTCCTCGACGACTTCCAGCGCACCGGAATCATTTTGTTTTGTGTTTTCGCTTAATGTTGTAATTCAGAGGTGATGCTTTTGCGATAAATTTTTATAAATGCAACAGAAAACACTATTATTCGTAGATGTTGTCAAAAACATACAATTAAAAAATGGTTTTGTTTAACACTTTGCCTTGTCAACGGGTAAAAGAAGCATGAAGAACATTGTTTCAATGTTTGCTTTATATTTTATTGTATAAAAATTGAACTGAAATATTACGGTACATGTCAGTAGCGATAACCTCAATCATCGATAAACGTCCAAGGGATCAGGTTCAGTGTAAAAATAAAAAAAAACCTCAGATTTAAAGGAATTCACCATATAAAAATCAAGATGTAAGGGTGAACATTAAGCTTAAAAGCAGCGTTCAACTAGCAAGCTGTGGTCTCAGTGGAATGTCAGAATTGGTTGGTAGACTTTTCAGACTAAGCAAAGAATAGAGAGTGACGAATGGCATGTATCTAGTTGACGCCGGTAGCTGAAAAGCGAAACTAAAAGGGCCGAAAGAGAAAAGATAGGAACTGCTTCTCGGAGTGTAGCGAAGAGCGCAGAAATAGGTAAAGAGAAGTGACACATGTACCGTGGAAGAATGCAAGCAGCTGAGGGTGGTCTGCATGGTTTGGTCTGCAAGGTCTGCACGGTTGTACTCGGTTACTGCTCAGTGTGACCTGTAAACGTTTTTGGGTTTGTGTACAATATCTATCCGGCTTTTCAATTTCACGTTTCTGCAAACTTCAAACACGTCAACGCTTCTTCACACACTTCAAAAGTCATGTGTGAGACTAAAAACCTGTGAAAAAGATACGACATTTTATTTGAAAACATTAACCCGCCGAGGACTTCTCCATTACCTATTTCTGCGAAGCTGCTCGTTCAAAAGGTAGGGTAAGGGAAATTGGCAAACTATTCAAAAGTTCTTAAACTACAGCGTACCGTTCTGCGTTCCACTCTATTCAGATTGTCATTAATGAGCTGAAAACTTGCATTTTCAAATGATATTTTGTAGGACATTTGCACATATTTAAGACCCTCCGCAGATGCCACATATTTAGTTCGATGACCCGTGAAAGTCAATGAGTGGCCGTGCAGTGTTTTCAGTATAATGGGAAGTATGGAATGATCGTCCAGTCTGCAAACGTTTCTTACCCGTCAGAATATGCGTTGTCAAAAGATTCGTAAGAGAAGGTATGCCAACATTAATACTTAACATTAATACTTAACATTGTCTGTGNTGCAACGTTGACAAAATTTGGTGCCAATGCAGTACTTCGCAATGCTCTGCATTCGGAAAAATCCGAAAATAGTTCTTTCTCCTCTTTAGATAATAACCTGCACTCTGAAAATGAATACACGATGTATTAGATCAACTTCGCCGACTGTGCCCTCCAACACTGCTGCAGACGAGTCATAACAAGTTGAAACCAGTTTCAACGATAAACTCGGAAAACACACAAGCAGCCGCAATTGCACTTGCAGCGGCTGAGAATCTGATTCCGACGCATATACGTTGCAGACCCTTGGAAGAACCTGGTTGACTTGCAGTATGTCGAGATCGTTGGACTCCAGCGTCAATGCCGACGTTGTTGATCATTGCAGCATATGGACTGCTGGGTGTGCTACTTCCATTATAACGACATTGTGCGCGTAGATCATTTGCAATGCCACCAGACATGACGTGACAGCTTTGCATCATAACTCTGTAACCTGCCTTGAAAGTGAACTGCAAGTGACACCTGCGAGGGAAAGTCAACAAATCACATTCTTTGGCTGTGTCTGGTGCGCCTGAAAGCAATCATCGTTGGCGCCTACGTTTCCCGGCAATCTAACTGCGTTTATTGCGTTTCACTTCGCTTTAATGTTGGGGTAAATGCATTTCTATATGAAAAAGTCATTCCGGTTAAGCCAAAGCTGTAATTCACGTATCACTGGATTGCAATTTGCCCTAATGTCCCAACGAACCAGCGCAGAAACTCTGGTTTAGAACTCTCGATTCTTAAAGTCCGACGAACCCTTCTTCATAACAATACATTGGTATTATGTTACTCCGGGAAACAAATCGACGTTGGGGCTGAATCGCTGTCAAAATTTTCTGTAGAATCGAGTTAGGACTTTTTCATTATCTCATGTAATGTAGTCGCTTTTATGTAACGATCATTTCGCATCACTTACAAACTTTTCTCAGTTCTTGATCACTTCTAAACAAAGGTTCATAAAAAAGAAAGATTAAAAGCAAACGGGTGTGAGGTTGGTCAACAAGGGATTAGAACCTTCAGTATCGTGAAAGGACTGGAGTATGGGAGGTTGAAACTTCGTACACCGTTTCCAGTAGTCATGGTACTTAAATTCTGTTAACTCATATCAAAGTGACCGTACCAGATGTAGGTTCACCATGCTATGTTAACACTGTCACCAGTGTTTCCTCTAAGGTGCGCAACTTCGCAATTGCGCGCGCGCACTTGCAACATTCTAAATTTAATACGGTGTATATATATATATCGCAGAGCCCTTTTAACGTTGGGAATGCTTCACTGTTTGCGTGTCTGCATGGTTGTGCAGTTGCATTGCATGCGCTTAGTGCGCAACAAAATAAACATTTGCTCAGTGTAGAATTTTCATAGAGGGAACACAGCATTACTAAAATAAACTGTTGAAAGCAGCTTTTTCTGATTACCAAATTAACTGTTGAACCCAGCTCGAGGGACTAATAAAATTCAAGTTAATTTGATGTGGAAATCATCCTGAAAATTTTAACTATCTCTCCGAATTTCATACAAATGTTGCAGATCATTTTGTTGTCTTGAGATTGTACCTATGAATTAAAAAGAAAGACATTTATCATGCTTATAAATAAACTTCACTGCTGATCAGTAGGATACTATTACCAGATCAAAAAAACGAAATTTCAACAGATATAACAAATTTTTATATTAGAAGAAAAGTATTGTGGAAACCTTGTATCAAACGTTTAATCAGACTGAACTTTTAATCAGAAAAGCCTTTTTTAGTATTTTCACATTGTTACAAAGCTCTTGAAATTCTTTTAGTTTAATATTCTTTGGGTGATATAAATTGGTATCGAAAGCCTGATTTGTGCTTCTTGCCGGGACTGTCCAAGTGAAGTTTCAAGAAACGCCACAAGTCATTCATTGGTCACTGGTCAATCACCCAATCTTTCATTTGAGAGTCCTTTTCCAAGGCCGGCATTGCTGGCATTATCTGCAAACATTGAGGGATTATCATCCACAAAAGAAGATCTTCTTGCCAACATCTGCAAGGAACAAGACTGTGACATCCTGTGTATCCAGGAAACCCACCGCGGTCCTAACCAGAACTGACCGCGTATCCCAGGAATGACCCTGGTAATTGAGTGTCCTCATGAAAAACATGGGAGTGCTATATTTGTCAAAGCCGATACAACTGTAGAATCAACATTCAATTCTAGCTTTAACAACATCGAAATCCTACGCACCACTTTGAATGGACTCACCATCACTTCTATTTACAAACCGCCCAATGAACCATTCAGTACGGCGTGTGTACCTACCAGCAATGAAGAAGTTTTGGAGACTTCAATAGCCACAGTACCAACTGGGGCTACGATCAAACCAATAGTGATGGAGAAGCAGTGGAACAATGGGCCGAAACTCACAATCTGAATCTGATCCATGATGCCAAGCTCCCTAAGTCATTCAATAGTGGACGCTGGAAAAAAGGTTATAACCCAGATTTAATCTTTGTGAGTTCCAACATTGCCGTGAACTTGTGCCACCCCACTTTGGAAAAGTTTCCTCCAATACTGACAGTTCCTCTTCTAAAATTTACATAGGAACGACCTTTTTGTTGCTCAAGACGTTTTTCATAATGCTGGTAACATACTCCGTTGATGATATCTCTCACTAATTGTAGGAGCACATTTTTTATTAAACTAGAAAATTTTGTCCAATCTTGAACTGCAGCGGGATCTAAAATCCCACAGAAATATAATTCAAATGCCTTCTTCCCTGAATTGAAATTTGTTTTTTAATTTGCATGCATGGGAAACATCGAAATTTAAACAATAAGTCCTAACCCTTGTTTCACCCGTTTCTGCAATTGGCATTAGAGACAATAACATTACAGACAAAGATCTTATATGAGGATATGAAACCGATTGAACACGTTCTGCTTCAACAGATATGCGTACTTTCTCATCTGATGTGTGCAGGCAAACACTGTAATATCAGTTATCTTTATATTATTGAACACATTGAAGTTGCTGATGAATTTAACACTTTAGAAACGCAGATTTAGCGCAATTTTTCATAACTAAACGTAAACACCCAGATCGACTAAAAAAGCAGACGTGGGTGGAAAAAAACTGCACTGGGAGGCCTGGTCACATGCGGAAAAATGCCTACTACCGTAAATTGAAGTGAACGTTTGAAGATTTATTGCCGTGCTATTGTTATGCAATAAAAACCAACACTAGCAAGTTTCGCAACCTGCCTTTGTAGGCGATGGAGCGGACATGAACGAACTGCAATCTCATCATGGCATAACACGAGAACAGTATTCCTATGGCTCTTGGATAGTGTCAGTGTCACACCGGTAAATAAACTGGCATTACAACAATTAAATAAATTAATCGGAACTTAGGTGCTAACTTCAAGTTTTCTAGAAATTTTTGGTTCTTAGTCCCAATTTCCAGGGGGGAAAATGCCCGTTTTGTCCCCCCTGCGGACGCCCATGGTCTCGGTCCAGTCATGCTAAATACCTCGACCCTGCACTAAACGACAGTTGCCGCATTATTACAGGATGCCTAAAACCCACCAACACAA
>JGI24022J15233_10000727_pt1 | contig 23312 bp, 13 predicted proteins | sample Ectturendosymbi2_FD_15233 | JGI IMG/M metagenome (IMG submission 15233)
GAACTTGCTGGGACCGACAACTTATGGGCTGGAATCGTGACCAACATTTCTCACGCAATCGAGCAAGAATTCGGAGTTGTTGCGACTCGCCTATTTCGAATTGCAAACCCTATAAACGATGATTGCGACGTTGATGACTCTTACATTTACACCAATCGAATCTTTGCAAAGTTTGACGACGATTCAGAACGGGTGAAGAGCGTTTTAGAAAGCTATGGAGTTCTTATGACGTATGAACGATATCAAGAGTGGATAAAAGAAACTGGTTCGGAAAATCCCGATTCACAAGAACAAACTCCAGATGTTTCCAGCGGTCAGTGGACAGCGGAGTATCGTAGCTTCGTACAGGCACAATATGCCGTGGACGAACTTCAAGAGGCAAATGTTGAGGCATCGTTCAATGATCCATTTGAAGGCACCAAAAAACACAAGGCTTCCTCCGATTCTGAACATCAGCCATTGATATCTGGATCTGAAAGTTCGTCTTCTGCTTCGCCTAAAATCACCTTCACTACTCTGCTTGCCAAGTATCCAAAAACAGCTTGCGGAGTTCCCACGTTTATCTGGACCTTGCTGATAATCTTTCTCATCATAGTACCAATCCCACTTGCTCTTTCTGCAAACACGGTAAGTTGTGTTTCTACACATATCAACTGTATCATACAAAAAGCTTGTAAAAACGCACTGAAAATTCGAGCTAAAAGTTTTAAACTAACTCTTGCTGCAACTTTGCGACATTTCAACTCCCTGAAATATACTGTATCAGCAAATAAAATATTGAATATTAACAGTTTACAATGCAGACAAGTTTTCTTCATCACTGTTCCCGTTCTTGAAGTTAACCCAGTCTGTAAATGCAAGTATTTTTGTAATGATATGAGGACGCTCAATTTTCGTAATATAAACAGTTGATAATTCCAACACACGGTGAGTAGTGCCGGTCCGCATCACTGCTGGGCCGTAGGCAAATGAAAACACGAAGGGTCAATTTGTATAAAAACTTGTTTTGATGTGTAGTGTATGCCAATTATGTCAAACTGGACCATTTAAGTACTGTACTTCACTTGAAAAGATTGTCCAATATTAAGCTTGGTATGAAACAAAATTCGTCATTCGACAAGGTTTATTTTTCAGTTCAACATTGTACTGTCATCGATTTAAAATACAGCTAAACTGAGCTCCACTCGATTTAAAATAGGATTGCCACTAAACTTGTTAAAAATTGAATTCTATCGCGTCTTGTTTTCTTGCACTACACTGAGCATTACATGACTGTATTTTGTTGTGATTTTTGCGCCTGCGTAGGGACTGATTTAGGAACCGGTTTAGGTTCTTAGCTGGTTGCGGTGCCGTTTAGTGGGACGATCACGATTCCACAGAAATCCCTACTTTTTGAGGGGTCAACCTAGTTTTGCAGGAGCACTGGTCAGTCCCCCAACTAAGCAACCTGACGTCTTGAAGTTGCCAAGCCTAAGCAAGGCGTTTTAAAAAGCTTTTACCACTTTTTCCGCTAATAACTCTCCAGTAGTACTCTCAGATGACTGCTTCTTTCGATTGTATTCATATATACAACAAAAACTCCAATACACTTGAGCCTGAAATCAGAACAACGTAACGTAAAAACGGTTTGATGTGGAGTGATGACGAACAAAAAGCGTTGGGCGTTTGTGTCAACGCCACATAGAGTGTTTATAGAGTGTTTATTTAAGAGGCCTTGTTCGTATGCGCCACACAAACAGCGACCGACTGCGGTTATGTAGGTTTGCAGGCTAATTTGCGGTTGCAGAAGTAGTTGCACTAAGTCATTAGGACGGGATATTGAACACACACAAAAGAAATACGTGAAAATGACACACAGCTGCGAAAAAAATTGGTCTCTGTTATGCTACAGGAAAAATTCTGCATTGTTGCAGAAAAAACAAAGCCACTGTAGAAGGCGCAGTCGAAAAAATTTCCAGCATGGAAAAAGCGCAAAACTGCCGGTACATCAAGAACGCTCAAAGACGCAAAATTTCACTAAAGTAACTAACGCAACAATAAATGATTATACTTGTTAAAAAGTGAGTTCTACCGCGTCTTGTTTCGTTGCATTACATTGAGCATTACGTGACGGTGTTTTGTTAAGGTTTGTGCGCCTGGAAGTTTTGTCCCAAATTTTTCGATGTCAGCCTATCCTGCATTTTTCGACTTGATAAATCCAGTACAAAAATGCAGTAAAGCGCACCTCTATTATCTAATTAGCCATATTAAACGGTTTCCTGTTTTTGTTTAGAAAAAGCTCCACTCTTTATAAAGTTCTTCCCGTACGTTATGAAATTATTATTTATTGTACTCGAACATGTTATATATTTGCAGGTTTCCCGTACATTTCCTGTTCTTGTACAAGTGCTCGCTTGGCTTCCCGCAGCAACAGCGTTGTTATTCTCTGCTATCAGTTTTCTAAAAGCAATGTTCAATTCACAAGTCGTTCGTATTACATCGGCCCTGAAAGGAGCAAAAGGAGATATTGGTGCCCAACTGGGATTCATGGATAAGATCAAGTATGAGGTAGGGTTTACTCTTTGTAGTTTTAAAGTCGCCTTCCAAATGACCAGAAAAATTTCTATGAAGGTATTCCAAACGCAAACCCTTTTCAAAAAGTTCGCCAGAAACGAGTTCTGCTTAAGGCAAGCTGCCTTACGTCGTTCGCGAACGAATCCGCGGAAACATCGAGTTTCTACGATTCTGTGATTTTTACACGATCACATTTCATATAGCGTCTGTTATGATACTGACTCAACACAACCGAACGCTAGTGCGGTTTAATTAAACAAACATAAAAAGTTATCGTGCTGAACACAACATTTCAAATTGATAATGTAATGTAAATACCACATAAACGACTGCAGAACACATACTGAAAACACTCATACCCTAAATGTTTTAGAACTTCATACGAGTGAGCGATGAAATGAAGTTACAGTAAGGGTAAACCAAATGTCTGAGGTGTGGAAAGCACGAAGCGTAATTACAAAGAGGAACCGAGCAATACACACGATGTGACGTTGATTTGATAAGTAATTTGACAACAGCTTCCACTTACTCATTGTAAAGAGCACAGCCACAGATAACAAAATTATATTATTTTACTCGGCGTTCCGCTAAGGCCAGGTGTGGTCAATTAGTTAGGCTCGGAGGCCAATTTGAGAAGGCCACGCTTAGCAAAGGGTCGTACCTTATAGACTCTATACCGATCTATAGAGTGACGTCATCGTTCTAGGCACAGGCAGCGTCATGAAAAATGGAACTGGTGTGCGTAGATATGAACAAAGCGATTGCAATGGAAATAGAAGCGAGTCATAGTTCAAGATAGCCCCGGCACTAACTTCTATAGTGATAAGTTGAAGGAAATTGCAGATTTGAATATTTTTCCTGAATGCTCCCGCGGGCTACTAAAAACGCTGTGGGGGGCCACCAGTGGCCCGCGGGCATTCACTTACCCACCTGTGGCTTACGCATAGGCAAGCTTCAGAAAAAAATAATAAACTGAAAATGTGACAAAGAAAAGCAAATGTGAGATTGCAGTTGTTCGTGTTTATATATACTGCCTCTATACATTGACATTTTAAAGATGGTTTCGTAACTCGGTAAACAGCCTATGATCATGCTTGGATGTTCAGCTTTTGTACAAAATCAGGATGCCCAAGTATTTTTATGCGTTGAAATCAGCTACAGCAACTGAACACTCCACACATAAAAAATACACTAAAACTTGTTTAACTTGAAAAGGAATAGAATCTTATTGCTCTGATGTTCGTACATTTTGGATTTCATTGCCAATTTTCGTATGTTAATGTGAAACACCATTTCTGTCACCTTAACTTCAGACATAACCGCATTGTAAGTCTACTGGATCCAAAACATCGTTCTGAATACCCGTGTTGTGGTATTACCACTCAGAACTGATAAACTTACACTTTTATTGTTGTGACTACTTCCTCATCCTCCAGTGCAAACTCTTCCGTTTACTTTTCCTAAGAGCAGCACTCATGACGCAAAATTTTTGGTGCACCTTCAATTACATCATAAAATACGTTGCTCTGTAACAGTCTTACAATTTGCCAGTTTGGCTGTTCGCGGTCAAAAGTTCTTGCACATAACAAATCTTTTTACGAGCATTACAAAAATGGGGCTGTCGCTTTACCGTTAACCTGAAACAGATTAGGAACTGACTTATGTGTCAAGAAATGCTGAAATAGGACAAGTAATCACTGCGGGATAGGTAGCCATTACAGCATCTTCACAATGTCGGCTTTGTCGATGTAAATGCACTAACATCAGTTAAAATATTTAGTTGAGTGTTCTTCGTTAATATCAAAACTTGTGTAAATTTTTCGACAAAAATATTTTACCTTTGTTAGGCAAATCTTAAGCAGATAAATTTTGAAAGTAAAATGGTTTCAGTTTAAGTAAAATTTGTCGGTCGGTAACGCTTGCCAGAGCCTTCGCTTGATATTATGCCAGCAAATTACATTTGCTCATTTGAAGGACAGTAAAACATCACCATGCATCAACTGAGACTTTATGAATATTTTGTAGCAAAGAGAATGGGTTTTTGAGGAAGCTCTGAAAATCACTCAAATTTCTTTTAATTATTGGAAAAATAAATGCGAAAATTAAAATGCACTTTACTGACCTTTAAACGAGCAAATGCATTTTGTTGGGATAATATCCATCGAAGACTCAGGCAAGCGTTTTCATTATAGTTTTTTATTGTTAGCAAAAGTGACAACATTTTCAAGCGCTGCAAAACAAGTTTAAATCTGTATAGAAGCAGCGGGCGGGTGTTTTATGCAGTTTTATGACGCAGGTTTGCTTAAGCCAACATTTTCAGTCACCTCCCTCTACATAATGGGATTCACACAAACGTAGTCTTTCAACCGTGGCAGAAAATCCACCAATCAATGTTTTTAACAACCCAGGTCAATTGGTTTGTGCATCTAAACACGAAATGGTTACTAAAGTTTCAGTCTTTCATATAGCTTATGTTTTCATTAAAACTATGCGTTATGACGCCGCATGAGGTCAGAAATCTGGAAAAAAACGTATTTGTTTCGCATAAAAAGTTGGTCCCGTTGTTCAATTAAGCTAACTACTCACAGTTCATATTTTTACAGGTCAAAGTAATCAACCAACTGCTCAAATATGCTGAAATATCGCACCTTTATCGTTACAAGATTGTTCTTCAGATTGATGAGCTGGATAGAATTCCTCTGCAGCTGGTACGTTAGACTTGCGAATACTTCGGTTTGCACTCCATAGTCTTCAAATCCTAATCCTGTATAATGCGGTGGGGGTAATTTTGCTGATTTAACTGTTTGAAAGAAAAACTTAGTAACAAATTAGCCAATCATTTTGAGACGAACACCTATTTTTGTATGGTCGCCCTAATTACTTGTTTAAACATTTCGATATTTCAAAAAAACAGAGTGATTTGAACGTTACAAGTGTGCAGTTATGCATAAAAAATATTCTCAATGTTCCACTTCGTTTCTAAGCACAAACCAATTACGTAGTTTCAAAGCATTTTTTTTTGAATGATCATTCTCTGCATATCCAGGAAGTTGTCCTTCATTTTTAATATAAACTTAAAACCACTGTTTGATTTATCACCAGTCTTAAGGCAAAACTTTTCGAAAACGTTTTTCAGTTAATACAGTTTCCACGATCCCCTGACGACGATTGTATGTAGTTAACAGGAGTTGAATTTCAGCGAGGATTCTGCCATTGCAATATTTCTTTTAACATCTTTTCAGACAAAACGCACATTGAGAGCTCTTGAGATTCTTGTGAGCACCGCTTCGTCACCATATGTTTGTTTGGTCGCACTTGATCCACATGCGATTACGCAAAGCTTTGGTCTAACTGGAAATGTTGCAACAGGGACAATCAATGTTGAAGCTTACACCTACCTCAAAAACATTTTCAACATCTCTGTCTGCTTGCCAGAAGTAACAAAGTGTTTTGTCGCATGTATAGGCTACACACGCTGTAGCCAGTAAATTCCTGTAAATATTGATAATACGTTATATCTCCTTAGTGGTCAACTTTCTTCAGCGGAGAGAAACAATTCTTGCTTCGATCATAAATGCGCATTTAAAGTAGAAGCTTACAATCTTGATGCGGTTTTTCAGCGTGCAGCAGCGTAAAAAGCAATCACAATAATAAATGCCGGATGCTCTGATCTTAATTCTCTGTATTGTTTTAAGGTTGTGAGAAGCAAGCAATACATCGATGCACTAATTAAAGAAACGGAAAAAGTGTCCAGAAAAGGAGGTGAACAATTTTCTTTTTTATTTAAAACTACAGGGAGATTGTTCCAATACCAATTAGGAGATTGCTTTGCTTTTTAGCTATTGATCGCGGCCTAATATTGTTTTGCATATATGCTGCCCTGGTATCATATCTCTAGTTTTTTTCTCAAATTAGAAAGGCAAAATGTTTTTTTGAATTACTTTCTGTTCACAAACGACGAAATGGTACGATTGTTTGACCATTCGCCAGGAACGCTGATAGGTTGGGTTCCATTCCTGGGCCGGTCACACTGAAGGCTTGAAAAATACTGCTTGCGGCCTGTCCAGCCTAGTGCTCCACCTTGGAAACTGTGTGCAAGGAGACGGTGCGCCCACGGTGGGGTGAAAGCGCAAGCGAGTGGAGATGGGCTCGGCAGACCACCCGTGACATTCCAGAAAGGTGTACAAAAAGCGAATATGCGAGTATAGCGAAACTGAACCGAACTTTCTTTACACAAAACTGTTGAAGATTTTTATCTACACTGTACGTTGAAGAAATTGCAGCAAGAATTTCTCTAATGAATAAATAGATTTACAAAAATCTTGTACATGTCATGATTTTACTCAGCAACTTCAAATAATAACTAGAAACCTTTACAATAATTGCCCTGACATTTGCATTCATATTAGTCAAACGGATACTTTGCGATGCTGGCACTCTAACCTGTCAGAGCCTGCAATATTTAATTGGTATTGTTCATCCATATGATGCAGCTAAAACAAATGCGAAATGCGAAGTTACCACAAAGAAAACCTTATCAGAAAACATTACACAATGGAAATATGTTTGGCCGGGTGGCAAGTTCAATTCTGAAGAAGTGATACATTTATAATTTTTATTTTCATATTCGAAAATGTTGATACGGAAAGGTTTTCACTTAATATTTGAAAGAAAAGTATCAATTTATTATATTCAAAAATTTTTTTTATAATATTGACGGAAATTTAGGGAGTAGTCGCAACTGCTTTTCATTATTCATTGTTATTTTGACTAGGGTTTGCTTCACCCAAAGCAGTACGTTACCGTATATTGTACTAGTACATCTGCTCGCTAGAAATATCAGGGAAGATTGCCCTAACCACAGACGTCCTTAAAACAAAGAGCGAAGCTACGCTTTCAATAAACTTTTAGAGATTGAGAACAACTGAAAGTATTTTCTATGGTAGAACATGTCTCTAAAACTCTAACAACATTGATCTGAGGGTGTGTTATTTGCTGACTGCATTTCGTTTCTATTGCATTATCAGTTACTACGTCTTTTCAAGCAACGAGAACGGCCCCATTCCAACAAGATCGCCGTCTTTCGCAAGAGGCGTTTCTCGCTGAGTGCAGGTACCATGAAATCACAAGCGTCATCACATTCCAAGCTACGTTTCTTAATCAATAACACGGTTTTTGAAACGTGAAAATTTAGTTCTTTATTCCACAGTTGATAAATGCATTTATGCAAACGTTCGAAGCAACAGGGAATTTTTTTCATCGTCCAGTGTTTCTTTGCTTTCGCAGAAACTTTTTGCAATTCATAGCGGGAAAATTCCTTCTGCTTGCTCCAAGCAATATCAAGAGGGTTTTCAATATTATCTCTTTAACTGCTCTATTTATGGGATGCATGCAGAAAGAGGTGAGGTTTTGAAGGAAATTTTGTTCTTCGTAACAAGGAAGGCCTTGTCAGTTACATAACAAGTATTAAGTATCGAGACCATGGACAAAAATGTCGACGTTGAACTTAAAGTCATCCTCATATTAGTCAAGCATAACCCAGGAATATTGAAGTCGACAGTGAAAAAAAACGTTAGTATGATAAGCGCCTAGCATAAAACTAGCAAATAGTGGCGAAGCATCCTGCCAACTTGTGATAAATGTCAGGTAAACGTGGTAAAACTCTGAAAGCTGCATCAGTTTTAAGAGCGTGGATGAACAGATTGTTGACAAAAACATTGTGATTTTCCAATATTAAAGTTACTGTTGCAACCTCTCCGTTGGCGTTGCGTTGAATGTGCGATTCACCACGAACGGAATGTGCCCGAAGAACAACAATATATATATGTGGTGCGAACAAGCAAATAGAGTGATCTCGTCGGGTGATCTCTATTGTTGCTTGCTGCCACATTGCTAAGGTTTGCGCACATGCCGCTCGGGCTATCCGATCGCAACAAAATGGGGCTGTGACCAGGATGTGGAGGTCGTGCCGGGTTCAGCCTTCACACAAAGAACGTGCGATCGGTGCGGTTCGTTGTAAAAAGGAGGGGATGTTGTTGCCACCTCTCCGGTGGCGTTGCGTTGAATGTGTGCTTCATCACGAACGGGATGTGCCCGAAGAACAACAATATATATGTGGCGCGAACAAGCAATAATAGAATGATCTAATCGGGTGGTTTCTATTGTTGCTTGCTGCCACAGTGCGAAGCTTTGCGCACATGCCGCTCGGGATTTCCGATCGCAACACTACAATCACGTTTATTTATTGTGATTAACATTTTTCAAATGTGAAGCTGCTATGCATTAGTCGTTGAACAACTATGAAATACTAGTTTTGAAGCTATTTTCACGTTGCTTTAAGATTTCTCGCTACTTTTCCATTGTCATCCTGAATACTGTTTTGTTGGTTTCCATTTTTAGTCATTAATTTTCTTGAACAAATCTCTTTTTCTTACTGTGTGGCAACAAACGGTTTTATGGATGCAGCGACATGTAAGTTACTGCGTAAATTCTTGCATTTCAACCATCGTGAAAATTTCCTTTGAAAGTTTCTTTGAAGCAGTGGCTCTCAACTTGTAGTGCGCGTACCACCGGTAGTACCACTCCCCAGTTGTGCTGTTGGTTCAACACATCCATCTGTCGAACAATTTTTTTGTACATCTCTTGGAGAGTAGCAACAACGCTAGCCTATGCTCTGTTTGATAAGATAGTGAAGAGCTTTTTGTTTCATGTTGTCAGTTACAGCTCCAATGAACTGATCCAGGCTGATAATTGGTCTTCTACCTCCTCTCAATTGTACTCCTTTGAACGAAATTGTTTTTACAAGTTGATTCAAAGTAAAATGCTTCCCGTAGAAAAAATATGGCTTTCAATACTTTTGTGTATACAGTTAGCATTTGCAAGTTTTTGTCTTTTGGAAGCGTGCATGGTATTTCAGTTTCATAGTGTTTCTGACAAATTTTTTACTTCGCTCAAGACATCCGCCATCAACGCAAAAATTTTGACAAAACTGGTTGGCCACAATTTGCAAAGTAATCCTTGAAATCTGGCTTTTACCGTCTAGTTTTATCTTTTGAAGCGTTGTGAAGATTTTGGGCTGAGACCTGAAAAGAATGTCGACTGCTCTGAGACACGAAGTCACGAAGCGAACTGTAAACACCTCTCAGATTCTTTTGGCGATGATATAAAAATTATGGGCACAGTCACTAAGTTCTCGCATGCTCTTCAGTGACTGACTATATAAAAAATATAAACTCTAAAGAAAGTTTTTTTGTGCCACTGAAAGAAATCTAGTGCATTGCCAACAGGAAGTTCATGTCTGTGATTGAGGCAGTGCCGCAATACGATACCAGGGATTTCATCTTTGAGCAACTTTCCAACCCCTGATTTTGCCCGAGCATCACGCTGGCTTCATCACTGCAAAATCTAATGAAAACGATACTTCTAGCAGCAAATCATTGGTGAAACCGTTGTTTCGTTTGCAGTTCAGAGCTGTGTCCTTTAATGAGAAGCGGGCAGAGTTTCCGATTAAAACAAATCCAGCGGAAGGTTAACAGATTCTGCTTCTCTACCAACGCTAGCGTTTAGAAAACCAATTAAAGCTTAGTTGTCACCTAAGCCAGTAAATTCGTCTGTTTGAACATAACCTTGCTCTTGCACGCAAAATTATAGTTAAAAGTTTTTCTTCATCTGTGAGGACACAGGACCAATTATGACAACCACAACGGTTTTACTATGTAAGACACGTCCCCCGTCTGTGGAATTAGCTTGCTGAAGACCAATCAAACCTTCAAAGTCTGTGAAAGGTTTGTTACTTTTACCAAATATGCTGTTCTGAAAAGCCAAGCAGTGGATTGAACTTTGCACACCGTTTTGTGTTAAATCGGTACATTCAGTTAAATGATGCTGAGAGGGGTAGCTTCATAAGGTACAAGAAACATTTGTACTCGCTACTACGACACCGTCAGAACCAGGCCGATTGTATGTTTCAGTTACCAGACTAAAGATCTGAATGATCTTTCCATGTGTTACGGACTGGATAAACAAGGTCATTCAAAAGAACTACCAACAAAATTATTACAAAATGTCTACGAATATTTTTAAAATGGTTCATATTATCGTAAACGTTGCAGTACAGTATTGCTTACAGCATTCTGAGCTTTAGTAAAATGATGCGTTGAATCCGAACACAAAGGACAGAATATATTTTAACACTTTTGCTGTAAAAGCATTGTGGGTTGATCTCCTTCAGTATCCCTCTTCCTCGTCTTTGTCATGGTCATGAAAACAGCAATCTTTCCTTCAGATAAAATTGTTTGAATTGAGAAAAGGCTGAGTAACGTAGCATCGTTTACTCCTGGTATAATGCGGTAGTGTCTGAAACATTTTGTTTGGCGTAATCAGAAATCAATTGTTGTTTATATAGTCGTCTATAAAAAAGCTTTTGAACATTTGAAATCCGGGAACGTTATTGGGAATATATTTCATAACGAAGGAATTTATAAAATATTTTCAAAATTCCAATCCATTACCAATTTCTGATATTTGGTGATACTTCAAAAGGATGCAAAAGAGTTATTTCTGAAATTTTGCACTTGTTTGGGTAATGCATTATGGAACAATGTGTTTTTTCTTGTGGTTGCTTCATATTCACGAATGACGTAGTTGGTTTTGCAACATGATCCTTTATAAACTGTCGTTGTGACTAATGACTTCTATTGATTTGATTGTATATAGACGCATATTGGCTCCTGCAGCGTGATGGATCGTACGTGTTTCGGTGTTCGTACGTTGCCCTTCCTGCGCTCTGTACTGTGCTTTCGATAAGCGCGTTCATTCCGTAATTAGTGTACCTCGTGTAAGGTCTTGTAACTGAGTCCAAGGTGTTGTTTGTCTCGCCTGTTGCAGCGCGTTGCTTGTTTCGTTTGTTGCACTTGCAATGAACCTCGTTCGTTGTAGTGAAGATCTAGTCGATTAAAGCCAGAAAAGTCGAAACCGACTTGTTGCTAGTTCTCGTCATGTAGTATAAAAACGACCTTATGATATTTATAAACTCTTCGCAAATCGTTCACAAAAAAATTATTTATTTGTTTTGTCAACCCCATCAAGTTCTTTATACTGTCCTCAGGTTTCCAAACAACTTTACTTCCAAAAAGTTAAGAAGAGTTCTACAAAAGCAAAGAGCCCGTCAAGGTCATGCAGCTTAAGTTTGGAAAATGGTAGGCTGTAATGTTTTTCCTTCTAATTTGAAGTGGTTGAGTCAGCAGGAAAAAGCAGACATTCGTTATCACACAGATGTGTTGGTGACGAAGTGACTAAAACATTTTAAAAGTACTTTGCTTTCTTATTCAAATTACAGCAACATGGCAAGAACTCCCTGTCACGGTTAAAAGCGCACCTTCTGGAATTTATCAATGGAGGAGAAATTTAACAATTCAGTTGTAAAGCCCCAGTTTATGAATGCATCACATTCTTTTATCAATCGCGTGCTGCACATGAGGGTTTGAAATACTCTGTAACGTTGTTCACGTGGTGCACATGCGTCGTTTTTTGGTTTCGTTGCTGGGCTTTCACGCCTAAACTAGATTTTTTTAATACTGCGTGAATTTAATTACTGTAAAACAGTTGTCTTTGGAGTGGAGATCGCCCTGGTTAGCTGTTTTTGTGGGAAGCTTCTCAATTTCACAACTTAATCCCGGAAAACCATGTGCTCCTTTATAGGCCATTCGTTAATTTGCGCTCTTACGTTGCGTATTTTATGAACTGGATTATCTCACCCATTCTTGCATTTTTGTACAGGACATACTGGTTGTGACCGATTTGTGCTGAAAAAAACAAGCACCAGGAGAAGGATTTTTTAACTGTGGCATTACAAAGTTCTGGACATTTTTTGCAGAGTTTTTCACGGTGTACTGGGCTCGACGCATTGTTTGCTGGATAATTCTTACCGAACAATGGCCTTATCGAATGAGTTACATACTACAGGTCGTTCACGAAACGGATGAATTATCAAGAGCTGGCGACAGCTCCCAAAGCATAGCCACCGACACGACCCTATATGATATTTACAGGTAGGAACGGAAAATGAACAAACTTGTCCGTGTTTTTTTATCTTTATCATATGCCAAGCGTGGTTAATTTCTGAACATTAGCATCAACCACAGTGCCGGATGAAGGTAGCGCCGGGCCCGTAGCATTTCAAGAGCGCGGGGCCCCAAGTTAAAAAAAAAACACCTCAACACATGCAAAACATAAAGTGTGTGAGCAAGGCATCCGTGCTACTAGTTTTAATCTCTACATGCTCTCTCCAATTTGCATCGTGAAATGACAGTCTTGAGTGTATCGTGCTGACCGCTAGTGTTGCCAGATGGTTGTGACTTAAATCTGCTAAATGTGCCGCAAAAAGCTGCTAGATTTTGATGAAAGTCTTGACACAAATTTTCAGCTAAAATCTGCTAAAAGCAGTGAAATTCTGTTAAAAAATCTGTTATTTTTAAGATAATTAAAAGAAGCCTATAAAGTTATGCAATATATTAATTTTTTGTCTTGCACTCGCTCTCAATGAGCATGGACTGAAGATGCTGATCTTGACCACCACACTTTTCGGCCAACAATTTTCTTTCAATCAACCTTGTGAGCAACGTAACTGCAGCTTACCTCGTTTTTTTGTATGATACACAGTTCTTGACGATCTCTTTCAAATGGTTGCATGTTTTCATACAGTAGAAAAATGTTCAGCGATAAACAATCTGAGCATAGCTTCAGCCAGGCCAGTAACCAGCTTGGGACAGCAGGCGGGGCGAAGAGTTTTCTGAGAGGAACCCGAATTTTTTAAATAATCTCCAATAGTTTTAAACTATTTCCAACACATTTTTCCAGGGGGGCGGGTCCCCCTCCTAGTTACGGTCCTGGCTTCAACCCTACAACTTTCTAAGTCTGGTCTTTGTAACTCAAAACTTTATGTTACATTAGGGGGCATGCAAAAAGTTCTTCAGTTTTATCTGAATGCTTTCGGTACCAGTTATGCCTTTCAAGCTCACAGTGTTTCACTATGATTGCATTATTGCAAACTTCGCAAGAGACTTTTCTTGAATCTGCATGATAAGCGGTAGGCACTGAGCCAATTTCTAAGTTCTGAATCTTGCAACCATACATGTCGAAACTTTTGACAGCTTTGGTTTACCAGGAAGTTTTTTACCAGACATTACTATAGGCTACTTACTGGTGTAACTGAAGCACTTGAAAATATCGTGTCGTGGGATAAAAACATATTCTGCCAATGTTGTGTTTTGACCTAACGCGCTCACTAAGCACAGAAGCAAATCATTTAAGCTTCTCCAAGCTATCTAATTACTTGTTATTATGGTACAAATATCTGCTTGAAGCAGCTTCGTTGCATCATAATAAAAATTCCAAATAACTGTAGGCAGCTGGTTGTACTTTTTCCTGGTGTTACTCAATCAAAAACGTCATAAAGAAGAGAAGTGCATTTTTTGATGAAGAAGGTGTAAAAGTTTTCATCTTGAAAAACTGTTGAAACAGGTTTTCGGTCAGGAATTTTTTACCTGATAAACGGTTAGTAAATCCTGCTAGAAAATCAGCTAACTGTTAGATTGGAAATTTTACAGCTAACAGGGAGGAAATCCTGCTAGATTTAGCAGTAAATCAGCTAAAATGACAACACTGCTGACCGCAATCTTATGCCTTTTGTTACGTAACTGTACAAAAAGAATCAAACAAGAATTTCTGTACACAGACAGCCTTCAATTGAAAACCTTTGCTTACTACTTACGTCAAATTTAGCAAAATACTGATTTCTTAGATTGAAAAATATCTTATATAAAATGTAATAAATGAGACTTACTGCCAGAAGACCGAGGGGCCCCCAAAAAGGCAGGGCCCGTAGCAATTGCTACATTTGCTACTATTGTTAATCCGGCACTGATCAACCATCGTTTTGCGATGGACAAGTAATTCCCAACCTTTTCAGTGTCGTGGACACATTTGACGATTTGGCAGAAAGGTGTGGACCCCCTTAACAAAACCAGTCAAAACCCTTTAAGAACATGTGGCTTAATCGATTAAAACCAGTTTTTAATACTAGAAGTACTTAGAATTACCGTTTAAGTTCTTTCAGTTGCTGGATTTTTATGCGCTCATTCCTATTAAAATTACGAACATTCCTATTAAAAACTGCATACGTTTCATGTTTATCAAGTTAGACGGGGCTAAATTACCTATTTGGCCTTGCTTTCTTGACGTGTAACAAAAAGATTTGCCAATTTGGTCTTGGGTAAATGTCGCAAAAGAAAAGGAGTATATTCCCATCTTGGTCCATGGATACCTGCAGAGCAATAAAAGGGGTATATGACCAATTTAGGCATGGGCACATCCAGAGACGGATTAAAGGGTAGGGAGGCCCGGGGAAATTTTCACTGGAGGACCCCTATGGCGTATTTCATAACGTCATCGTTTGTAAAATTTGTTTTCGCTGATTCGCAACGATCTCGTTTGTTTTTGCCGGTAATTGATTTTGTGCCTGCCGAATTTACTCGATTGTTAGCCGCCTTTGATTGTAAGCCGCACGAAATGGTGTTAGAAATTAATGTAAACTGCCCTTGATTGTAAACCGCATATCTAAGCCTCTGAGATGCATTCGCGACGTTCGCGTACTCGTGCGTTTCCCGTTAATTGGCAACCCCGGTATTAATGATGCTTACACCACTACAACTGCCTTATGTTCATCATAATCCCTCCTGTAACCATAGGCGTAGCCAGGGGGGCCAAAGGGGCCATGCCCCCCCCAAATGTTTGGAAAATATAGTCATTTTCTGCTTTGAGAGGCGTTTTTCTAAACGAAATAGTGTTATTCGCCTAATATCAAACATTTTGGCCGCCCAAAATTTTTGGGTTGGCTACGCCACTGCCTGTGACAGATGTGCATGTGATGCTGAAGAAAATCGAATGCAAAAGAAGAGTTTGGTCGACAAAACGTAGCCAAGGAAAGACAGAACGTCATCTAAACTATTCGATAAAGTACAGAAATACAAAATATAAGCCGCCCTTGATTGTGAGCCGCATGAAATGATGAAAAAGATTTATAAGCCGCGGCTTACAATCGAATAAATACGATACTCAGCTGCACATATAGTTAGCTTCGAGAAGAACATTTATGATGTAAGCACTACAGTGTATCCTTACTATGAAAAAACATTTCCATAGGCTAGAGAGTGGCTCGGCAAGAAACAACATTCACCCGAACAACAAACAGAAACCAAAGATCACAAACAAAACACCGGAAAAATAACATGTCAATATGGCCAGCCAGCCTGAGTGTGAAAGGTGCTTCGAAACTTGTATCGTGAGTTTCACCTACATCAGTGCTCTTCAAAGTCTTTGTCATCATGCAACCCCTGATATACTTTCGCGTTTGTCATGGAACCCTCTTTAACAAAAATTTAAAAACACGAATTATTTGTAAGAAAATCAAATATTTCTTTATTAGACACTTCAACAAGTAAACAGTTATTACAGAAGTCAAAAATCAAAAAATTTAATGACTCGGTTGTTCTTGCATTTCTGGAACGTATCTGCTACATTCAAAATTTCGCAAAAAGAACCCGTATCTCAAATATGTGTCGTCCCATTTTCAAACTTTGGCAGTTGAATTACATTTGGTCCGCCTTGGATTAGGCGCCTCTTTTACATTTGAACTACACTGCTCATTACCGTCCACACCTTCGCTGTTGTTATTATTTCGTTTCACATAAGAAAATATGCTATTTGCTATTTGTTTCATCTGGCTTGACTAAACAGTAAAAGGTTGGCTTTCACACTGTTTACTTCATTCCACAAAGGCTGAACAGCAGCTCTAGTCCGTAGTCACTCTCTACTACTCTGATCAGGGTTGCCAGACGTACGTTTTGTCAAGGGGCCAAATCTAGCTCCGAAAAGAGCCAAAAGAGAGCCAAATTCTAAGACAAGGCACCAAAAAAGGGCCAATCATTTTTTTCAAATTTATCAGCAGTTACAGCGTCATATGAACCCGTACTTAGCAATTTATGAAAGAGCAATGTTCTTCAATCACAATTGTAGCTCAACAGCAAAGCAAGTACATGATAAAAGATCCTAACAGAACAACTTACTTTCCATGTGTAGCCATCAACTGAGATAAATTTACCATCCTCGATAAGTACCAAAGCGATCAACAACAATCTGAACAAAACCGACAAACATGTGCACCACCTATAAATAACAGTATAAGCTAGGTAACGTAACAGGTCTAACTGCTACCTCTGCAATTGCTGCAAGTAACACCCAGCCTGGGTATTCTGATGAACTTGCTTTCACATTAACTCAGAAAGTCTAACGAACCTAACAAAATTTTCTAATCGAAAACCTTCAATATTTAGGAATTTGGTGAAAATCTGCAATCAGTTAGTCAAACATGTGAAAAACTATGGCTTCTCGGGAAAGGAGCCGGGGTGGTCAGATCTAATTTTTGCAAGGGGCCAAATCTATCCTGGAAAAGGGCCAAAAATGAGCCAAAGGCCAAATGAAAATTTTGGAGCCAGGAAGGGTTATTTGGGACCAAATTTATGAGATTTGACCCCAAAAGGGTCAACCTGGCAACCCTGACTCCGATGTACAGCACTGCGAACTGTGCACCGGCAACATCGTATAACTATGATGCAACAACAACGTCCTTCTTAGTTGCACAACAATGAACAACAAATGACGCACCAACTATCGATATTTCTTGTCTGCCACCTGCACTCAACCTCCTGTACAACTAACTGGCCTACTTGGAGTCTGAATGCAGCACGGTGATCTAAAAAATTTCATAATGACGCTTCAACATACTGAATCAAGAAATTATTTTCCCTAAAAACGAGGACCCCTCACATAACCCAACTCACGGAACCCCACTACATGTTTTGCGGAACCCTGCAGTTCAGCGGAACCCCTGTTGAAAAGCACTGGCCTACATTTTAAGGTGCCGTGGTTAACACCACTGTTTTAACGTTGCTTCTTAAAAGCTTCGCTGAAAAAAAAGGCTTCAGTCGCGGCGTTTTAGCTAACACTGGCAGATTCTTGCGCTTTTTCCCCTTGGAAACTTTGCCGTTTTAGCTGCTGATGGCATTAACAGATTTCGGCATCGCGCAACCTAAACACTGTAATCTCGTTTTCTGTTCTTTCGTTCTATAAATCGACTGATCAAAAACCTTTTCTGACGGACCACGCAATGACATGTGGTGTAAATGGCTTCACTGGCTTCATATGTTTATAATGTAACGCAAGAATAGTAGCCATCGGAGGAAAAGTGCATTTCCACCATATGTTACCCTTTATGACGAAACAAAGGTCACAGTTCGGCTGCGGTTATCTCCAGACCGTACAAAAAATTACAGAATCATTGATATGAAGCAGCAACCACAGCAGAACTAGCTTTGCTGCTAAGCACGCAAATAGTATCGTTTTCGCGACACTTGTGCAGTAGGCGTGATGAACGAGTAGATAAATCCATGCCAAATGAACGTTTATTGGGAAAAGTTACAAGCAAAATTCAAATATATTTGCATTGAATAAAACTGAAAATATTTATATTCTGTAGTGAATACTAAAACTGGCAGGAAGTCAAACTTGCAGATAAATCATTAATGATACTCAAGCAACATTGGAAGATAGAGTTTGTATTCTTGTATCTCTTTTGAATCACGACAATTTTTCAAACGAACATTTTATTTAAAACAAATAAATGTCATCACGGGGGGTCCCCTTGGAGTGGAGGGCCCGGGGCAACTGCCCCCCTTAATCCGGCCCTGGGCACATCACGTGTGATAATCGCGCGCAGCAGCACCGGTATTCTCCAACATTTAAACTTAGTCGTGAGCTAAATCATATGCACATTTTTTGACGTTATTTGGCTAAAAAGTGTCGATATTGAAAATAGCATATCTTCAATTCTGTGGGATGTGTTGGATGGATGCAGATGCCCAAGCTTCGAGCGTCTTTACAATTAAATGTTAAACACTATGAAGAGAAGCGTCAATATTGATTTCTACGTGGGTGGTAGGAAAGGTCAATCAAGTCGGCAAAATTGAATGGGAAAATAATTGCACATCCCAAATAGACCAATATAATTACTTCACACGAGGAAGGATCACGCTTACGTGTTGCAAAAAATCTATATTCACAGGTATCAAGAAAGCGAAAACCGGATTGTTCTATAAAAGTAACAGTTAAAGCTTCATAAATAGGTGATTTAGTTATGATGTCATGGAACAAAGAATAGTGCCGTGATAAAACCATTTGGTCACTGTCATCCCTGATATCTGGTTAGTTCCAATTACATGGATGCTATGACCATCCACGCTTGGACAACTAGATAATTCTCGTTTTTTCAGTCAATGAATTAGAGCAAAATGACGCTGATTCTCATTTTAATCTAATTTGCAAATCTAATTTCTGGTTTTGCCAAAAATTCTAATCTTTCCAACGGCATTTTTTAAAGATGGAACAAGAATATATTCTCGTGAAAGGAAAATGCAACAAAATGGTCACACGTGCCATGTCGCCATCATTTGGGCAGCAAAGACAACGAAAACTCGATCATTTTCTTTTCTCATTAACAACAGCAGTACAAACTGCGTAGCCTTATCAATGATATTGATTACTTCACATTGCCTATCCACTCACACGCAGATTGGAGTAAATGTAATTCGAATTCGAATTTTAGTTCAATTTCTAGTTTTCGCCAAATACGCTAATTTTAATTCTAATCTAATTTCTGACAGCTGATGTAGCTCTAATTTTAATTTTAATCTAATTTAGAAAAGCTAAAAATTATAGTTGTCCAAATCTGACCATCCCGTGGAAATTTTATTTACTGTTTGAGCATCATATTGTTGATGGCATTTCAAAAAGTCGCTACATACAGAAAATACCATAGTTTGCACATGTCAGGTTTTGGTTCAGCAGGAAATATTTATTTTTTGCCAATATTTGTCAAACAAATGACACCATAGATTTGTTGTATTTTTGTTGTCCATGGTAACCACAAAGTGCACAGTGCTTGCAAGGCCTTCACACACTTTTCATTTGCTTTTTTGTCTTGGTTGAAAAAGGTGCTTCTCGTTGTTAGTTTTGTCCAATTGGTAGATCTTCAGTGCGTAACCATTGCTTTCGTATTAATTTATATATAATCAGTTTTCTTAAAGATTTGACTTTGGTGGCCGTAAAGAAATTCGAGAGACCGCAACTACTTCATCTGAATATTGAAATGGTCATAAAGCGAGGTTTTATTGCATTTTGACGGTGGTTATGCAGAGAGGTTCTTCTGTATTTTGAGAGACCGTTCGAAAATTTCGATCGTTCAAAACTCCTTGAAAACACCGGATACAATAGTCCTAGGCTTAGTTCTATAGCAATATTGCATTTCTGTCATTGCTCATCAGGGTATTTAGAACTGAGAGCATCAGCCTGTTCCGGCTTGTTTGGAATGGTTTGAAGTCATTTGGCATATTTTGATAAGCTATTTAGCATTTTTGGTCCATTTGCACATGGCAACGCTGGTTCCCAGAGTTGCGCTCAATTTGTCGTTTGCAAGCTTGACCACCACGGAGCGTCGTTTGGCATTTCGCTATTTTGCTTTCATCTTACACATATAAAGGTCATGGACACCCCAAAGCCCTTCTATGGACTGCTGGGGGCCCATGGACCCCGATTGGGAACCATTGCGATAGACCATCAAACATTCCAACGATCACATGAAATTCCATTCTGAAAGAGTAAGTAACAATGTAAAAGGGATGGCGATAGCTCACTGGTGCACATTCCACCTATCAAAGGGTGGGTGTTCGATCCACTGCCACTAAGTGAAGCGCCGTAGCGCTCCTTGCGCAAGAGCGTTCACTTCAACCGCCAAGGAAAAAACGAATTTTAGGCTTTGGTCTGATAACAATTGCCGTCACCCCAGTTATTAAAAAAATGAATATCCGGTATATTCGAAGTATTCTAATTCGTACTACAAAACTTGTCAAATTCCTAACCAGAGCCGGATTTACAAGTAGTCTATGTAGGCTTAAGTTTAGTGCCTCAAGGTCCAAGGGGCCTCCAGCAAACTGTGGTAGCGTACGCATAGGGTCAGTTGCCTGTGTATGATCAGTTCTATAAATATTCGTCGAAGTTTTGTGTCCTAATCATTTATGATTCTTAAAAGTCATTCGGAGATCAGGTTGCTATTGAGTACTTGCGCAAGTTTGCACCGCTCCTTTGCTAAGCAAATTATAAAAAAGATCTTAATGAGCTTGAACAGCAAGCAAAAGTCACTTTCCCAAATTGGCAACCACAGAACTACCCCAAAGAGATAAAGAAAAGGTAGCAGTAAGAAAATGACAAATGCGCGATTGGGTCTGATGCTTCAGATTTTTAGTTTATCCAACCAAGCGGACCCTTATTTCTTAGATTGATGGTCACTAACTGCTCAGGAGAAAGGTCTTTTTCAAGATTCAATAGACAAAAAAGAATTAAAGGGTCGCAGTGCTCCAGGAAAGGTTGCCCACACTAAGCATTCAGTGCAAAAGTGATAAACTTAGACAAACAAATTTAATGAATCTCTGGATTATTCTGTTATGAAGAAGACCAGGACAAAACCTTTCTAATTGTTTACTATGCTCTGTTCAGCCATACTAGATTCAATGATTGTAGCTCTTTGTACATATTTCGATAACGACGGCATAACGGACGTTTAAACCAGTCCCATCGCCACGGGGGAGCATTGGTGGGCTCAATCCTCTCAAACTTAAATATGAAACACTAGAAATCAGTGGAGATTATACAATTTTCAGAATGTTAAGTCCTCTGCGCAAATGTAAATCTTCTCATTGAAAACTTCCTGGCGACGGTTCTGGCTGGCTTCTACCTCAAATCCTTTTGCGCGACGGCTTGGTTGCGTTCGATTATATTAGCAGTCTGAAAAAGTAACAAACACACGAATCGTGAACTTAGCAGTTGCAACCATTCGGGTACGTTTTACTTGGCTTGTTTTGCTCGTGTGTGAGAGTTTTACAGCCGTGGCAAGCGAGTCTCAGCGTGGTCCTCACGTTGTGCTTTAACGTCTTTTTGCCGCCACGTGTACGTGCAGTGTGTTTGTTTTCTTTGAACAGAGATAAGAAAAAATAGATGTAAATCTTATGATAAATGAGATTTGTTTTTTTGCGAAATATTTAACCGTGACGTTTTCGGTTGGTATGCTTGCCAGTGTTAATATCCTGTTCCCGTCGGCCAAGTACGCTTTCAACTATTCCGTGACATTGAACGTTGTGGCGTCGAAGGCAGCAAGCGCAGTGATCGTGCGGCATTCTATTAATGATATAGAATTTTTTATTGGCCGTATTTTTGGATCGCCAATATCGTAATATTCATCTTTGCACAAATTGAAATGCCTTTCCAATTTTTTCACATAACAGTGGGAGAGTGGGTCTCACAAATGGATTAGCCTACCTAGGGCCTCGCATCAGCTAAATCCGGCCCTGTAATTCTAACCTAACGATGATATGAAATACTTTCACCTCCGTGCAAAAAACAATCAATGAATTTTAAAAACAAAACGAATTTTTAATTCAGCAAATTTTATTGGAAAACACCCATACCTCAAGATTTTCATGGAAACATAAAATGCGTCATTTTATTTTTAGGAATCAGGTTTTGCCTGAAATTCAGCAAGGACCTAAAGACATCTTGGCACTCGATGCCGATCCTAACATCTTGGAGTTGTTCTTAAAATATACATCAAACAAGAATTCAAGTGATATTTTCCTCGATAAAGGCAAGTTGGATGATTTGACCAAACGTACGGTCAACTTGGATCTTTTACTGGAGAGCAGCATCGCAGCAAATCGTCAGCAAATCGCTTCTCTCCACAGTGGAATCACCTCACCACCAACGTAATGGTGATCAATGAAGTAATTGCCGTTCTTTGAAGAAATTCGATTGCATGTTGCTGTAGAAACCAGCTTTGTTGGTCATGAAATCTTCGAAATTCAGGTAACGGTGTGATCGCAAGAAAACCAGTCAGCGATATTGGCATGTGCAGCAGTATTTCACCGAAAAAGTGCTGCATTCATCTTGTGTCTTCGATGCTGTTTTCATGTTGCGTGTTGAAGTCGTATGTCACAGATACACTTCGGCGTAGCGCTACACTGCAGAGCTACTCAAATGGCCGACCGCGTTCCAAATCCGGACCTTTGGACGGTGAAGACCGGACCTCATCAGCCTCTCGTAGAAATATTCTATACACAGAGTTTTATCCAAAAGTCTAACACTTTTAACCGTTCTTTTTCGTCAACTGTGCTATTGCCGATCAAGTTATTGCTTAGTTATATTGCAATGTACAGTATACTTGAGCTGTCCTTGTTATTTTTTCAGTCAAAATAATGTTTCATTACCATTCTCCAACAACCGCTTGCCATTAAAATGTCTATACTGGCCAGTGGCGTACGCAGAAAATTTTCATGGGGGGTTGGTTCAGGGTCATATGGTGGTCATTTGTATTTGGTGTGCGCTGTTTGTAACGTCACAATTTGACGTCATGTCCATGTTTCCAAACAAACGTTTTGGCGAAGTTTGTTGACATAATAATGCATATTTTTCTACACGCACACCCCTTATTTCATGTGCCATTGCACTGAATGTAAATTATCAGCGCTCCAAGTTAGGCTATCGGAGGAAAATAAACTCAACGCTACGACACAGCAGTTCATAACTGCAAAAATATCAGG
>JGI24022J15233_10000731_pt1 | contig 23292 bp, 7 predicted proteins | sample Ectturendosymbi2_FD_15233 | JGI IMG/M metagenome (IMG submission 15233)
AAAGGGCAGCGGTGCGCAATATTCCCTCTCAGGTGCGCCACTGCGCAGTAACACCAAAAATCATTATCAATTTTTGGCAGAAGTAGAACGCTTTTTGAACATGTTGCACAGCTAAAATTCGGCAATAAACCTGGAAAAGTGTATACTGTATTTATTCGATTGTAAACCCCCACTAACAATCAAGGACAATCGAGGGCGCCTTACACTTTTGCTTGAGCTTATCGAAAGGTCTAGATCAAGGGCTCAAAATGCTTTTTGGGAATTCTCAAATAATTAAAATTTACGTTATTTGGGTTATTCACCGGTATTTAAAGTGCTCGGCTAGGGAGTGAACAAGTTCCTTTGAAACGAACGTAGAGGCGGCTAGAAATGATTTGCCTTGAACGCTTATGATGCTTTGCTCAGGAAATAAGATGTAAAAGCTGTTTCTAGTAAAGTTCAGGTACCGCCATTGTTGCGTCAGCGTCATAATATCAACCTACTATAAATTCTAACCGGAATGCCGTACCGGCAATAATTCTTTTACCGGAACTTAGTTCCGGCTTACTTTCACCTCTGGTTCTAATTCTAATAAGTTGTCCGTAGTCGTATCAACAAAGAAGTTCACTTCTCCCGTTGTCCGGTTTGTGCATGATGAGCGTTCACAGTTAAAAAATTAGCAAAGACAACCAACGCTTTATTGGTTGCTTTGGACGAGATCCCAGACGTTTGCAGCTCTTGTTTCTAAGTGATGCAGAAAGTCTTGCTAGCAGATCCCGCAACCAGGGGGAGGTCAACCGGGATATTGCTCCCACCCCGAAATTTTCAAAGACATGCTCGGTTGTTAGGTACAGCATTAAACTACAATCATTTTGCGACCCCTCGAAATTATATCTGGGTGTGGCTCTGCTTGCTAGGTAAAATAAAGCCATAATTTATGGATTCGTTGAAGAGCATGGCAATCCTTACTTAAAAGAAGTACCCTGCGTTGAAAATCTGCAGATAACGTAGTGTGCAAATTGCAAATTATCACAATATATCTTGCTATTGCTGCCAACGAAGCGCATTTTTTGTGACTGTTACCGTAACGTGGAGCATTTTCATTGCGGTGAAGAAAGGGTAAAGCATTTTGTTAACGTCCATTTACATTACATCGTCAACAACTTGAAAATGATAAGCAAAATTTCGACGTTGCCCCCCCTGGACAAATCTCTGCGGACGCCCATGAAAGGCACTTAATTGGCAAAATGGAATTCGAATGCACGACAACGCAGCATCACTATTCAAAAGCAAAGACAACGCAGCGACCTGCGACCAACAGTTTTCTTCAGCTCACAGACGCTGCACTAATCAACACGTGAGGAATGCGCAATTCGGTCAGAGAAATTGCTTGGACGAAACAACGGGCTAGCCAATGACTTATCTTCATACACTAGCGTACGGAGGGGGGGCACTGTGCAATGGCACCCCTCAGATCCTAAAAATAAAAAATATATAAACAGTATTCGGCAGCGGCGTAACTAAGCGGGCGCAAGGGCCTCAATTTAAAATAAACTAACTTTGTTTTCTGGTCACTGATATAGGCCTACGCACTACGCAAATTTTTCTATGACTACCGTACGTTTCCTCTGCTTGATATTCATTTTACGATTTCATTCTTTCACTGACAAAATTGCTTCACAGGTGGCTGTTAAGCTTTTGCAGCACGGTAAACACCTGCCCGAAGAAAGGTGGGAATCTGTTCTGTTGGAAGCTTTGCATGTGATCCGTTCTCTAGCGTGCCTCTCGACGAATGAAACTCCGCATGAACGTTTGTTTCGTTTCTCTCGCAAAGCCATGTTCGGTGCCGCACTTCCCTCGTGGCTGCTCTCGCCACGTACTGTGCTTCTGAGACGTTTTGCGCGAAACAAGGGAGAACCGCTTTGCGACCCTGTCGAACTGATTGAGGCTAACGGAAATTACGCCGTCATACGTCACAGAGACGGACAAGAGAGCACTGTGTCAACGTCTGACTAGGTTCCTTACCCGAGACCACATGAAGTCCAAACCCAACGCCCTTCTGAGGCGCCTGTCCTCAAACTCCGAGGTTTCCCAAGCACTCGACGCCGACGCAGCTGTGATTCCGGCCCGACACCACGTGACGGTGAACTTGAAGTGTCCGACGACGGCTCGCCAGTGCCGAACTGTGATTCGCCTGTACCCATGTTGCGACGTTCAACACGACAGCGACGACCCCTTGACCGTTACGGGGAATGGACGGTTTAACCGGAAGCATTTACCCTTTTGCCTATTTTTATTTGTTGGGGAGATTGTGAGGAATTTGCCCCGCTTGAACGGCGATTCGTGATTGATGGCGCGGCACTGATTCGAAGTTGACGTGTTACCGTTTTGTTCTGTGATTCTCAGTCGTGAAGTGACGCTCAACTGTTAAGTGGACTTTTGACTTGATTTATTCGTCGTTATTTATCGTTTCTTTACTTGTTTTGTTCAGATGTGTTGAAGTTCAACTCATTAAAAACCTAGCGATAAACGTCTCAATAGGTCTGCTTCTGTAACATATTCATTCATTCTAATGTTCATTGAAAATTGGTTCCTTTTTTCGTACGATGGATCTTTGTATTGTTTCCGTTTATTAGTCAATGAATCAATCGTTTTCCCAAAGATGACTTACTTGTAAGTCGAAACGTCGAACAAAATAACGTTTTCGTTAATTGTGGTAATATAGTTGCAGGTAAAAATTATGGTCCCTCTACTAATGTTGCCATTGCACAAGCCATACTGGACGACTCAGTTGTCAATTGGTTGAAGTTTGTGGATTTAATCCGCTCTAGTGTTTTATGGTTTCATGCTCTGCCCTTCATGCATTAAAGTTAGTGACGATGAAAACAGTTTCTTTCAACGTTCAACTTACTTCCATTTATATTGTTACTGCGAGGAACGGGAATGACTGTCTACTGTAAACTTTAATGCAAACCACTCCACGAACTTCACAGCACGAGGGTTTAGCCAGAAATGTTATACACGTCATGCATTCAAGATACGTTGTAACAAAATAGTGAAGTTTCCAAAACATTAACCAACATTCTCCATTGATCCACAATAGCAAGAGAATGGTACTGAGAGCGATACCATTTGCCTACACAGGTTTGAGTTTCAACCAATGCAAACTGGCGACGAGTTTTTGAATGGCAATCACTATTACAGTAAAAACATTTATTCAAAAAGGCGCCATTATCCTAGCAATTTTGAAATTCGGAATTTTTTAGCCTTGAGGTTCAGCACGAAACCAGATCTATTAGTTTTATGAGATTCGTTTGTAGAGATTTCAATTATTCCCACCAATAACTTCCTTTTTTGCAGATGTTTGACGAAGGGCATAAGGCTTTTGCAGATTACTTAAAATTATTCGTAGTCATCAGCGAACATACTACGTCGGATCATCACAATTGATTTTGCCTATTGGCTACAAAAAAAAAAACAAAAAAAGAACTATACATATTGGAAAAATTAAATCTAAACGTATAATTTGCGTATTTACAAGAGGGTACAAAAACGCTTTTCAACTCCATCAATAAAATTTAACGGCGTAGGAAGCCGTTGGCAGCTTGAGATTATATCTTGGAATACTACCACTTCCTACGAATTGAAAATGTGCAAAATTGGCAAATAGAGCCCCGAGCAGTTTCGATAGGAGTAAACAAAAATATTATTACCTAGTCACTGCTGAAAAACTTGTTTGCAAGAAGTACTAAAGCAAAAAAAATAGTGGAAACCACGCAAAGTGTAACTCTGTGAAGAGTTGCAAGCACATTGCAAAAAACAGTAGGTGTATGGGATAATTCAGTTTTGTGAATTCTGATCTGTTCATTTTGCTTCGTTTTATGAACAACCACACACCCTGACAGCACTGCCGCCATGGTCCTCGCAGAACAGGTAACACTGTTTGAAAACGACGCTTTCGCTTCGGCGTAGCAAGTTTCATGGCGTTGAAGCTCTCATTCACGTGCTCGACTTTGTCCAAAGCTGCACACATTTCCACCGTGAAACACCCATGCAACCTGCTTCACCAAGGCAGAAAATACGCCTCTAAACAATTCCTACCGTAATGGATTCATTTGGAGGAGCCTGTTGATAAGACATGTCGCCATACATCCATGAGGAATACAAAAGGCACGAGAAAATGTAAAACAAAATCCTGCGAAAGGTACTTTTAAGTATCTATTTGCTGCCAAACCAGCATCATGCCCAACAGATCCTTCACGTAGCTGCTTTCGCTTATTTTTAGTAGCATTTATCCGGATTCCAGAATTATCATGAAAGAACCACTCATATTAAGAATCTTCCACGCTCGCAAAGCAGTCAGGTAGAAATGTCTGCTTAGGTGCTACAAACTACAAAAAGTTAACTTGGAATACTTTTAAGCATTTCAACGCGGCGTGCTCAAGCAAACAAATAGCAATTCCGATTTGGACGAACACCAAACTTTTTATTTTACGCAGCCTACGCCAGGGGTCTTAAACACGTGGCCCGCGAAGACGTTCTTTTGCGGCCAAATAAATAACATTTACGTTATCTGGTTTATTCACCGGTGTTTGAAAAAGTGCTCGGCTAGCGAATGAACAAATTCCTTTTAAACAAACGTAGAGACGGCCAGAAATGATTTGCCTATAACTCATGACACCTTTAGCAGGAAATAAGATGAAAAAGCTATTTGTAATAAGGTTCAGGCACCACCATTGTTGGGTCAGTGTCATAATACGGCCCTCGAATTACTTAGTCAGTCCTCGTTTAGACCTCAGAGCAATTCTGAGTTTGAGACCACTGGCCTACGCACTTGCACTACTTTCCTCTTTTCAGATGCGATTTTAAGGCATAATCCGACCTTGCGCACCTCTGGATTTGTCGAAATGAAAATCATCACGTAAAAATAAACAAAATAGTAAATATGCTGAACACACACGTTTGTGCAATCAACAACCTGCAGCAATGTGTTATCAAGTGCATTGTAAATACAAGAATTAAATACACCCCGAACATAATTCGCATGGTAATGTGGCAAATGAAGCAACACCAAAATAAAAAATAAAACGGCGACCTTTTCGTCAGAGATAGAAAGTGGAACACGTATCCGGGCCTGGGAACAAGTACAGGTGCAGTCTAAGTTAAACTACGCAAGGCCACAGCCTGCACAATACCAAAGTCGATTCGTTTATCTGAGATGTCAAAACCAAAGAAAAAGTAGTGTCAAAGTTAGAACCAAACGTTTTCAGGGTTAAGACCAGAAGCGAGGCCATTTCTTGCCATAGCGATTTCGCAGAAGTTCGTTTTACGCAGTGGATGTGGATGCCGTTGCATCCAAAACATTGAAAACCGTTTTGAGCAAGTGGAGCGTTAGTTGGCGACGGTTTGAAGTAATGGGAAATAGTCTCCTATCACAGTACACTTATGACCAAGTAGAAAGCCGTGAGACCAGGACCAAGAGCAGGCACATATTTTCCAAAACAAAACAGAAGCCCACTTTTCTTGTTAAGCGAGAATAGAAGCACCGAAAATTGGCTTCACGAAACCTACCAGTCGCAGAAAGTTGCCACTCACACGAACAAATAATATTATTGTATCGGAAAAGATTTCACAGGCCTGGAAACAGCCAAGGAGCATGGTTTACCGCCGAGAATTCTGAAGAGCTTTATCGTGCAATTCATAGTGCTTCTGCATGTGAGCTTTCTGTTTGAAGCACTTCCCGCACGTTGGGCAACAAAAAGGTTTTTCTCCTGTGTGGCATCTCATATGCCTGGTGAAGTCGCACTGAAACGCAAATCCTTTGCTACAGACAGCGCACTGAAATCGCTTTTCTTTTTCATGCAACTGTCTGTGTTTGCGGATGGCATTCTTTCCCGCAAAAGTTTTGCCGCACATTCGACATCTGAAAGGTTTCGCAACAACATCGCGAGTTGGTGCACAGCGTCGGAACTTGATAAAACTTTCCAGGAATGGATTGCAGCGATCATTCTGAAAAATTTCTTCATGGCAAGCTCGTAAGTGACTAACAAGGTCTTCCTGTGACGGAAACTCTTTTGAGCATAACACACATTTCACAGAATCAGAAGTACGTTGCTTTTCTAAAACAGCCAAGTTTCCTGCTGCTTGGAGAGCAATCAAATTCTCATGGTGCAGTTCAGCTGGTCCTTTGGGTACTCCCACTTCAGGTGCTTGCCTGTGTGGCGTTGCGGTGTTTAGCGCTTGGGGCTCTGGTGTAAAGCTAGTACCAACTACCCCAGGTAGTTCTTGTTTATTGCATATTTCCAATAGTTTTGACTGAATGTGAGCAACGTCTTGCAATTGCTGAGTTGTGCCAGTACATGCGTTCTTTATTAATTTTGCACAAATTCGTGAACTAACATTACAGATATCAAAGTGGTTAGAGTTATCAGTGACAACTTTTGCGAAGGACTCGTCATCATCGGCCGATCGGTAGCTGTTTTCCAAATTACGTGTAGCCATGGCAATGTCTGACCTTCCGCTTTTCAGTAAACTTAGTATCTCTCCTTTCATTGAGGCTATTTCAAGCTTGAAGTCATTCTGCAATATTTGCATTTCCTGTTTAAAATGCTCAAAAATCAAATTCAAACCATCAGATAATTCTTTTCGCAATAGCTTGATTTCCTTAAGCACATCCTGATTATAAGGGACAAACTCTTTTTGCACAGTAACGTTTTCTACACCTGCAGCATCCATATTCAGGTTCTGGACTGTTCTGCAAGAACAGTGCAAATTTATAAACCAGGTATTTCATAAAAAGATTTAATTTTTCCAACTCAAAAAGTTTACATATACATGAAAAAACACTTTCACAGTTGTAGTAACAAAAACAAGATTGACAAAATATTCTCAACGACAAATGGATGATATCACTTTTCAGTTAATAACGTTTTGCAAAATAATTCTTTACATCCTTATTGAACCAACCACTGATGTTCGCAGAAAGCACAACACATTCACCATAAAACTGTCAGAATAAAACACTTGACTTTCCAACAAGGGCATTGGTCAAAGCATGAACACACAACCCAACTTTTTTTGGTCATAGGCTGAAATTTGACTAAAATTTTGTTCAAATGACTGAAAAAAATCAAGTCAATTCAGTTAGAATGTCTGAAAATACAGACTGGTGAATGCTGTTATGGAGAGTTTTAATACTACTATAGGACAAATGACAGGAATGTCTCAGCAAAAAAACAGCACAAAACAAAGCCAAAATAATGGATGTCGATCAAGAATGTATTAATAAAGTGAAAGCAAGTGTAGTAGTCATAACCAAGAACTGGTACCATACTTTCTCACTGATAAAAACAAACAAAGTGTGAGTGCCATCCACAATGTTAAGTGATTTTATGTCGAATTTCAACAAGACTGCAAACATTAAAAAGCACTTGCAAAAAGTCTATTAGTATTACTTCTAAACATTATGGCTATTTTGCATCATATAAAACAAAAATAGGTTTAAGTCATCCTGCATCCAATTGCAAGCATTTCTTCAACATATCATCACCAACTACCAAGTTTTTCATAGATAAATTTTTTCCATGTGACAGTATACAAGGTCACACATAGTTATGACAGTTAAGTCTAACCTGAAATGGTTTTACAGTAAACAGCTCTAAAATCCACTTTAACAGACATTTTCACAAAGCATGACAACAAACGATGTAAAAATTTAGAAATTCACACTAATATAACAATTATGTGATGTTGAAACAACAGCAAAAACTCTTAATGCATGAGGTGAATTAACACCTTACTGCTAATACTGAAGGATAGATAGTGCACTACCTAGGTGAGTGAAGTAAGCTAGGGCAAACTGCTAAAACCAGTCAGTATGCATGGAATCATAACTGCATCTGGTCTTACACCCCTTTTGACAACCTCAAATTCATTTACTTATTTTGGATAATAATGCATCCGTGGTAATAGTTGTGCTTATATTCTGGTGCTGCTGGGTTATAGCAACATGATTTTTTACACAAAGATTGATTTGTTACGATCATTCTTATAAGAACACACAAGCCTTAGCAGACAAGATATGTTGAAGATTACCTGAAACTGACATTCACATGCATACACACANATATAAACACAATGAACTTCCTCACAGGCTGCATGCATCACAAGAAAGAATTTTAGACCTATTCTCTGTTTCGCATAAAAAAAACTGAACATTTTTGCAGATGCAGCATTATTGATACTATGCCTTGGTCTTCATCAGTGGTTCTAACTTTTTCAACCACCTATTCCTAAATATATTAGATTGTAGATCGATCTGCAGTTATGTCATAGGTCAAAGTGGTGGTCATTGTTGTTTGTGCATCTTGAGGGATAAAAGAAAACACTTTGGCATTCCAGTTAAACACCACTGGTCTAGTTGTTCATCTTTGATGTTGCAAAAAACACTATCAAAATATGTTTCTCAAGTTGCAAACGAATATAACTCTTTCCCACCTCTGCAGTGGAGATGACATATGCTTGGAATAGCGTTTCTAATTGCATGAGGCAACTTGCATCCAATTTAGCATCATCATGTTACTGCCTCAAAAAGCATACCTTGTTTAAAAAACACAAGTTAGCACTGCTATTTCTCATTACTGTATTTACTTCTGCAATTATCAACACCTTGGCTGCTGGCTACGAATATATCGTACCTAGAAACTGGGCTAAAATCAAGCATATCTTAGTTGTCTTACCAACCGCATAGCTCCTCCGCCAATTGCGCTAGAGAGCTGTTCAAACCCTCAAAAAATTCAGCAAGTGTTCTAATTTGCAATGAAAACAATTTTTTGTTTTGGATTCCGTTTTTTTGTGAGTGACATCATAAGTGAGGTTGGTTTTTGGCCATTTTGGCTCATGTTACCTGCCCAGGGCCCAACCACTGGACGGAAGTATTTTGCTGAAGTTTTCATTGGGAGCTAGGCGAGAATCTGAGCCTTTGATTAACTTTCTGGCATTTCTGGTTCAAAAGTTATAGCCTAAAATAAACAACACTGTCTATTGAAAGAAATCCTTTCTCAGCACAGAATCAGACACTAAGATCTTACAGAGTATACATTTCGCTTACATTATATATATTACAGAGTATATATGTCGTATATATTTCTTACAGAGTATATAAGTAAACTAAAATAAACAAATTAATTAATAATTATGGGATTAATTAACCATAACTTTTGAACCCAAAACCCCAGCAAGTCATCCAAGTATCAAAAGACTCCGATGTTAGCCTAGTTTCCAATGAAAACTTCAGCGAAATACCACCATCTAGCAGTTTGGGCCTAGGGCCAGTTGAAGTGGGCCAAGGTGGCGTAAAAGTACTCCACTAATGATGACATCACTCACAAAAATCCAAAACCCCAAACCAAAAAAAAATTTTTCATTGCAAACTGCAAGACAAGCTGAGTCTTTTGGAGGCTTTGATCAGCTCTCTAGCACTTTCGGCGCTGGAATTATGCTCATGCAAAGCCACGTACCAACAGGCTGTTTTCGTGCGAACCGCTTGAACTAACCTGCAAACATGTTCATATCTACTACTCAAGTGACTACTGTATGCAGTGTATGCTGTACTGTATGCACTGTAAGTGACATGATATGCAGCAGGTGGTGGTGTTTGAGAAGTTCTAATAATGTCTATCTTCCCCATTGATGTCTACTGCCTTGTTTGTCAAAAATGTTTTGATATCATACAGTACTGTGCGAATCAATTGGGACAAGCAACTTTTTTGTTGGTTTTGGAAGGTTTTGTCAAATCACTGGCAGTAAGTTGGAAATTACCACTGAAATGCCATCTTTCAATTGCTTGTCATACAGTTTAATGTAAATCATCACCATAGTGTCACCACAATCACTGTTCATGCCAATGTTTGCGTCGTCAGAACTAAATTATTTGTGCAGTAGAGTTGTGGCTTTGCAGCGCAGAGCTGAATAATTTACAGCAAAGTTGATTTTATTTTACTGCAACTTTTGGCATTCCTGCAGCATTTCAAACAACTTTTGCCATGGATGTTACACCTGAAAAAAAGCTCAAGCTGTTATGTTAAAAAAGCATAGCAAACTATCCATCAGAGCGATTGGAGAATGATTCAGTTCAGCAAAAATCAACAGTAAAGATGGCAGAAAGTGGAATGATTTTAACATCGAACGTCGAGGAAGGAAGATGTGGAAGAAAAACAAAGACTACTGCAAGTGATGATAAAATGATTATTACCAGCAAAGCACCCTGGAAAACAAATAGGGAGTTGCAAGTGATCCAGCTATTTCAGGGGTGATAATTGATCCATCAACTGTTTGAAAAAGGCTCCTCACACCTGGGAGGATTGCAAGAAAACCCAGCAAGAATCTTGCATGATGAAAAAACGACTTCAGTGGGCTAAAAATACATAGATTGAGGTGCAGAGTAGTGGAAAAGAGTTACATTTTCTGATGAATCTCACTGTGAAGTGCATGCTTATCAATCTCGGTACATTAGAAGTATTGGTGAGCCAATCAGAAAAGCACATATTCAACAAGCTACAAAGCATCTTCCCAAGATGATATTCTGGGGATTTTTTTCTTCAGGACCTGGAAGACTCATGCCCATCGAAAGCATGATGAATTCAAATAAGGACATTTTAACTAAACATTTGATGCCAAGTTGTCAAACAACAGCTCTCCATGAGGTCAAATTTTTCAAGAGGATCTCGCACCTTGTCAAAGTTCAAAGAAAATTCAGTAGAGAATGAATGTGCTAGATTGGCCTGGAAATTCTCCAGACCTTAACCCTATTGGGAATCTGTGGGCAATTGTCAAGTGGAAACTTTAAGAACAACTGCTCCACAAAAACTTTGCTTAGTGAAGCCATAATAAGCATCTGGTATAATGATGAAGAACTAAAGAAGATGTGCTCCAACCTCGTTCAATCAATGCCAAACACGATTTCAATGGTTCTAAAATCAAATGGAGGACACATCAGATGCTAACATCGCACTACACAGCTGATCATTGCTTACAGAGCTGCTGTTATTAAACTACAACCAAATCGCTGTCTGATATCACAATTTTTGCATTTTGTAGCAGCTGTCCCAATTAATTCGCACAATACTGTAGCATTAACTGAGTTGAGTTCCCACATTCTTATCAGAGAGCACATGCAAAATATGTTTAATTCATCAATTAGCAATTAATTAGATGACCGGCTTGAATCAATAAAAAGCTCGGACTTGAAATATCCAACCTCAGTTCATTTTTTTGGTACTGCATGGCAACAAACAGCAAATAAGTTTTCTGTCTGCTTGGCATATTTGATACAAGAATGGTGCCATTTCATTATTCACTTCTGGACATAGAAAAAGCAAACAACCCATGTACTCAACTTCAAAACCAAGGATCCAAATTAGTTATACATACGAGTTTTGCCATGCACACATGTCAACAACTGTTTTTTACGGTCATAGACCAAAATGATTTTGAAATGACCAAAAAAATGTAAGTCATTTTGGTCAGAATGTCTAAAAGTATAGGATAAAAAACACTGTTATGGTGAGTTTTAATAGAACTGTGAGACAAATGACCGAAATGTTTCAGTGACCATAATCCTCAGCAAAGAAAACATAATGATGGTGTCGAAACCTCTGCTTAATCTGTAATGAAACTTTGGCTGCGGAAAGCATGAAACCCTCCAAATTAAAAAGGTATTTTACTACCAAGCATGTGGATTATTCTGAAAGACTTCTGAAATCTTCACCGAAGCATAAGCACTTCACGGAAAAATATTTTACTGTGAATTAAGATATTTGCTTGTGTCCTATCAAGCCAGTTATTTGATAGCAAAATCCACCAAATCGTTCTCAGTTGGTGAAGATCTTGTTTTGCCTGCAGCTGCTAAAATGTCAGAAATTGTACACAGAAAAAATATGGTGATGAAATTCGCAAAATTCCTTATCTAATGACACCATATGCAGAAGAATCACTGAAATTAGTCAACAATTCCAGCAGCTAACCATTCGACTTAAGAAAAGTCAAAGTTTGCAATTCAGCTTCACGAAATGACAGATGTATCAAACATGGCACAACTGCTACTACATGTGCGGTATGTTCATGAAAGCATTGAAGAATTTCTTTTTTGTCGTCCTTTGGAAAGCCATGCCAGAGGTAAAGATATATTCGTTAATAAGTCAATGAAGTTTTTGCAGTTGCAGGTTTGAAATGGGAAAATTGCGTTGGAGTCTGTACAGATGGCGCAGGGGCAATGCTGGATTTGTTGGAAAAGTGGAAAAACATGCAAATGAAGGAGTTACTTTTACTCATTGCATGATCCACACAGACGTACTCGCAGCCAAATGAATGTCACCTGAACTCAATATTGTTCTTCGCGACACTGTCAAAATAATTAATTTTATTAAAAACAATGTTTTCAACACCCGCTTGTTTTCAAATCTTTGCAAAGACCATGATTCAAATTACACAAGCTTATTAAAGCATACAGAAGTCAGATGGCTACCAAGAGGCTACAGTATACAAAGGCTTTTGCATTTAAAAGATGAAGTTGTCATGTTTTTGACTGAACAGAAGTCTGCTCTTGCGGAGTTTTTTTGCATTGACTCTTGAGTTGCTAAACTATGCCATTTGTCGGACATTTTTGGGAAACTGACTGACTTGAACATGGGGCAATCCATTTATTATCAAAGACACCTTGTAACCACTAGTCATGGATTTTGTTAATTCTCACATATGTGATAGACACTGAAAAATTATGATGATAGAAACAAAAATTTTTGAAATATCTTTACCGGCAGCCAAGATACAGCATTTTGAATTTTTGGCCACTAGGTGGATTTTTAGAGGCGAGCGCAACCATTTTTTTCATTTCCCACATTCAATTTTTGGCAATAACTCTTTACGTTGAAGGATTTTCACAATGAAAACAATTATTCTACCATTTTTTGACCCAAGGAATTCATTTTTTAAGTTAAAATATTGATAAGATGAGGATTTCAACACAAAAATTGGGGTTGAAAATTTTCTTTAAATTTTTTGTATACCTTATCTTTGAGACAATATTTTGGCGCTTTGGCAAAAAGTTGCCAAAAAATTTTTTTTGTCATTCAGTGAAGCAAATATGGTGCTATAATTTCACCAATTTTGATTGATTGACCAATTTTGATTGATGATTGATTTCACCAATTTTGAAGTTTTGTCTTAAAGTAAATATCCAACTTTAAAGATCACATGAAATTTTTTAAAATGCTATGATGTATTGAAAAAGCACAAGAAAAAGGTCAATGCAAGCCATAAGGTGACTGTTGCAATGGCCGAGGAATTGGAAAAGCAATCAATCAAAGTTTTACCAGGTTTGAAATAATAATGTGCTATTTTTTACCAAGAAGTTGAAAAAAGTGATGTTGACAGACTCAGTGAAAGCATCTCTTAAATTAGAGGAGTTACCAGTACCACTAACAGTGATGAAGGAACTGCACAAAGACAATCTGCAAAAGGCTACGTTGAATGCATACTGGATGCTTGTCAAGTGTCTCCAATTGTTACCCGCAGTAAACTAAAGACGCAAAGCAAAAGATACAGAAAGTGGTTCAAACACTGGAGGATACTTTTAACACTTCCATTTGTGAAGAATTGTGTTACAATCAAGATCAGACTGAACTTTCAACATCTTGAGTTGAATGCATAGAAAAAGGATTCAAGTGATTTGCTTAATACGATGCTTGAATTCAAAGAAAAAAAATTGCTATCAGCAAAATCATTCCAAAAATGTAACAAATGCTGACAATGAAGCCAAGATCATAGAGTGTAAATAAAGCTGCTAAATTCACTGAAGTATCAGAATATCTGGTGAGAGAATCATAATACAAAGTTTGAGAAGACAGCAGGTGGTATATTAGGAAAACCAACATACAAGAGTAGAAACAAGTTACCTCAATCAACACTTGAAGCTGTTGCTGCATTTTATAAGAATGCTGAATACACTAGGGTTATGCCTGGCAAAAGTGATTGTGTAACATTGCAGGAATTGTGTAAAAGCAAAAACGATTAATTCTTTGCAACTTGGACCTGTATTTTGCATTAAGAGAAACATCCTGACATCAAAAATTGCCTTTCACAATTCTGTGGCTTGTGCCCTAAATGGTGTGTTAATATTTTGTACAGTGGTACACAGCGTGTGTGCACCCAACACCAAAACACCATCTTACTATGCAATGCTGCAAACCTGAAGCAAGATTACAAAGATTTGGTGTTTGTGATTGTGTGCAGAACAGAAAACAAAATGTGCATGATTCACAGATGTGGGAGTTGCCCTGGAAAAGATATTTTATATCAATTTTTTAAAACAGAGAAGCTGACAGGTGAATCTACAGATAATGTAGTATACATGCAACGGCAAACCACTGACTAACAACATTGAAAACTTTAGTTTCTGCTCCATCTTTTGTAGGTATGATTTTGCTGACAGCAAATTTTCTCTACAAGCATCAAATTAAGCAAATCACTTGAAGCGTTTTTCAATGCATTCAACTCAAGATGATGAAAGTTCAGTCTGACCTTGATAGCAACACAATGCTTCACAAATGTGTTAAGAGCATTCACCAGTCTTTGAACCACTTTCTGTATCTATTGCTTTGCATGATTTTTCCTTTGCTTCTTTGGTATGCCGTGAGTAACAGCTGGTGACACTTGACATGCATCCAGTTTGTGTTTAAGGTAGAATTGTGCTGGTTGTCTTTGTATGGTTTCTTCATCACTGTCAGTGGAACTGGCAACATAACTTATTTGAGAGGTGCTTTCACTGAGCCTGTCAACATCACTTTTTTAACATCACCTCTGCAGCCTGAGTGTGGCACAGAAAAAAACTGCCAACCATGTTTTCCTCAAATGTCCAATCCATTGACCTACCCATGGACTGCACTGTCCTGATGGTTCTGCATGATGAGGCAATTGAATGGCTGCTCAAGCCTTGATTGAAGATCTAGCGCAGCCAAGCAGTGTATTGAAAGAAGTGGCTGAAGCGATGAAGAAGACTTTTTGAATTTTTGTTAGCACATTATTTCCAACCAGGAAAAACTTTATTTCCAGTTCCTTGACCATTGCAACAGTCACCTCATGGCAGGGTGGGCAAACTACAGTCCATGGACCACATGCAGCCCACAAGAGCATGTAAATGGATAATACATAGTCTGTGTTAAAGAAATGTTCTAGTAATTTTAATGTCTATGTGTACTACAGTGTCAGTGTGAAATAAAATATATAAGGTTATAATAATGTTATCATTAATTCATATTTTGAAACAAATTTTATCTGAACTAAACAAACGTAATATTTGTGGTTCCTGGCAGCAATAAAGTTTTGAATCTGACCCTCAATAGAAACTCTTTGCCCACACTTCCTTATGGTTTGCATTGACTTTTTTCTAGTGCTTTTTCAGTACATCACAGCATTTAGATCTTTTTTCTCAAATGCATTGCCAATGAAGCACTTGTAGTGGTGCATATATACAGTTTCAAGTGTATCCAAGTGTCGTAGCCCAGATCTCCATTTCAGCAAGATTTTCTTGCTTCACTGTTGCATAGGTAAGTTTATTACTTTTGTCCCCTAAAGCTTTACACAGTGAGCAGTTTACAATACTTTGCATGTTGTGGTAACTCAGAATATGATTAACTGATGTTCAGAATTTGAAGAAAGCAAAACAAGCTAAAGATATTGCAGCAACTTATGCAACTACCAAATGATATTCCTATTTGGAATTCTGTTAGAAGTGTCATTATAGGTAAATTTCTTGTGATCTTCAAAGTTGGATATCTTCTTTAAGACAAAACTTACATCAATCAAAATTGGTGAAATTATAGCACCATATTTGCTTCACTGAATGACAATAAAAATTTTTGGCAACTTTTTGCCAACCTGCCAAAATATTGTCTCAAAGATGAGGTATAAAAAAAATTTAAAGAAAATTTTCAACCCCAAATTTTGTGTTGAAATCCTCATCTCATCAACACTTTAACTACAAAAATGAATTCCTTGGGTCAAAAAATGATAAAATAGTTGTTTTCATTGTGAAAATCCTTCAATGTGAAGAGTTATTGCCAAAAATTGAACATGAGAAATGAAAAAATGGTTGCGCTCGCCTCTAAAAATCCACCTAGTGGCCAAAAATTCAAAATGCTTTATCTCAGCTGCTGGTAAAGATATTTCAAAAATTTTTGTTTCTATCATCATAATTTTTCAACATCTATCACATATGTTAGAATTAGCAAAATCCATGACTAGTGGTTACAAAATTTTAAAAAATCTGATGATTATAGATGGATTGACCCACACGTCTCTTCAGGGAAAAAACTGCAGAATGTTTCTTATATCTGTCTCACATATTACGAAACTACACATAATAAGTAATAACCTAAACAAATGCGCTTCACAATGAAAGGAACTAACTGATCCCTGTGATGTGCCAGTCAAACTCACAAAATTGAGTAATTCAGCATCATGCCCCTACTCGCACACTAATATGCAATAACCGTTTTTGTAATATTCACCTTTGCACAAAGAAATTACAATAGTTCCAATACACAAGGATAGGAATAGAGATATATTGCAACATTTTCAATCCTATACCAATTTTCAAAAATGTTTATGATTTTGAATGAACTAATTGGGTTTATGGATGAGTCGTCATTGTTTCCATGACAACAAGTTTAGGAATAAATCCAATAAGGAACTGATGTCATTTCCACAATGTATAGTCATGTTAATCAACAAAACTTAAAAAATGAGCAACCTGTGGTGCATGCATCAATACAAAAAAGCTGTTGCAACTGCTAATCAAAAATATATTAAGCAAAGATTTGCAGATATGGAAATGATGGGACAATTACGAAGTAATACCCAGTTACTTTCAAGAGCAGCTGCCAGCAGTTTACTGGAGTGAATATGCATAAAATACAACAAGAGTTGAATCATCTGCGGTGTTTCTCAAGTCAGTATTCCTCCTTTATTTTTTGGACCTTAAGGCACATTTAAAATCCATTAATTTTCTCAAAAATCAGAAGTGCAGCTTATAATGTGGTGCACCAAATGTATGAATCTGGTTGTGCTTTCTCATCTAGAACTAATTTTATGTGGTAAATGGTGCTATCTCTTCAAGTGCTAGTTATAATTTTTTTGGAAACACACCATCGTGTTAGGTAATAAACCAGCAACACTAGCAATGAACAGCAAATGTGGTTCCAGGAGTAGCTAGCACATACCTTATTGTTGAAGCACAGATTGTATTACTCCGCGAGGCTACTGTGCACTGAGTTGTATGTATTACTTCGCGCAGCTCCTGACTACATTGGCGCACACTAATCAAAAATGCGCACAGCTTTTAGTTTATTCTATTCATGTCTAGCAGATACGGCATGTGTGATAGATTAAACACCCTCATATGTAATCCGTCATTTTGTGCCCTATAATCCTCCAGTGCGCCTTATGTATGAAAAAAACAGCTAGCATTCAAAAATGGAAAGTGCGCCTTATAACCGGTGCACCTTATGGCCTGAAGAATACGGTATATAACTGATCTTGCAACAAAATTTTTTTGCAGATGATAGATTTTTTCTTGTAATTCCGGGCACATTTATATATAAGATAATGATAGATTTTTTCTTGTAATTCCAGGCACATTTATATATAAGATAATAAGGTAAATTATGAAATAGAAAAAAAGCAAACATTTCGTTAAAACATACAAGTAATTGGTAAATATCTAGCATATGCTTCAAATAAACTGAAGCAACAACAACTTAATTACACATGTGGAATCAATTTAGTCAAAGACGGTTCTGATCCTATATTCTTATGAAAAATTTAACAGTGCGGATCTAATCTGAAAAAAGCATTTTATATTGGATCCAGTACAATTTAATATTCCTCTTATATTTTGGCGATCTTAGTAATCTTGTGGATTTTAATGATCTTGGCGATCTTATTGGTCTTAGCAATCTTAGTGCGATCTTGTGGTATTTACTGATGTCCCTCTAACAGTCACTACAACTGATACTGGCCACATCTTTCCTTGGAATACTGCGAGGGATGCAAAGTGGTCTACTGGTGAATGGGGCACTCAGTAACCCTGATACTTGCCCATGCTCATTTAAGAATTTTCAATCAACCCCATATTGCTTAAGTTACTGAACAAGTCAGGTGCATTCAATTACACTTAAATGATCATTGGCAAAGCTGCACTTCATTACCCAGGTACTTTTTTGATGAAGATTTTGTCGTATGCTAATCCAGAGGTAGACAGGTGGCAGACCATGGGCCACATGTGGCCTGCCACAGCATTTTCAGTGGCCCACGGAAGCATTCAGGACAAATCTTAAAATCCATAACTTCTAAATTATGACACTAAATGTTAGTGCTGAAACTAACTTGAACAAAGACTTGCGTATCTATTTCTATTAGAAGATGCAGCCCTCAGCTAAACGCAGCTTTCTCAAAGTGGCATCCGAGCCAAGTTAATTGCCAACCCCTGGCTTATACTCCACCCCTACAATTTCAGGACCAGCCCAGCATATGATAAAAGTTGGCCTTTGGCAAAACAAGCTTTGGTGCCAGAGTACAAACCTTTCTCGTAATGAACATGCAACCACATATTTATTTGCAGGTAACTTCATCGACCAGAAACGAACCACAACAACATAGTTTTGCCAGTGAAAAACTGTGCAATATCAAAGAATTCTAGCTTTTTTCTGCATTTATGAAGCAGGTAAGGAAAACTGGTATCGTCTAGTTTGCTAAACTGTCAGAGTTGGTGAACCTCCAACTTATGTACTTCCATAAACTTTTTTCGAGAAAATGACTTGTCACATAAATTGCAATGGTATGGCTTTTCTCCTGTGTGAGTACGGATATGCATAGTTAAATTTGACTTTGAATGAAATGCTTTACCACAAAAGGAGCAACGCAAATTGTTTACTTGGTGGTGAACTTTGACACGATGTTGATGAAGTTGGTAGTGAAATTTGAACTCAGCATTGCACAACTTACACTTTGCATATGTGTTTTTTCGCTTTATTCTATTGTGAACTGCAGTGCTGGCTGATGACACTGATCCTTCATCCTTCCGCTCTGAGATGGTACTTGGTAATGGTACAAAATTACTATTCTTAACATTTCGAGTTGTCTTAGCCTTCCATTTCGAATTCAGTAGCAAGTTAGGATTGGCATTCAAAATTTTTAATTTTTCAGCCTTCCCATAATCCTGAACAGAATCTGAAAAGCCATCATCAGTAAGTCGTGGTGGGTAACAACTGACATCGTTTTTGCAAGAGCCATTACTTAAGTTTTCACCATCACACTGGGTTTCACTTCTGCTCAACTTGATATTTGGATCAGTAAGATTAGAAACACCTTCAACATGAAGTGACACTGCTTCAACAATGTTTTCTGTGTTGTAGAGAGATGCTATACTTGTGATCTGCTGATTTTTCATGCATGTATCAGATATTCCATTGAAACCATCAATGCAATCAGAAAAATCTCCTGCAGCTTCACAATATCCTGATGCACTTGAATCCTCATTATTGGCTGAATTCTGTTTTTCAACACATTGTTCAGAACTAGTTTCCACAAAGTGCTTTCCAAAATTATTAGCCTGTTCAGTTATTTTAGAAGCACCTATACTCCCAGAAGGGCCATTGGGTGATTTATGGTCATGTTTCAGACAGAACTGCATTATAGTGTCCAGTTTGTTGCTTATATTCAATAAAATCATGCCCACATCATGATGCATTGACTTGATCTCTTGTATCATTAGAATGCTTGTTGGAGAAATGGAACTTCCACCGCCAATATCAAATGATTCTGCATCCATGAGAATACTAATTACTCAAAAAATATTTGAATTAAGATAACTGAGAATGAGATACTAAACAGTACTCATATAGATACTGGAAAGCAAGCAAAAAATGGCAATACTTAAGCTTAAGTCAAATTTTTAACAACAATTGCAATAAATATGCACTACCCCACGGTTATTTAAGGTGTTTTAGTGACCCCGATTCAGGTCCCTTGAATCAGAGAAAATTATCACTGGGTCCCTAGAATCAAAGAAATCAGGTCCCTACAGGTCCATAACATTTTGCTTAGAAACATCTTGCACTACACATTAGGGTGCATCAGGAGCCCTGAACTTTTTTCAAACAACTTCTACTTAGTGTTAAAGTATTGCATTTTGGTTAAAAATGAGACCTCTGAATTTTTTGCGCAATTGGTTGATGTTCAGGGGTGCATTAAGACTCCCAAATTTTTTCCCAGAGGGTGAAACTTGCAAATAATGAAATTTGGCCATAACTTAGTAAGTACTTGGATTAGGAACATGATTTTGGTGTCTAACCCTACTAAAATACATACCAGCTATTCACTGAAGCTATCAGATAGACTTAAAAAGTTAAGCAGTTTCCATTTGCACTGATTTTTGTTTGAATAGATGAAAATTATGTTTTTCACAAGACTGTTCAAAATTTTGAAACGTATTCTTCCTCTTGGACAAGTGTTAAGCCCTAGTGGTGTGGCCAGTGATGTGTCCAAATCATGTTTGCTGCGACACAAGCCCTTAGAGTCAGTAGTGCCTAATGATGTTTCAAGCGCCCAACCAAACAAAAAAAAGTAGTGGCCAATGTTGTTTCAGCACTCCTCTTGTTACCAGGTTACTTAGATCTAACTAAGTATTTGGTGAAAGCAGCTTTCTGCTTTCATTATAGTTCTCTCCTTCACTCAGTCAATTCCACAACTCTAGCCTAACCCTGCTGCAACAAATACAGCCTACCTCCTACATCACATGCCCCAACAAAAGACTCAAGTTAACGTATGTGGCCGACTGCCATGATCGTGATATGTAAATACTTTATTAAACCACAATGTATTGTGCACTGCTGGCCTCTCAGTGAAAAGCTGAGACTCAGCTCTAACGCAGTGTTAGGTGGAATACATAATACAGAAAATCTAGCATAACACCCCCAGGAGACATGGTCAAAACAGAAAATTGACTCGAATCATGTAACACAACATGCCAATCAGGCAATCACACAACAATCTTGGCAGATCAACTGCAAACCAAGCTGAGCAGCCAACCAGGCAGCAGAGGTGGCCGGTGTCAAGCGAAATTTCAGACTAGCGAAATTTCTGACTTCGCACCTTGTACACATCAGAGATGATCGGATAGTGGATTTTTACTATCCGATCCTATCCTGTTTTGGAAAAATGATATCCGCATCCGACCCGAATCCTGTTTTGGTTGAAACCATACTATCCATATCTGAAAACTATCCGAAAGTGTATTGTGATGCACAACATACATTTTTGTGCTGTGTCTATTTTGCCTCATGAGGCAAAAAAGCCTTATGAGGCCAAAATAACTGGAGTTATTTTGCCTTCAGCTGAACACGATTGGTTAAAGTAGTCAACTGACAAGTTTGGAACGGATGTCCTGCTTAGCTGACCATGACATCTGTAACAGCTCAGTCCCATGCATGGATGATGGTTGTCATGGTTTCAGGGCTGGCAAGCAGCTTCTTATTTGCATTAAGTCAGTGATTCCCAAACTTTTTCTGATCACGTACCATTTGTGGGTCCTATAGTGTCAGCACGTACCACCTTGTTCCAGGAAAAGTCAATGTGCAAAATATCATTTGATCAAACGTTTGGAAATATTTTCAACATGAACAAAATGTCTGCGAGAATTTTTGTTGCCATTTTCAAACCCAACAAGGGAAGTACACAAAAATTCAGGAATTTATTTACAGAATCCGACCAATAAAAATTATAGCTGTGAATATAATTTTAGTCGAGAAAAAGTAGGCCTATTCGTCCACCACCTTGAAAGCTTTCACGTAGGCCTACCACTAGTGGTACGCGTACCACAGTTTGGGAACCACTGCATTAAGTAAACTGCAGGCTAAACCCTAACGCTAAACACTGAACCACTAAACCATGACTAAGCCCTGATCCTAAACCCTAACAATAAACTCTTAAACCCCAACAAATTGTCTCTGCGTATTGTACTTGTCACATGAACACTTCAACCAGTTTTGTGCAAATGTAGGCAAAATAGTCCCAGCATAGGTTTTGCCTCATGAAACAGAAGAGACACTACCTGAATGCATTTTGGGCCCTGTCATGCTTATAAACAAAAAGTTTGACATATCTTGCAAGCTTGACATATCGCGTAACCTAAGTACTTTTCCGAGTCAATTGCATTAAAGAGCAAGCTGAAGTTTTGCCACACAGTCCCTTTGGTGGGCTTAGCCCCTCCGAAACAAAGCTCCAAGCGCCCCCAAATTCGAATAAGAAGCACTACAAAACAGTAATATTTGTTCAAATTTCAGAGAATGTCAAGCCCCACTGCACTAATGTAAAGCCTTACTACAGAAGACTTTCTGGTTACGGTTCTGTTGCCACACCAAGCTTTTCATTAGCCATTCTTTTGGTAACAGTAGTTAGATTTTAACGCTATCCATGAGTTCACATTCATAATTTCATTTATTAATCCACCCCTTGTTGCACTTTAGCCAAACCTAACTACATGGAAGTGCTAATCTATACACCAAAACAGCATTCAAAACAATACACTGGCTTAAAATATGTCATTTATATTGACATGACTGACTAAAATCTCAGTCCAACAAGTCAATGTCACCAAACAACAATTTTGCGTATCATGTTTAAGAAAGAGAAATGCTATCTGGCCTGGTATCATCCAACAACCAGTCAAAGCAGGCTCACATAGAATAGATGTGAAGACTAGACTGCAAGGCCTGATGTAGACTACAGACAACATTAAAACAGCTAGAGTACTCTAGCTAGTCTAGACCACAGATCACAGTAGACCTAAACTAGATAGCCTTAGTCCAGGTACGCAGCAAAAAGCGTCCTTAAAATGTATACTGAAAGAGCCCTATCTTGCCACACCAGGAACAGATTCATGCTGACACACTTGGAGTGTCCAACTAGCAGATTAAGAGGGGAATGAGATTACACTACGGTACAGAGATTACACCAAAGACAAACTAGAAGTCATGGCACAGAAGGCTTAAAATATGCTTCTGAAGATAATAAATGAATGATTGTGCAATGCGCAACTTTTCAAAAAGTCTGAATCCTAAAAATATCGATAAAAGTGTTTCGGATATACGATTCCGTATTTGGTTCCCGTTTGAAAGCAGTTCTTGGATATCCGTATCCGGTTGCAAACTCACTATCCTGCCGGATATCCAACCGGCAAACCGGATAGTGATCATCTCT
>JGI24022J15233_10000737_pt1 | contig 23232 bp, 11 predicted proteins | sample Ectturendosymbi2_FD_15233 | JGI IMG/M metagenome (IMG submission 15233)
ACGGGAAAATATGGTAACACATGGAAAAGGCATAAATTTAATGGTTTTTCACAATTTGGCTTTTTTACCCCGTTTGGCTTGCCTCATGAGGTTTGTCCTGCTTGTAGAACTTTCCTCCTATCTTTTTAGTTTTTTTTCATGATTCATCAAGTTACTGACTACTGTGTGTGCCTTAGTATAATTCTAGTGTGGCATAACTTACAATATGCATTTTCTGAACAATCACTGGCTTTCTAGTTCTTCAACTAAAGAAATGTCTTTTCCCATTACTATTGTGTATCCGCCCTTTGTCATAACTGCTCTTCCACTTTGAGAATGACATACCAGTGAATTGCATTAGTTTATGATGCATAGGCCTAACGGGCAAGGCAACATGTTTGAACAGAAAATACACAAAGCACTGTCTAAGAGAGCCTGTAATTATAACACTTTTCAGCAAGATCTTTATTAAAAAGCTAAGACACCAGTCTGATAGCATGTGCGAACTGTTTCCAAAAAAGCCAAATATTGAAGAAAAAAAGCCAAAAAGCCAAGCAATTTTTTTGACGCCAACGACCTCTAAAAAAGCCACATTTGTGAAATTTGGCGTCAAAAAACCAATCTGCAACCCTGACGCAGAAAGCCAAGAAAATGACCTGTGCACAAATCACTTATGCATTGCAACTGTGTAGTGTACTTTTCAGTCATTGCGTGGAACACTCTGGGAGACTTGCAAAACTATGGTAACTATTGCAGGTTATATGTAATTAGTAGCCTAATTACAGGCACAGCTCAGTCTCACAAACCATTCTTCACCGGCAAATTACAAAATTCAAATTAAGTTCTGATCCGGTTCTTGCTAAGAAAACCTGAATCCGGATTCTGCCGGACGCAGCCGGAGTCCGGGTCCAAAAAATCCAAAATGCAGTCCATGCACACCTCTGTCTCCTACACCTATAGGCTGCATTCCATCACCTTCCTGGATTTCTGCGTTCAACAGTCACATGCAACAATAGAAATCATTCGTAGCACCAGTTTTATCCAATTTTGGCAAAGATCCGGGTTAAACGAATCCGCATTAGCAGAGGTTTACTGTAGGTGAGTCTGACTCAATTTGACTTGAAGGGCTTGTGAGACTGACTCGACAAAAATGACTCGGGCACATCATTGCCAGCAGCTCAAAATACATTCGACACATTGTTGAAGTTTAGTATAGTGGTTGCATGTCGTAATCGTTGGAGTTGGTCTCGTACTTTTCCACTGGTTCATTGTTGGGGCAAGTGAAAGATAAGGAGGTGTATTTTTCCAGCAGGTCTTAAGGTAGGTTTGTGTAATTGACTCTGAGTGAAGAAGAGAAGCAAAATGAAAGTGTGAAAGAATTGCTTTTACCAAACACTTAGATCTCAGTAGCCTGGAAACAAAAGTGCTGAAGCAACGCTGAGCATTACTTTGTAGCTCATTGGCACCTTGTAGCTAAATAATTGTGAAAATGTGTATTTTTGTTTGACTGAATCGAAATTCACTCAAGTTTACAATGCGATAACTCGAGGAGTTCATGGCTTGACTCCAAAAGATGTTAGTTGACCCTTTCTCAAAGAGCTTATGGCTCGAATTGATTTGACTCGTTATTCTAAAAATATGGTTCGACCACATGAATGATAATATGTCTATTTTTGCCATTTATTTAGATACTTTTCTTTGTGGAAAGAACTTACCTCGAAAAATTTGAACTTCGACCGCTTTGCCAAACTATGCTGAAAGGTGGAAGTGTATTCCAAGTCTCAATACAAACTGATCGAAGCCCAAGCGGGGACATGCGAATTCCATTCTTCCAAACTAATGTAATGAATAATTGTGAAGTCTTTGTGAGGACCGTGCGCAGTCTTTCCGAGAAGCGGTCACTGAAGCGTGCGGAAATTATACATGCAGGGCGCTTTTGCTGAATATGTCACAGTAGGTCTGGTGCAGTGTTGCCAGATGGGCCATTTCATGGCCAATTTCAAAACGTTTTGCCATTTTTTGACTGCGCTGGCCATGAAAAACCGCATTTGGCCATTTTGTGAAATTTTGCCATTTTTTTGGCCATTTTTTTGGTTTGTCACTGTAAAATTACGTTTTCATCGAATATTTTGTCTTTTTTCGACGGTCTTCATGTCACTCATTATTACAGTAACACCTTCGTGACACATCAACCTTTATTGCTTTGAAGTGTGTAGTAATGGTTTATCCCTTTTAGTCATTAGATTTTGTACTGATGTTTCAGTCAGTGATAATCTTTGGGTTACTATTAGTATTGGTATCTATATTGCGCTCGTACTGTGTCTGAAGACTGCTGCACTCCATTGTGTTCCTGATGATATTATAGTAGAAGTATTTTGCATTTTTGGTTAGAATTTACTTTTATAAGTTTCTCGTCACTTTCACAGTAACACTCTGCAGTAACTTCAGCCTTGTAGAGTTCAAGGTGTGTAGTAATTATTTAGCCCTTGCAATCTTGTAGATTTTGTGCAAGTGTTTCAGTTTGACCTGTCATGAGTCAATGTTTGTTCTCAAGTGTTCCTGCCCTTTCGTTTTGTTGCAACCTCTCCGGTGGTGTTGCGTTGATTGTGTGATTCACCTTGAATAAGATGTGCATGAAGAATAACACCGATTATATATGTAGCGTGAACAAGCAATAGTAAGAGAGATTGAGAGCATATCTCTGTTGTTGCTTGCTGCCATAGCGCGAAGCTTTGCGCACATGCCGCTCGGGATTTCCGATCACAACAGTTTCGTTCATATGTGAACTTGATGATGGTTTTGATTTTGAGCGTGTGGTTAAGTCATTATGATCATTTCATGACTTCAATCTTTTGTTAAGACACAACGGCAAAATATTAATTGATCTTTTGTTCAGATATTTGGAGCACAAGATCAAGAAAATTCTAGCCTTGTGGTTGAATTTGAAAGTTAATTTCAAATTGTTTAGCCCAGAAATCGGTCATAATTCAAGCATGTATCTATAAACAATAGTGTTTAATATATGGTTCTAAGTTTCATTAAGATAAATAAAGTCAAGTTGTAATAGGTTATTTTATGTTTACGGCAAAAATTGCTGTTTTTGGGTAAAACTTGCTTCTTTGGCAAAACCACGTTTTTTGGCAAAAAATATACTGACTTCCGAACAATTTGAGACACCTATGAATATGGAAATTACCATAGTTAAATGATTTCGTGATTTTGGCCATAACTTTTTTCAAAAAACAGCCATTTTGGCCATTTTTATTGGGATTTTGGCCATAAGCTATGAAAAAAATCTGGCAACCCTGCTCTGGTTGCTTATCTGGCTTGTATAAAAGCAGTGGTGCCACTCCTAGTGTTTTTCTTCTGGATCTGGTGTTTTTGAATTTTATCTGGTGTTCTAGTGTTTTTTCATAGCTGTCTAATGTTTTTAAAAATTCATTTATTTGTTTGTGAAGAGACATGAAGTCCATAGTATTAGTATAAACACACACACTGCATCAGCACTAAGCAGGTGGATGAAAACAGACAAAACAGAATGATTTACATGGCATTGGAGTGGGCGGAATCACAGAGAGAGTTACAGACACTTTTTGCAACTGCGTTGAAGGCAGAACCACAGGATTACAGACACATTCTTGACACTATTGTTAACTAACATGTAACACTTGTTACACCACTACTGCAGTCACAAGTGTAGGGTGTCAATTTCTCAACTGGTCGAGTCCAGGTAAAATGTGAATGCATTATGTCATTATGCCATCAATCAAACAGACAAACGTTCGAGCACTTATTCACAAAATAAAATGCGATTATAGTGTTCAAAGTATTAATGAGTGAGCTGAATGTTTGTAATTGATTACACAACAATGTTTTAAACTTCTTGATTTTGTGCAACCGATTATAATTTGCTAAAATTTTACTTAACATATTAAATTACACAAGAGCATTCAATCTGTTTTGAGTTGAACTGATATTAAGACACGGTGGTCATCTGTTAAAAGTTTCAGTTACTTGTACAAACACAAGGATTGGTGCTATCTTTCATTTTCTTTGTCTCTGGTTTGCAATGAGTTGTGCAAATGTCTTTGGTTGCATTGCAATGTATTTTCTAGCCATTTTTATTGTGTGCAATGTAAGTTTCTCTATTGCTTTTACAGCTAACTTGCATTGAATTACTTTAGAAAACTATAATCAATAATTTGTCATCTCATGTTTTGTTATGAATCTAGTGTTTTTTATCATAAAATCTAATACTTTTCCTTAACAACAGGCTGGCAACATTGTGTGAAAGTGATTGTGACAGTAGAGAACAGCACTCGCAAAGTTTTTCACCACGTATCCAACAACTTTTGCCTATTTTGACATTTCACAAATTCTGCGTATCCACAAAACTGCAGTAAGTCTCTTATTTATTACAAATGTTGTTACACAACAGTAGATTATCAGCACAAAAACTTACTCTCACAATTAAAGCAACAACAGTTAATTGTTTGAACTATGATTGATCATCAAATATGGTTTCTGGAACACAACAGAAACAAGAATCAACATTCTACCAGCGTAATCTAAACTTAGCGTATAGACTTCACTATCAGTTCGCCAAGCGCACGACAAACAATTAACAATTAGGCAAGTACGAAATTGTAGTTGTTCACAGTAAATTAGATGGTCTCTTGAAATGCGTCATCAAATTAGATGTTGCTTCAATTGAAATTTTGTATTTCTTTTTATAGTTGTTGAAGCATGTCTCAGTTTTGGTAATGGGTTTAAAAAAACTTGGACAGTGGTGTTGAAATTAATTCAGAAGTGTTTTCAAGATATTTGTTTTGATCATCCATTTTCAAAATGTTACAATTTCTGTAATATATTGTAATTAACTAAAATAAGTTTTTGTTTATGAATGAACAACAATGATCAAATAAATGAACACACAAAGTAATTTACTATATCTGATGTAATATTGATCTAATTAGGGCTAACTCCAAGTCAACAGCATGACTTGGGTTCATCACATATTTTACATATAATCCATATGAAATAACATTTATACAATTGCAAGAGGTGATGTACACAGAAGTATATATTTATCTGCAATCTTTCTAGTCCCAAATGACTTAATATTTATACCTAGCACTATGTCCTGCTTCATTACTAATTTAAGAGTGAAAAACAGCAATAAAAAAAGCTTTGTAAAACAAGCGGATCTATAAGTCGTGAATATACTGACTGAATACAACAGTTGGAAGCTTGCATCACTGAAACTTCCATTTACTCTCATTCTGGCTGGCACTATATTTGCGTTGTGGTTTAAGTCATGTAACAATTAATGAGAAGTTCTCATGAGAATTCATCCATTTTTTGCGTAATTCATGTCACAGAAAAAAGAGAATGCTAATTAGAATTACTCTCGAATGGGAACTGTCATTTAAATCCTATGCTCTATTCAAATCCATCACTTTAAAAAATAAACATTCAATCTGACATGAATTATTGTATAATATAATAATAAGATGTATTTTTTTTTTGATGTTGTAAAAAATACATCTTTGCAGTTGGCAGCTCAGGCTTTGACAGATGAGCCTGAGTAAAGCGTGAGCCAACGCAGTCAAGAAAATGCATGCTATGAATGATACTTCTTGATTCAGGTCACTTGCAACATGAACGCAAAAGGCCAGACACGGAATGAAAATATATGAACAGTGGCAAGGCCCAATGAAAAGAGCCTGAGTTAACAACCTTGATAAGTGAAATGGGTGGTGGCACAAATACTAAGCAAGTAAACTCATGTTCTACAATGTAAATCTAAGCCCGAGTTGGCACTGGACCCAATTAACTCAAAAATTTAAGTGAAAACTTCCTTGCAAAAAGTTAACACTGCTTCAANTCTGAACTGTTCAAAATGCCTGCAAAGTAGGCTATGGACTAATTGATAAAAGATTCTGTGCATTACATGCAGCACATTGAGGATGCAACACATCTCTGTCTCATCTTAACCTTGCATGCAGCACAGTAGATACTTCTACACTGTAGCGGTTTGATACCTTTGGATGTTGCATCCAATTTGGTAACTTGCGTTGATCTATCATGTGTTTTGTTAAGGGTTACAGAACTCTGTAACGAATGCTATCTTGCTCCAGACATGTGTCTAGTGGTTCTCCCATATTGCAAGCATTCTTGCTGACTCATGCATTATCTGTCAAATGAATGCATCATGTATGAGCCTCGTACATTGTTTTCACTCTGTATGGGCTTGTCTGGCTACTGTGTGGGTGATCGTGCTGTGTACCTGACAAGCTCTGTGGAGTAGAAGTAGGTCACATAGAAAGTATTTTAATGTTTTTCTTTTCTACGTTTTCTCATTCTGTGTAGTTGTTGGAAATAAAAGTAATTGTAATTTGCTCAATTTTCATTGCAAATTACAATTACACAGGAACAAAAAGTTTCAATTACAATTACTCAATAATATGTAATTACATTCAATTATAATTATAATTGATCCAACTCTGAAAGTATTGAAAAAGTGATTAATTTAAAAATTGGTTTTCAAGACCTTGCAAAAGTATTGAATTTGGCCAAAGGGTACATTATGTATTGAAAAAGTATGGGAAATCTAAATGGAAAACAAATCAGGAAGTATCTGAGCAGAATTTTACTGAAGGCAAAACAGTTCATTATTTGTGCAATATTATGCAATGTGCAAGATGGAGTTTCATTTTTCAGAATTTTAAAAAATGAAGAGAAGTAATGGTATTGAACTTTTTATATTTAGTGTTAAAAAGGTATTTAAAAAGTATGGACAATTACTTTTCAAAATGTGTGGGTACCCTGTAAGGTTTTCCTAGGCCGATACCAATATTTGTCATTGCGTATAACTGATATTATAGCATTATTTAAACCATAGAAAAAAGACATCATGGTGCATTTTTTCCCTTCAGTATGAAGGCCACATAAAAAAATGGAATAATTACACAAGCTATAAATAATAGAGCTGATTATGATAAATTAAGAACATATTACAAATAAGAGGTAAAATATACAAATAATAGATAGTTTATTGGCGCAGACATTAAAGAATTTCATGCAAGTTAAAATTTCATGCAAGTAAGTTAAGGCACTGGGACACTGAAAAAACCCTGATAAATAGGTTGTTTCGTCAAGCACCCCTCAACAGTTTCATAAATTTCTATCGTGGTTTAAAGTTTGATGGCTAAATTATTGCGAATTTAATAAGGTTATATTTTTTGAAGAGATTGCAGTCTGCTGGATGATCAACACAGTTGCGTGGGAGTGCTGGGTCGCAATCAGTATCTATCATGGTTTGCCCAGTTCCGCAAAGAGCTGAGCATGGCAAAGAAAGTGTAAATCCAGCTAAAATGAAACTTTGCCCGGGTTTCCATTACTTTTTTGCATCCAAGCAGATAACTGTTGCTCTGTAGCAGTTCGCATTTTGGTGCCAAGAAGAGGTCAATTCCCCAACTTCTGCAAAAACCAGCCGCTTGAGTCATGTGTACCATGGTGTACAAAGCTTCACATGTTGTGCAGAATCATATCATGATGGTGCAGAAATCCTCCAAGGGTGCCGGCCTGCTGCATATGATATAGAAGAATCTTTTTGGCACATTCTCCCCACAAAAGAAAGAACATGAAACAGCAATAAACAGTCAATTCATGCATGCAAAACACACTAGAATCTAAAACTGATGTTGCACTTACAGTATTTATACATGTCAAATCAAAATAAAAAATTCCCTTTAGCAGTTGGGGACCAGGGCCAGGTAATCTGAGCCAAAATCCAAACACCTACCCCACTTATGATGTCATCCACAAAAAAACGAAACCAAAAACTTAATTTTTTTTCATTGCCAACTAGAAAACTTGCTGCATTTTTTGAGCATTTGAACAGCTTTCTAGCGCAATCAGTGGGTAGTGTTGCAAAGCAATGGTAATACAGTGGCTCATGCAGGTCTTAAAGGTAAAAGCAAGCTGAAGCCAAAGGTGTTAAGTTTTTCCAGTTGTACAGTGTTTCGTAAATTGTATGGCTAGTTCATGATGTTGAATCAGTATCTGACTCTCAGTGTGCCTTATAGTATGGTATTTAATGGTGATTGTTTACCTGAATATTGTTTCATTCAGATTTTTTGGTCTTAGCAGACCAACAAAAAGCATGTCATTAACATGTTGGGTGTGGTGCTGTCGCGTCATGTCTCATACCTAACCATGCAAATTGTTGCAAAGCAGTGTCATGTCTGGCTGCAATTATTTATATAACACAAGAAGCGGCGTCTGTCTTGAAACTGGTTTGTGGATTTTGATATATCTTTTGACCATAAATTATGAACCAGATGAGCTATGAAAAAACCTGAGACATTATGAGAAAGTTTATTTCGTACCACCTGCAATGATGTCATTTTTTTACTTTTGCGATGTCACCATGACGTATTACAGCGCAGTAAGCACAGCTCCTTAGATGGTATATCCTGTTCGAAAAATGCACTGCTAAACCATTTGCAAATGACTTCGTTGAAAATTGGGTACTGCTGTCAATACAAGTTTTTTCACTATGATTTGTTGACAGTAACCTCAACATCTATCACAGTCTTTGTCTGGAGCAGGAGTGCGGAATGCAATGAATTGTAATATGCCTATAAAAAATGATCGTTGATATGCCAATAAAGCAAGGAGTGGTGGTACAACACATAAAAACAAAATTCCGCATGTTTCATGAGACCTTTTCTAGGGCTGTTGCTGGAATGTCGCCATTTTCTACATTGATACTATTCAGTTTTATACCTAGAAATAAACTCTATTTTTCCTGATATTGCTAAGTATTATTAAAAGTTTAGCAGCACAAAACTAAAGCAACAACGTTGGATTTCAATGTGAAATGAGTTCATCAGAGCATGGAATTATGGTGAGATCTCTGTGTTGTCGCAAACTACTCTTCTACATATCTCTTCATTCTCTTATTTGTGCAAACCCAATTGACTAGAAAAACGCTATGCAAGTACCTCACCTGCATGATCAATTCAATAGTAGATGAACGTTTCTGGTAGCACTTTTAAAGTATATTTTATAACATGGGATCACGCCCTGTCACAGGCCATGACACATGCGTCACACCATGAAATGTTGCACGCAACATGTTAACACTATCCATATTGGCCATGTCTTTGCAGTTCCGTAACTCGCAAGTCGATTGTGCTAGAGAGCTGTTCAAACCCTCAAAAGACTTGGCAAGACTTGCAGTTTGCGATGAAAAAAAGTTATTAGGTTTTGGGTTTCAGGTTTTTTGTGGGTGATGTCATAAGTGATACAATTTAGGCATTTTTGGCAAAGGTTATTGGGTCCTGGGCCCTAACCGCAAGAGGGAAGTATTTCGCTGAAGTTTTTAGTGCAAACTAAGCTAAAATCTGAGTCTTTTGAGCTATCTTGGCTTTCTAGCATTCCTGGTTCAAAAGTTTTGGCCAAAGAAACATAAACTCAGTAATTTTACCAAACATTAGTGAATATACCAAAAATTGGCAATTTTATAATAACTTCTGAACCAGAAATCCCATAAAGCCAATCAAAAACTCAAAAAACTCAGATTTTAGCCCAGTTTGCACTAAAAACTTGAGTGAAATACTTCCACCTTGCAGTTGGGGCCCAGGGCCTGATAACCTTGGCCAAAAAGGCATAAACCTACCCCAATTATGACATCACCCACAGAAAATCAGAAACTGAAAACCTGAAAATTTTTTTTCTTACAAACTAAAAGGTTTGCTCTGCGAGTCTTTTGAGGGCTTGAATAGCTCTTTAGCATAATTGACTGGCGAGTTATGGAGTTGCAATGTGGCACGAAATTAGCAGCTCAATGCATGATTTCAAAGTATAAATTACTCGCACACCAACTCCTAATGTGCTAATTGAAATTTATTTATTCAAAATAAATTTGATATTTGTTTTCGCAGTTTTAACAAATGGCACACAAGCAGAATTCCCATTAAAGCATTCTTTTCACCAACATACACCCCTGCTTGCATTGTGTCAAAGGTTCATAAACCTTGTGTGTTCCATGCTTGTTGGAATTGAATGTTGGTCATATGATGCATATTATGTTTCAGCTATTATCACAAATTTATACTAGCATTGCAAGGTGTATAAATTAAAACTCACTCATGGTACTGGATGCATTGTTGAAATACTCAAGGAAATATTTCCAGGTTGTAACTGGTCACAGTACATTTATTACATCACAATCACTTCTTGTTCCTGTGAATATGTTGAATGAAAAGATATGTAGCTTGTCGAACAATCAGCAAATTACAGCCGTATAGCAACGAACTGTTTATCCATAATGTGCGTACCCTTATAAAATTGATGCTGACAATCCGATCAGCTGCACAACTGCATTTGTGGAGTGCTCTCAATTGAAATTGTTAAAAATATATTTGTGAAGTCATGGGAGAAAAGAACGCTTAACTAGAATTGCTCTGATGATTTTGTATCATGATGTGAAAATGAAGAGGTATTAGACTACTTGCACAGCACACAACGCTGTCAACTGTTCATTCCAATAAAGCTGTTTATGAAATACAATACCTGACTGGCATAGTGTTCAGAAAATGTGACAATAATCAGTTTTTTTTTTAAGGAAAATGTTAGGAGCCTGGTATGGATCTGTAGGGACCCGATGATAATTTTCTCTTATTCTAGGGACCCGAATCGGGTCCCTAAAATGCCTTAAAAAAACCTGCGATAATATTTGAGTCATGAAAAGTCCTGACTGTTTCCATCCAGTTTTTTTTTCAGCAGGAATTGTTTATTTTGCGAATGATTGCTTCTCTAAGTAGAAATCATGCCATTTTTCAATGTTTTCTAATGTTTTGTTGCTGAAAGAAAGTAAGATGCCATGTTGATATGTAATAGGGAAGCCCTAAGGCATGCCAGATTTTCTCATGCTAAGGCAAACTATCAAAAAAGTTATGTGCATGTTTGTTGTGTTTGTCTATTTATTACATTTCAGTTGTAAAATTTCACAAAATTTTCAAATGAACAAATAAACACAACGAAAAATACAACAAAACTACCAAAATCACTTGGTACCAAACGTTTTTGCATAAACCGCATCGCACCGTAAGTGTTACATTATTCAATGTTAATAAATATTAAAGTTCTTGTGGTAAGGAAACAATAACATTGAAGTTGCTTTTTCACACAATTTAGATTGTGTGTAAATTTGCTCTTCCTGCACCAGCTATTTACTTTTGTATTTTCATGATCATTTGTAGAAAATTTCAAGGTCAAGACATTTTTAAAGAAAGCAGTATGAAGGCAGTTATTGTGTCTACTTCAGTAAACCTGAAGGACTAAAATTTCATATTTACCTTCAAAATGTAAAACTAACAATAGAGTTCATTATTCTATCAATTGCAATAACCAATTTTGCAAGTTGAGTTTTTGTGCTTGTTTCCCATTTCAGTTCGCTTTGTCATTTGGTATAATCTTTGGTATGAATGCAATTATGTGTGCTGTGCAGTTGATTCGAGTAAGGCATTACAGATAAATAAAGTATTAAGCAAGTGATGATCAAAGGTTTGAATCTTCCATGTCATATGGGAGTGATGATCAAATAGCTCCATAGCTCAAAAAAGGTTGAAAAACATTGCTTATATACAAATACATTTGTTATTTAAATAGATCAGACTGCTTTCCATTGCAATTTTTGTTATGGTTAAGGAAGGATTTGTCATAGCTGTTCTATCCAGCATTGGTGTGGTTCTGAATTGTTTGAATGTAAATTTTTAACAACTGTATTTTAGGGTTAATATTGCAGTTAAACTATTTTTTAAAGTATAACAAGATAGCTGTCTATTTATTCAACAGACACAATGAGGATTTTGATGTAATGTGAAAAAAGTTGCATTATCTTCACAAAGTATTTGAAATGTGTAATACCATTTGATTTTTCTTTAGTGCATAAGTACTTGAGAAAGCTAAGTGTGTGTGGGAAGTATACATGAATACAATTGCAAATAGAGCTAAACATCTGTACTGCTTTGCATAGATATGTTTGAACATGATATCCAAAGGATATTTTATATTGTGAGAAATCGAAAGTCAATAAAACAATGAAAAAAGATGCATTGGAATTTTAGTTTTTTTTAGTTCTAGAAATAGAACAACTGTTGATTCCAGAAATTTTGAAACGTCTAGTCAGAATTGCATATAGCATTAATATATGTTTCCCAAGTGTCAAAACTCTAATTCAAAGTGTCATGTCAAAGTGTTTTCATGCACAGTGTGTTTTGGTCAGTAATGAATAAATGGTGTATTTTGACTGAAATAATTGTAGTTAAAAAAATTACATAGTTTGTTTTTTAAAAAATATAATTAAAAGTCAAAAAAATGTTTTGTGCCATAGCTAGGTGTATGATTATGAAGTGGCAAGTGTCTTTGTGAATCAGGGGTGGGGAACCTACAGCTCATGTGAACATTTAATATAGCTCACAATAATTTTTATTGACACAATGTTGTGTCAAAAACAAACTCCATGACAAGCAGACACATAGACAGTGGTCAAGAGAAACCTCTCTCACTTCTTGACATAGTGTTCTCTTGTTATTTTCCTTTGGAAGATAAAGGTAGAATTTTAAGATAAAATTAAATAATGTTTGCAGCCCACCAGCAATATTCCACAATTCATATGGCTGATGATAGTAAATAGGTTCCCATCCCTAGACTATGATAGTAAATAGGTTCCCAGCCTTAAAATCTGTTTTTAGAATTGGCCCTAAATGTACCATTTTGCTTACTGTGATATTAATTGTACCTGGACTTTTTGGTATTAATTACACCTTTGATTACACTTATGCTGGTGTTAAAATGTTTTGAAAATTGCATTTTTTGAAGCATTTTAAAAACATCACTGTAGTTTGCTTTGGATTGGTCTTTTCTCTCATAACAGTATGGGTTACCTTTATATGGTTGCTCACTGGTTGACTGAACCAGATTTTGTCAAACTTAATAATGTCTGTTTTTTGGAGATTTGAGTTCTTTGGATGAAAGGTTTATCACTGAAACAATTTCAAAAGACATATTCATAAAAATTAAATGAATGTCAACAATTCGAATTTAAGATACACTTTAAACAAATTTTCAAATGTTATAGTTTCATAAACTTATCATGACTTGAGTGAGTTAAGATACTAATTGCAAAAAATATTTGCTAAAAATATTTCTAAACTTGGCACAATGGGGATCAGAATTTGACTTTGTTTAACTCTGTGTAGGCTGTACATGTGCTTGTATATTTTTATTGAATAACAGTGTCAGTTTTATTTGATTAATTGGTGTTAATTGATCAGTGTTATATAATTACTTCATGCAATGAAGTGTTGCACTGCCAATGACTTGATGTAATTGAACATGTTTTTTTTGCTGAGGCATTTTGTTTTTTTTGTCCTACAATATATAAGTATAAAAACTCACCGCAGCAGTATTCACTGGCCTGCCTTTTCTGATGTTATGACTGAATTGACTTAATTTTTTGGTCAATGACCAAAAACACATTTAATTAAACCATTAGCTTCATGGCATATGATACATAAGCAGAGCCGTAGATGGCAATGTTTTGGCTTTGTGTCATTAGGCTGTTGCAAAGTTTATATGAAGAGACTTTTATAATTGTATCTAAGAATTGCTGATGTGATGTTCTACTTTAGTGTTATGACATAAAGCATCTTTTCACCTCAATGTTGTAGGCTTTTAGTTACAAAATGTTGCAAATTCCTGTAGGTGGTGGATCTTCAGATATTTCCAAATATCAGTCCTACCTGGTTTTGCTAAACAATCCCAATACCCGTAAGTACTTTGTTATCATTTAAGCATATGAAATATAATCTGTGAAGTCAAGCAATTTATGACGTGCATAGCCATTTCTTTGCATATACATTTTCATGCACTATATATTTTGTATAGAAACGATTAATCAAATAATAGTGAAATGAGTTCTGTGGACAAGCTATTTATAACAATGTTTGCAACTTTCAAACAAATTTTAACATTAGGTGGTAATTTTTTGAATTGGTGTCTATGAAGAAATTTATGAGAAAAATTCGGTTTTGAAAAGTTTTTGTCAGCAATTATAAACTACTTGCTTTGTTGCTTATATATGTTCCAAAATTACCAAAGTAATTTTTGATTGAAAGTGCAGATATGTATTAGTATATATTTGTTTGTTGTAAAAAATTTGACATTCGGAAGTTATTTCAAAAGCTTGTTTTTAATTGTTTTTGGTAATGTGGGAGATCATTTGCTGAAAAAGCCATTGTGAAGATAGTTTCTATAAAATTTAAAGTTATTTTCTGCACACAACATAATTTGAGATGTCTTTTACATATAAATGCCCTGGTAGTGGTAATCTCATGACTTATAAATAGAAGGGAGCACATTTTTGCCACTTGAGGACAAGGCCAATATTACTAAATGTTGTGCTTGTGTATCTTCTGACATTTTTGGTGCAAAAACCAAAAAGTTGAACAGGCATTGGATGATGCTCATGTTTAAGTTATCAATGGTTTTTAAAATATAAGGTCTCGATCGACAATTTTTTTCTTACAGCAAAATATATTATAAAATGTTCAGGATCAGGAATGTTATAATTTTAAACTATTTTGAAGTAATGAAATTGCTATTTTTTATTACTTTTTGGTGCTTAACGTAAAATATTCAAAGTCATTGAACATTTTGAAACTATTTTTGATTTCAAAATACTGAGTCTGACAGTGCAGTTCACAATGTGGTTTAAATCTAGATTGCACTCTGTATGTATTAGTTTTTGGTTTTTAGACTAAAACCAGTTTTTTTAACACTTTGATAGTTGGCGTATGATATATTTGTACCTAGATTTCGGCCTAAAACCAGCAGTTTTCGGTTGCCTTACCAACACCATAGCTCCTCTGCGAATTGCGCTAGAGAGCTGTTCAAGGGCCCAAACGGGTCAGCCAGTTTTCTAGTCTGCACTCAAAAAAAATTTTTTTGGTTGGGGGTGGCGGGTTTTTTGTGAGTGACGTCATAAGTAAAGTAGATTGTGGGTCATTTGGGCTCATGTTACCTGGTCTAGGGCCCAACCACTAGGCCAAAGTGTTTCACTAAAGCTTTTATTGGAAACTTGGCTTGAGTCCGAGTTTTTCGAGCCTTTGATCGACTTTCTAACATTTCTGGTTCAAAAGTTATGATCTAAAACAGGGGTAACGAACCTATTTGCTATCGTGGGCCACTTTGTCAGTTACCGCTGAGTAAGCGGGCCGCACAACTTTTTGTTCATACTATGAAACCTGTTAAAAACGAAAAAATGTTCGTCAACAGAAACAACAAACAAAGTTCAAGACTGCTAGTCTGGCCTGAATGCTTCGCGGACTGCACGAAATTCTTTTGCAGCCCGCTTTTCGTCACCTCTGATCCAAAATAAATTAATTATCTAATTACCTAATTAGTCAAATACTTTTATTACTTTAAATCATAAGTTTTGAACTTGAAACCCCTGCAGGTCATCCAAAGTATCAAAAGACTCGGATTTTAGCCTGGCTTCCAATAAAAACTTCAGTGAAATACTACCATCTAATGGTTTGAGCCCAGGGCCAGGTGAAGTGGGCCAAGGTGGCCAAAAAGTCCTCTACTTATGACGTCACCCACAAAAAAACTGCAACCCCCAACCAAAAAATATTTTTTCAAGTGCAAGCTACAAGACTTGTTGCGTATTTTGAGCAATTGACCGGGTCGGTAGCACTTACCGGACCGGAGAAATTCCCACGCAAAGCCACGTTTGTTTCGGTGTTTTTTTTTCTTAAAAATCCCTGATTTTAGCCAGACGCCAAAGTGTTAAAAGATGTTTTAGGGACCTGATTCGGGATCATCAGGTCTTTAGAATCAGAGAAATCGGTCCCTGCAGGTTCATACCTGGTACCTAACATTTTCCTTAAAAAAAACTTACTAAAGCCATCAGAAGCCAGTCCCAAATGTAGGTTTAACACCACTATTTTAAAGTTTGAGTAAATCTTGTAGCAATAACTATAGAGAACATATGCTTATCTGCAGTATTTATATGAATCATAGCCAGTAGCAAAAGAATGTGTTTGTTACTGCATTATTACTTTGGTACTTAAGATTGTTGCCCATACAGGTATGCCCTTTGTTTGGACAAAATAAAGTATCATTTTCTTTTGAACTGTGTTAAATTAATTTTATAACTAAATGCTGCATATAATTAGGTTAAGCTATATAGTTTTTAGTGATTTGTGGGTGCAGTAGAAAGCTTAGTAAATTGCTATAATTTTCAGCTGATGAAAATAAACTCAAAGCTGCTCAAGAGATAAGTGAAAATTTTGAGGTATGTCCTGCTTTGATGTGAAACATTTAAGTTAACCAACTTCTACAAAAAATTTGGGCTTCAACTTTAGATTTGTGCAGTTTGATATTTTATATATTGTTATGCTAGTAAGCATTTGCCTATCCCAGTCTGCTTGTAGTTTGACAAGTCAAAACTACTTTGGTAAACGCTAAAGTATAGTTTTCTTAAAATGCCTTGGAATTTGACTGGTAGTCAGTGGTAGTCAGTCAGAGACTGTTCATGTTGTTCTGCAAGTAGCTTAGTACATGCTGGCATGCAGCAATAGATATTTTAAGTTTGCATGTTTTTCTAATGCGTAAAATCTTTCCAATTGTTGAACCGCACTACTGCAAAATGCACATAACACTAAGCAGAAATTTGCAAAATTTCATAGTGAGGGAAATGTTGGCAATCACTAGGTCATCGTCTGAAGCATTCTGATCTAGATATTGGTTCAGATGCACTTGTGGATTGCTAAAAATAAGCTCTTAATCATAATTAAGAAGTTTAAAAATTGCATTTGCTCATTTTTTCTAGAAAAAATAAAATGATGAACCAATGCATTTTAGCTGAATATATACCTTATTTTAGTTGAATGTGCAGTTTCTAAGAAACATGTAAAATTGTCCCATTGTCAATTTTGTTTGACATGTTTTCTTCTTTTTGATGTGTGCTATTTCATTTCCTAATTACAATATAGTGAAACGTCAAAGCCAACAAAAGCTATATATAGGAAAGCATAATGTCACAATGTCTCATGATCTGATGTAAGTGACACAAAGAAAAATGTGGGCAAAATAATTAAATTATCAATCAGTAATTGTATGCAGTGATATAGCAGGATGCCACTATGTGCATGAGTCAAATGTTATTGATTTTGCACTTCTTTGAATGAAACTTTGCTGAAGATGAAAACAATTATTTCTTCAAATGCCTAATATGGTTTCGTTTAAGTCATTGTTTTGCTGGTCATTTCTTGTGTTTACTATAATGATTGATGAAAAAAACACCAAAATGTATTATTATATCCTTGTGCAATTCTTTTTCTCTGCAGGATATAGCTCAATCACCAGAATATCCGGAGTTATTAAATTTATGCGTGCCAAGTTTCATTAAGCTTTTGCAGGATGGCGATCCTCAGTTTGTTTCAGAAAACCCATCCCAAGTAAGTATGATCAATTGTCTTTCATATGTAAATATGTTTTTCTGTTGTTACTTTGTATTTGCTGTGGTGGAATGTTCATTGGACATTTTGTGTTGCAAATGCATGGTAGAGAGTTGTACATTTGCTGTAAAAATTCTTCCAGATTGTTTTTATTGTTTTATATTTATTTGATTGCCACATTTTAGCAACTTCGTAAGCTTTGCTTGGATGTTCTTCATCGAATACCAACAAATGATCATCTTCGAGTTCATGTCAAAGGCATACTAAATCTTTGTTTTCGACTGTTAGAAGTGAGTAACTAATTGTGCTATTAAACATGTGCTTTTGTTTTATTATAAATACAAGAATTTCATGTGCTGCAAAAGCATCATCCCCACTGGTTCAGCTACCAGTTTTTGTCTTTGTGTGCTTTATACAGTTTTTTTGCAAAGTTTCTCATTTAGTTTGATGTGGAGTGCATTGGAGGGTCTTATGGATTGGACTTAAATGTTGCATTAAGATATGTGTTGCAATGTGCCAGATTGACAATGAAGAGAATGTTCAAGTCTGCATCAAGATCATCATCGAACTCCATAAACAATTTCGGCCACAAATGGCTCCAGAAGTATGGATTGAATAAGTTGTCTGATTATCTGAATGCTGCCATGAAAACAATTTAATTTGTAAATGTTTTTGTTGCTATTCTCTTCACTCCAAAAATTTGAGGGGTAGATCAAGGTTTGTGATACAACTGGTTGTTAATAATGTATATTGGTGGTGTAAATGGTTTATTGAGAATGTGCATCTATACCGAGTTTCACCTCTTCAGTTTGTGTTTATATCTGAAAGAAACAAAACCCTTTCCAAATCAAACTTTTATGGTTTCAAGGTAAAGTAAAATGATTTGTGTGTAACATCTTTTTATTTGCTAAACAATTACAATTGTATGGTCTCAAAAAATCAAAACAATCATAGTCTCACAAATGTGTTTTACATTATTGTTCTGGTTACAACAATTTAGTTAAATGCAGAAAAACAACGTTTTTGCAATTTCGTTCAGATTGAGCATTTTCTGGCACTTGTGAAAAGAATTTATGCAGAGCTACCACAAAACATGGTGAGTGAAGTTCTGCAAAAACTTACATTTTCTGGATGTTAGGCAGTTCTTGTGGTATCATCATGTTTTACTGCAAAATAGTGGTTTTTGTTGCATGTGTGCAATCTTTATAATGCAAATTTAACCAGGCCTGAAATACTTCAATTTGATTTTTGCACTGTGTTATTGAAATTAATTCAACACGATTATACTTAATTTGATTTTTGTGCTACATTTTGGAAAATAATCCAACATATGCTTCTCCCAGATTTATCCTGTCAGGGGTCTTTGTTTATAATTTCAGTTTGCCATCTTTCCAATTGTTGTTGCCTGATTTGTAGGTTTGGTTGTTTGAGAACCCAACCATCAGTGATGGTGGGCTCCCCGACCCACAAAGAATCGGTACTGTCACTACAGTTACTTACCGAGCCGGGATTCCCGGCAATCCCAGCCCTGGTGGAAAAACAGTTGCGGTGAGACACAAATTTTCTTTTCTTTTGTGAAAGTTCTTTTATTCTGCTCATACAACTGCAAGTCAGTAGTTTTAGCTGTCCTTACTCCGGCTTCGTGTAATGGAGTGCATTGTATGTTTAATATTAAGCTGTCTCATCAACTGCTGACTGATTTTTCTTAAAGGTTCTCCAGTGTGTTATGTTATGGTGTTTTCCTTGACATGCACCTAAAACTATGATGCCTTGCTTCATTGCAGACTGTTATACCCAAAGCGTTGAACTCTATGAAAGTTTTGCAGGAAATACCAATAACTGTGGTGTTAATGTATCAGGTATGATATGCATTTGTATGATTTAATACAGTTAATGGGGATTTGATACAGGAAAACTATGGTGCTGTTATTTGACGATATTTTCAAAAGTTGTTTTTTTGAAGATTAACTTTGCAGCAGCAGGTTGCTGGCGTTTCTTTTTCACAAGATTTCTCAAAGTTTGTTTGCGCTGTTAATTCTGTGCATTCACAGCGTCTTCAGGCTAGTCCACGCTTCAATACGGCTTATCAACGTATTTGCTTATTGATCTGGGGAGGATCTTCTGCTGTAACGGTACTGCTTTTCAACTAGTGCTGTAGCGGGACTTTTCAACAAATCTGTGTGATGAAAAGTGTGGGAACTTACTACGTAGTTTCAGAAGATATTTTGCCGACTGCTTTCGGAAAAGTCGCCCTTCACCATGTTTGTAATTTCATCGCCATGTTTGGCTCGTTCGCGATTTAATGTTTTCTGTGCAGCTGTACAAGCAAGCTACCCAAAGTGTGGTTGCTGAGTTTATCCCTCTGATAATGAAGACGCTGCTGCTGCAGCCCACGCAGGCAGCTCGCAGTCGACCAACTTTCAACTCCGAACTCTTCGTCGATTTCACTGCTGCGCAAGTTAAGACTCTGTCCTTTGTCGCGTTCTTCGTGCGACTTTATCACGTGAGTGCAGTGAACTGGCCAGTCACTGAGTGTCTGCAAAGGATGATGTTGTTCGCGACAGTGCAAAATCACTGCAAAAATCACACATACACTTCTTTTGATTGTTTGCTTAAATCGCCCACAGCTTTTAATATCCGCCGAAGTTTCTATGAAATAATTTGCCGGCGTGCAGAGCACTACAGTTTTTTCTGAAAGGTTTAAATGTGACAGCCTCTGTTGTTCTGAATCCGGTAACTGTATTGTTGTTGCAAGCTGGTCCAGCGCGGAGTTTTTGTTGGCTGGTGCTCATTATGGTACTGCTTTAAATGTTGCACCAACGGGACCTGCATCGGAAAGGCGTGGCTGGGGTTGATGCGCCTTTTTTGGTGGTCAACATGTCGACTGTTCGTTCATGTAAACCCTGACCACTGTACGAGATGCGCTGCGCACTTTTCTCCTCTTAAGACATTCTGAAGGCGGAGAATCGTTTTTTTGCGGTCGTGCTTAACCTTTTTTTCAGTCACCTCTATATTAATCGTGCGTGGCGATAAATACTCATGCTCAGTATGCGCTTTTCCTGTGTTTTTTCTCGCGTGTCCTTCGGCAACAACATCGTATCATTGAAAGTATTGAAATATGTTACTCATGGAAACGGCGACACTGGTGTTCATTATTCAGTGCAATTTATTTCCACAACATGGCGCTCTTTCGCAGGATAACATTGTACAGTACGCCAATGAAATGGTTCAAGCAATGCTGCAGCTGCTTCAGAATTGCAGCCCGGAAGTTGCCTCACTTCGCAAGGAACTGCTCATCGCTGTGCGTCACATCCTTGCCACGGATCTCAAAACTCGTGAGTAGAAATAACTTGGTTTCGTGGAAATTTCGTAACTGTATTTTCGAGAAGCTTCGTCTCCGAAACCTCAGCGTTGAAGTTTTACGCGATGTTGAGCAAATCGTGGTAGTCTAGCGAAAATGTGGTGGAGCAAATATAGGGTTTCATTTTCGACCGCCTGCCCACACCACGCTTGTGATGTGTTTGGCGCAATGACAACGTGTCTTGTAAACATTGGTTTCACACGGATTGCATCTTCAGCGCATACGTAGCGAAAGAATGAGTGTTGGACATTTCATGAACTGCTTTAAATGTAAGTCGAACGAAGCTAAAACGATTGAGGATTTGTGTTTGTTGACTGTTACGTTTTCATAAATTAAGCCTTCAAGAAAATGTTTTGTTTATTTTTGATTTATAAATGCCACACACTTCCTTGTTCATCTCTTCTGCAGTGGGTCAGATAATAGCAGCCTACGGTGGCGTTGTAGCAATCAGTATGGGAGCAAAACTTGTCTTTTTTCCAGGATTCGTGCCCCATATGGACCGATTGCTCAACGAAGACATCTTGGTCGGTTCCGGGTGGTCTGCTCGGGAAACTCTTCGCCCTCTCGCGTACAGCACTCTGGCTGACGTAACTCACCAGGTCAAAAATCAGCTGACATTGTCTCAGGTAAGCCGTTGTGGTTGTGAGCGTTAAAAGCTTAATTTCATAACACAACTGCATCTCTTGTCTCGCCTGTGATAACACGCCCACTCCATAAAATGTATAGGTAAAAAATTTAAGGCGAAAAACATCACGTAGTTTTTCTCCAGCAAACTTTCTCAGGCATTTTCCTCAATTATAATAACAATATAACAAATTATTATAACATTATAACAATCCTAATTGTTTTGGAAAGCTTCGATTCAGCAGATGGTAATAATAACTTGTAAGCGAGCCAGTACAGGAACGGTTTTTTCTGTATTCGTCACGTGGCCGACTGGTACCGGTGGTTGAAACTTGCATTCGCTTTGCCCGCAGGTTTCCCAACCACGTGATAGTGGCCGCTCTGCCCCACTTGTATTTGAGCTGAAATCCGTCCGTATGCGTTTCTTTTATTCAAGGAATGCTGCAACAAGGTCTCGTTTCTATTGTGGCGAGAAAAAGACTTGAAAGTAGATTCTGAGGATTTGTGTTTGTTCGTAAATACTAGGTTTCAAAAACTATTTTCCCTGTAACATGCTTGTACATCGGCTCTAGGCTTCTTGCCCATTGGCATAATTAAGTTCTTCTACCTGACAAGTACTTTCAGCATTGGGGTTTTCCCGGCCCTTCATTCGTTGTGCTTCAGATGCATGTTGGAAATGCTGCCAGCCACTCTCTTAATGCAGAGATAAAACTGCAGTTCACAATTCTAAGCTAATAAATACTCCATTCGTTGCGAAACTCAGGAGGTTCACCGTACGCCAGGCTTTACAAAGCTTCTTTTGTTGCAAAATTATTGCCAGAACAATTCGGGGAGCGAAGAATGGACGTAACTGTTAAGTGTTTACGTAGAATCAAGTGGAATGAGACGATCAAGACGCTGCATCTGCCATCTAAACACATAGTACTGTCGATCCACGAGGTAACGTTTTTGCAAGTCAACTCAGTACCGGGTTGTCCTACTTTTTAACAGCTTTGCTCCGCGGTCCATCTTTTCGCCAAGAATGTCCACGACGATTCGCTGGCCAGCTCCTTTCAGGCGATTTCGTGCAAGTTGCTGCTTAATTTGGTTGAAGGCATCACAACAAAAAGTGAAAGTGAAAAGAATCCAGTAAGTTTTGAATGGCAGAGGGGTAGTGCTGTTGGTTTGGTGAAATCATAGAGCTGTGCTGTTTTGGTTCTTTGTCTTTTCTTTTTTCAAACAACAGATGTGGGGAGTTGCGTATCGGTTTTCTCGAAGTATCGTAAACGCGCTTTTGATGATGCGTATATGTTGTTATTGCTTTGCTATATTTTTGTTTTTTTGTGTGTTAATTTATTTGTTTTCTACAAAAATATTTGCTGGTGTTTGTTTAATACTTTCACTTTATTTCAGATCCGCTGAATTAGTTCTGTAATTTTGTTGAAAGGAAGTTTTTAAAATTCTAGTAATTGTGAAATGACCGATGACTGTTTATCTCAGATTTTTACGCAATAGCATGAGCGGAAAAAAAGGCGGTCCAGTTGCTCTTTGAAAAAAAAGAACATATGTTTGCTGTTATTATTTTTTTGAATGTTGCACGGCCTCGTCAAAGCTCACACGTTTCAAACTGATCTTCGCAGCAACGCGGCCGCGAGATGCTGATGAAGATGATTGAGGTGTTCGTTCTCAAGTTCCGCACAATCAGCAAACACACCCTGCCCCTGCTCTTTACCCGATGCAAGCAAAGCCAGG
>JGI24022J15233_10000738_pt1 | contig 23225 bp, 14 predicted proteins | sample Ectturendosymbi2_FD_15233 | JGI IMG/M metagenome (IMG submission 15233)
TGCCGGCCCCATTGTGTCCAAGGAATGATGTAATCTGACCCTCGTAGAAGTTGAGCGACAGGTCATTCACCGCGACTTTACCGTTGCTGCGCACAAAGGAAAATGTTGAGGGTCGAGATTGTATGAACGTGTGTCAGGAAATTCTAAACGGCGACTGTAAAAATATATGAAGGCGGTGCCATCTGCGTTACACGAAAAGAGAAGCAAATTAATTGGCATAACTACGGTACTGTCAGAAGCCAACCGACACGAAGCGTCTACCGCATGCAACTGGCGCAACTCTATCAATGCTCGATTTCGCAATTGCTCCATCGGCTCAGATTCAGCTGATGCCACAAGCTTATAACGGAAAAGAAGTTATGAACGTCAGGCCTAGTCTTCGAACGATCATTTGTGAATACTATGGTAATACTTCCGCAGGGAACTCTTTTTGCATAAAACCATTGCAAGAAAGTCTGCGGTGAAGGACGGCAAAACTTTATAAAAAAAACTTATTTTCGTATATTCGGAAAAATATTTGTGTTACTTTAATTCGATCCTGTATAGTTGCCAACTTGCCATAAGCTGTTGCAAAACCTTTTGTTAAATTATCCTGTGACCACCAAACAACCGTAGAAATGACAATTACTGAAACCCACTAACTTCCGTTGTACTCAAACAAAAGCTCAAGGCCCAAGATCAGTGACATACTAACTCCTTCGACGCCTCGCGTGGTGGCGAGCAAGAGCTCCCACAGAACTGTTCGATGCTCGCTTGGTTACAGCGCAAATCGCTTGATTGGTGTACAACTTTTGACTACAGGATTTACGATTATCATTAATTTATTGTGCCATTGTGATTGCAGCGGTAGTTGCCAGGAGACAGTGGCGCTGCAACAGCCAACAGACAGTGTCGTGCGAAAGGAAAAAAATGTTTGAAAAAATACCAATTTCGGTTAATAGCTGTTTATATACTGTTGTGCCGTACCTGTACACTTTCTTCAGGTTTTGCATCGACACACCGAGATTGAGATGCGTTGGTTCAGCTTCTAGCTTCGTTTCTGCCATTTCGGTAACAGGGATTGTGATGCTACCTCCGTCATCTTTTGAAGGCAACCCACACCAGTAAGTACGCGTCACGAAGAAATACCACTTGCGCGGCACTCCATATTTACCGGGGAAGACGTTTTCAATGTACCTGATATCAAAAATCATTCCATGCTAATAGTAAGATGCGATATTTTGCGCTATTAATTCAACTGTACATACTTCGTGATTAAAACGGTAGTGCTGCAGTTCATTTTCGCAAAACACCCGAAGGGAAAATACATTTGACATCGCACTGAAGGTAAAAATTAGCAGTGGCAACAACCAGCCTTACCAGGTCAATACGAAGTAAATTACAGCGTCGACCAACATCATAATCATCGAAATTAGAAAGTTCAGTTCATCGGCGGGCTCAGGGCTGGAAAGCCAGTTGGAAAACTGGATTCCGTCGCCAGACATCTCGTAGTTGGATATGTACCCGGCGCCGTATCCAAATGCGACGTTAGATAATAGGCACTGCCCACAACGAAATCATGTCAAAACCATTATATGAAAACCGATAGATTTTCATTAGGCGAAAGGTTCAATGAAGTATAGACTTAATAAAAAAAAATTTAACGAAAAAAATCTACAGATAGAATCCCACANGCGGAGGATCTACATCAGTGCTCTTCAACAGGGGTTCCGCAGAACGTGTAGTGGGCTTCAGTGAGTTTCAAAGGTTCCGTGAGGGTTCCTCGTTTTTTAGGTGAAATGTTTTTTTGCTTCCGTATGTTGATGCGTCATTATGAAATTTTTTAGATCAACGTGCTGCATTCAGACTCCATGTGGGCCAGTTAGTTGTACAGGAGTTTGAGTGCAGATGCGGAAAAAGAAATATTGGTGGTTGTTGCATCACTTGTTGTTTATTGTTATGCAATTTTAAGAACAACGTTGTTGTTGCATCACAGTTGTACGTTGTTGCCGATGTGCAGTTCACAGTTAGTAGAGTGGACTGAGTAGAAAGTAGATTCAACCTGAGTCTAGTAGAGAGCAGACTGAGTCACAGACTAAAGATGCTGTTCAATCTTTGTGGGAATAAAGTAAAAAGAATGTGAAACCCAACTTTTTACTATTTAGTCAAGCCAGATGAAGCAAAATAGCATATTTTCTTATATGAAGCGAAATAATAACAACAGCGAAGGTGTCGACGGTAATGAGCAGTGTAGCTCAAATGTAAAAGAGGGACCTGATCCGAAGCTGACCAAATGTAATTCAATTGCCAAAGTTATAAAATGGAACGACACATATTTCAGACACGGGTTCTTTTTGCCGGATGACCAAATTCTGAATGTAGCTGCTGCAGTAGCTAGGCTACATTCAAAAAATGCAAGAACAACCAAGTTATTAAAATTCTTGCTTCATAACTTCTGTAACAACTGTTTATTTGTTGAAGTGTCTAATAACGACATATTTCATTTTCTTACAAGTAATTCGTGTTTTTTCAATTTTTGTTAATGGGGTTCCATGGCAAACGGGAAAGTATATCATGGGTTCCGCGATGACAAAAAGGTTGAAGAGCACTGATCTACATCAAGAATTGATCTATTTACTTGTCTTCGTCCACTCTTCTTACCGGCCACATGCATAAAGAGCAACTTTAAAAAACCAAAACATCGTCAAGCTACTGAAAGCTGAACCTAATACGGTTGTACTGAGTTATTCCGGCTTATTCAATTAACAAATAACACCGCTCGAATTATTAAAATGCTAACAAACAGCACCACTGACAAACTAAAGAGTGTTGAAATTCGAAATAAAATGAACTTATTGCCAAATGGGAAAGAGAATAAAGAAAACGTAACAAAGAACAAAACAGTCAAAAAACGAGACGCAATGCGCTTGGCAAGTGTTACTTACAGCAACCAGTTTTGTAGACAAAGTCATCTGTTCGTTCCACGTAACAACCATCAAGTAAGGAATGTAAAACAAGAAGAACAATATACCGCCACAGGCAGCCGCCAAGTTAGCTCTGTGAACAAGCATTGGATGAGAAGAAAATATAGGCCGTAGGGTTGCTGTTTTGTTTTCAGACGATCCCAACTAAGGTTTCTGCTATACAACATAACTGAAACATTACAAAAATGAATTTTAATGACACACCGAACTCAATCTTGCGACGTGATGAAACTCGCAACCAAAGTTCAGGCATATTTCTTGGCACAGCATGTTAGTTACCTTGAAAAGAAACAGCTGATGAGGAAACATTGCATGATGGTGGCGATGGCAAAACAGCACAACCACAACCAGATGATGACCACTCCGCTGTGCGGCATGATCGCTCCCGCCTGTGAAGGTCAATGCAGATTGTGAAGACTGGGCTTTTCATCTCAAAAAATGTAGGAAAGAAACTAGCAACCACCTATTCTGCTAAAAATCTCAGCACAATACTTTCTCTCCTGCTCATGGTATCACATTCATCACAGCCGATTAAGCCATAGAAGTTTTCGAAAAAATCTAGGAGATAAAAGAAAAGATTCTTCTCTCGTCAATCATTGTCAACACGACTTGGGACAGTGCGCGTTGATCGTTATCTTTCATTTTTTGCAGAAGACGAACGTTAGTTCATACGTCGCAATGAACACCGGAAAGCGAAATAAACTCGGCTTGTAATTTCAATTTCACTCAACGTATAAAATGGTTTTAATAAACCAGCTGCATTGTCCAAACCAAATACCTTCAGGACAATGACCGTGAGAATGATTGACAAAAACATGACAACAAAGGAGTTTATGAACCAAGCCACCCAGTGAACGCCATTGCTCAATCCCATCATCTTCATAACCTGCGACAAAATTGTTTGAATGGAAATTGTTGTTCGACCGACGATGCCTCAAAAAACATTGCTGATTTATGAGGCAAGATTCTTCCGTAGTTAACAGGAGAGGGTTCTGTCAGAGAATTCCTGGTTCTACTGAAAAACACTTAAAACTAGCGAGTGTGTATCTCAGTACTGGGTTTTAACTAAAAGCCAGGTGCTTGAACTTTCGGATACGGGGAGTGTGACTTCTAGCTTGCAAACAACTAACACCGTTTCTCGAACACATTTGTGTTACAAGACTTAAAAAAAGAACTTGGCCTACGTGTTTTCTACTGTCTTTTTGTGATATGTATTTCACATTTTCATAGTGAAGGTGGCTGTAAACGCATACATCATTACACCAACATCATAACCTTTTACCTTTTGCAAACCTTTTGCAAAAAGTGGAGCGATAATAAACCCTATTTCGAAGCGCTACATCTTTATCCTTAGTATAAACCAGGGGTCTCCAAACTACAAATTGGTCCCCCGAAGCCGTTTCATCCGGTTCGCGAAGCCATTTTGTAAATAATGAAAAAATAAATATCTACAAGATATTTGTTGATTTGGTGGAATGTATATCTCGAAACAATGACTATGTAAGATGTCCGGCCCTGGAACTGTTGCGTAACAGCTTATGTGGCCCTCTGAGAAAAAAGTTTGGAGGGCCTTGGTTTAACCTATAAACCAACTTGCGCTTCAGGAAAAATGTCAAACAAGGGTAAAGAAGTATTGCAACGCCAACCCGCAAGGAAAAGCGCGAGGAGAAGCGGGCGAAAAACTTTGAGGAAACTATGCCAATATGATCAACATGTATGTCATTAGTAAAAAATGTAAGCACTTAAACTAAGATTTAAACGAACACATTTTTATTCACAAAGTCAAAGACTTCAGCATTAGCAAGGATGGAAAAAGATAAAATTCTAAGTGCTTTGCCATTTGCAATCCAAAGTGATTTAGACCTTTTTCCTTTTGAAATTGCATCTGTTCGGTTGTAAATAGCACAAAAGAAATTAAGGGTCAACAGTGCGACTAACAAGCAAAACCTCTGGTTTAGAGTTCGAATAAATCATTTCATATTTTACACCCAACGTGAGATGCGATGAACTTTAAGATAAAACGGATTAATCTGCAAGAGAATCTGCCGTACCTCTTTCAAACGCTGTTCCTTTTCGTAGACAATACTTTTGATTATGATGCAAACAGAATAAATCCAAGCAAGGGTCATGATCAAAGATAAAATCGAAGCCAAGTTTTGCAGAAAACTGTAACAAATATAGTCAACTTTGTAAAATTTGCAACTCGCTGTTTTGTGACCAATCAGTATTTTACGATCCCAGTATTTTCAAACACAACTTCGGCAACCAAGTACCTCAGTCGCTAAAAGGATCATATTCGCCATAAGGTACCTTTAGCGAAACTGGAGGCAGAAAAGCGAAACTGGAATATCCAGGAGACATTTATTGGAACCAACAATTGCTCTGGGCTTTAAAAAAAAGTTCAATCTGTGCTGTTTTACCGCCTCTGGCGGATCTGAAACAGCCTGGTCATAACGTGACCAGATTGCGCGAGTAATTCCTGAAATTGACTTTGTTTTTAATTTTTGAAACACTTTCATTGATTTACGAACATTTTCAATCAACTAACATTTGACCGCAAGTGCATAGATGAGTTACTGCTGTCCACAAGGGAATCTTATCCTAAGATCAACTTGAAAGTTGTCAAAATTATCTTAACATCTGCATCATCATGGCTTGGCGAGTATGGATTTTCAGCACAGAGTGAAATAAAAAGCAAAATAAGATGAGAGACTTCTTGGTAGTTACGATGAAATGCAAGTTTAATCGACATCATTGGAGCTTCACATCAGTTCATTTGATCTCGTGAGCAGGTACAGTCATCGCATTAAAAAACGAAATTCTTGATCATATTTGCTTAATTGCGTGAAACTGTGCCGCGAAATTGTTTACATTTTTGTAGTGTGCCGCAGCGCAATAAAGGTGAGAATCACTGCCATAAGCAATACTCAAAGCAAAAATTACGCCCTGCCAGGCATGTTGAAGCTGAAATACATTGATGTTTATTGGCAACGTTATGTCTCTTTTATATGAAATCAGTTGGCAAATGTGAAATAGATTCCGATGAGTATCCTATATTTCGTGGCAAAGAGCAAATATTGAAATGAGATAAAGAACGCGATGGCTGTTTCAGTTATCACGTTCATGAAGTACACTATCACATAGAACGTAACGGTACAGTAGAACATCTGTTTATGAATGTTGCGCCAGGTTTTTTCCGAAAGCACCAGGTTTTCTTCGAATTGTTCGAGCATCAATGAAGACCAAGTTGATTCACTTTTTTCGTATGAACAGCAATAGCAGGACCAGTCAAACAAACATCACCGGCTTCAGACCAAGCTGCGAGGCAACTCAAAATTGAAAAAGAAGATTTTACTGAAACCGATACAGATGTACGAAACGAATTCTTCTTACGTGTCTCTAGTGTAGCAAGGGTATGGCATGAGCTGCAGGTAACTTCCCAGCGGTTCGTATTGGTTCTTATCGTTCATGCTTTCAGTAAAGCGGAGAAGGGCCGACTCAATCAAGTCTTGCAAATGCACAAAACCGCTGACGTAGTACTTGACTCTCCGCGTACCATCCTCCGCACCAGGGCGCCAAAAACTAAGAGAATGAACAAAGACGGTAAAGTACAACGATGGATGTTGTACAAACAGCTGCAAACACTCCGGCATAAAAGTGGTCGGGTGCGATTTAAGGCTACATCGCAGCCACGTTAGTGGTGGCGGTTTTCGAAGTTATACCCTTGGCGCTCGCCAACCAACGCGTGGCCGTCTTACTGTACGAAAATAATGAGCGTGTTTATCCAGTGAATCGAACTGTCAGCAAGACTGTTTTTTCGTCGAACGTGGAATTGTGCAGCGTTGTTAAGGAGAAACCCACAACAACCGCACCGCGATATACAATTTCAGAGAAAAGAACATACACTCCCAGCATTGGAACGTATGTACGTTCAAACACGTGAAAGCGAACGTGCTGATTGAAGCGAAGTCACCAGTAAAGATAACCTGAAGCCGGTCAAACTTTTCCTTTTCACAACACAAAAACAAAACGCTGATTTCGATGCTGCTCTCCATAGGTGTACGGGAATGCATATTTGGGGGTCACAAAATTTTTTTGTCCTAACTTTCCCTTACTTCCGAAATATGTATAAACAGTAATTCAAGGTTTTGTGACGTAACCTACCATTATAAAAAATCAAGGTTTCTGAACACCAAGCATTAATAAGATGTGGATATAAACATGATTTTTGCGCTTTCAATTTTACATTTTCAAATTCAATTCATTGCAGCAATTTGAGCCTCATTGGAGAATAGAAAAACTCACTTTATTCTGTTTTTGATCTTCAAAAGAAACTATTTTAACGTTTTCAGCACCTGCGCGCATTCTTTTGAAATGGCCTCGCTTCTGAACAGACGCAAATGCTGAGACAAGACTGCAACGAACTTTTATTTATTTATGTATGTCTGAAATACAACAATTTGATGTTTAGGAAAAAGTTGGATTAGTTGAAGTGGTGGGTCAGTTGAAACATTCCACCTTCACCCCAATGTTACAGTATTGTATAAAATATGATGGTTTCTACTTTTACCCAAATATGAATCAAGCTGCTCCAATTTAACGGAATTTGTACGAAGTTGTTCTAATTTACCCAGATGCTGTTATTTTTCCCAAATTTGACAGAAATTGTTCTGAGTAATTCTTGTATCAAAAAAATATATGCACTAATACTAAACATTTTTGTCTGAACAACCGCCAGTTTCTAAGCTCTGGAGATGTGATTGCATCTCTTGCATGTCCACGTCGCACGCTTATAATGCACTGATGCACACGAATGTAACCCTTGTAGCATTATAATATATGCTTCTTTTGACAAAATAGGTGTTAGAGCATTACCATGCTTCAGACAAAAGCCATTTTGATAGCTTCATTGTAACTTCTTTAATTAACTTGACATATTTAGTCTGCGGAACTTACAATCTTCGTACTGATCTTGTCCAAGTTACTTCTCCAGAGCTTTGCCTAATCTTATACTTGATGACTTCTGGGACGGACGCATCGCTATTTGATGGCGACGAAAAAACAATACCTGAAAAAACGTTTTCATTCCACTGATTGACTTGAGTTTCACTACAGATGGTTGCAAGCAACAATTGCTTTTAGTAAACTTGGTAAAAATGCGTTGCGGATATGAAGCAATGACTGAAGCGAAACCACAGGTTGTTTATTTTCTGTCCAACTACGAATCAATTATATTTGTTTTGAAACCATTTCACACAAGAGTACATGAAGCCAGTTAATTGTAAATAAACTCTGATCAGATTCCTGAGACCGAGCCCCTCCGCCTATAATTCCTAAACCAGTGACTATCCTGAAAGCGCATTGTTTTGTTCACTTTGTTGTAACTAAACGTGCTACTCAGCCAACGATTACGTTCAACATGAAAAATCTTGCCAGTGTAATCCTAAGGAACTAATAAATAAAATCCAGTTGTTTTCCTCTTTGGTAAAAAATGGCTTATCTTGATCGCTGAAAAGATTTGGTGTGAAAGCAACAAACATTGATAGACATTACCTCCCCACAGAGTTTGATTTTTCAAAATATTAAGAGACGCTTGCTTTAGTTCAGCTTCTGTGTTATAACCTTGGAACTTGTCGTAGTCAACGCAGCCCAGAAGCTGTGTACGAAAAAAAACAAAAGTGAACTTGAAAAGTGGTCATTGTTTCCTGGGTCTGCTAAGGACAAGTTATACTAATCGGTTGTGAATTGATAACAACAGTTCATGTAATAATCAAAGTAAGTATTGTTAAAAAAACATCAACATTTCACCATGGTATGCTTTTGTTTTCAGTACGTGGTTAATTGCTTTCATAGAATTTATGTGAGTGTCATTTTAAACAGTAGCAAAGCTCTCTAGTTGTCAAGGTCGAATTGCCTTACTTGCATTGCAGCAACAAGAATAACACTCACCTTAACCAAAACAGTTGTATCTTCACGAAACCGACGAAATAAATCCTTCCAAGAGGTACTGTTGTCGCAAGGTTTTTCTTCATTTGACAACAAGCCAATGAGCCAACGGATCTCAGCAACAGTGAAATTTAGCTGCGTTCGAAGATACTCCGTTCCTTGGGTCGTATTGACCAAAACCTGCAAAACGGAGTTCGTCGTACTCATCCAATTACGTCGTTCAGACTTCCTTTATTCGTAGAAACGATTTTGCAGCAACACTCACAAAACTTAAAAAAGAAATAGGATCACCGATCGGAGCGGACTTGTCTCGCAATGCTATTTACCCGCAAAGAGCTAGCGATTGACCCCGACTGAAGGGACTGGTAGGTGGCTGGCCCTGTAGTAGAAAGCCACGTCTCCCCCACAGTTTGAAGAAATCTAATTGATTCGAATGTAGTGTTGGCCTCGGCCATGATGGATTCGACTACAGGCGTCCGAGGGCTGTATAGGATTTTTCCTAAAATAAATTAAACAGCTTCAGTTGCAAATAACAAGAACATACGGTAAGAAAACTTAAAATACGTTATTAAACATTAAATTACAGCACTTTCTTTGTGCACTGGTTGAAATGCAGTTAATAAAAGCGATAATAAAACATTATAGTTCAAACAGTGCGAACAGGTGCCGTCACTACAGCAATCATAACATAACAATGTAGAAGTATAAAAGCATTGATTTACATAAAAATGAAGCTAACTGCACACAATTTTTAGACAGTGTTAATTCAGTCAAAGGACTAGCAAAGTTTTAACACAGATGTTAGTGACGTTATGTAGCAGAAATAAAGTATACTCCGTTTCACCTAAAACCAAACATGTGAAACAGAAGAGAAGTAGCATTTTAAAAAATCGTATTTAGCTTCAGCTTTCAGACCCACGTAAAAGACGCTGAACTTCAGAACTTGCATTAGAAACAAGACAGTAAGTTACGGAAGTTCCATGCCGTTAAAATCAGGAAATCGACTTGTTTTGATGAATAATACCAAAGTTTGTAGCAGCAAACCTCAGCTTATGTGGGAGCGCTTAACCACTTTCGCATAGTTTGAGAACACAAGCACACTACATGGAAATCGGATGCACTACAATTCACTATAACTAGACTTGCCAGGGCAGACGATGGCGACTGGGATAAAATTTACGTGGCGATAGATTTATTTTCACTGATCAACCTTGTTTAAATACGTTATCTGCCTGCTCATTACTGCAGATGAAAGTCCAAGGTTCCGAATAAGAAACTGAATTCACGAACGAGCCACTTCAGACGATTCAACACACCTGGCAAAGAAACAACGGGAAACACCAAAGCGAAACAAAGCAACTCACAAAACGGATTGCGCAACGTATGGATAGTATGTCTTTAAATTCCCACACAATACAGCGGCACAATACACTCAAGAAGTTTGCCGATGATGATCGCGATCAAGTTACAACAACTGATCATGACTAAGCGAAAAAAATACGAAAGCTACTGCTGTCGAACATTCTGAGCGTTGGTGGCTGGAAACTTTTGAAAGCGCAGACCGCCAAAACCAAAATATAATGATTCAATTTGATTTAAGGCGTTACAAACATGATCTGATTTTAGAATCTACAAAATGTTTGGCTACTGAAAAACGAAAACATTGCATTATAGGTCATCCAACCTGCCATTTCAAAATTGTTCAGTGAAAAACAATATGCTATTTTTATGTACAACCATACTGAGAGAGTTCAATGCAATTCTTAGAAGATAGTAACGCTAACGACAAACATCTGCAGGGGAACGCACCCCAATATTACTGTTGGCAGCTCTAGCACCGACATTGGCGAAAGAGCGAAAGTTTCCGGTAGTTGCGACTTTCGCAGAACTACATATTTCCTAATTGCGTAAAATTTTTAGGCTCAGCCAACATTCTCTGCGCAGGAAAAATACGAACTGACTTAAAGATTGCCGTACTAGTGCTAGGTAAGAAAACACAACTTTTGCTATATTTAAGCTTTTTGAATAGAACCATACAAGACGTTTTACAACATCATCCAAGAACCTAAGTCGTAAAACTTCGTTTCACGCTTGCAGTTGTAGTTGGAAGCTGGTTCAGATGGGCTTCATATAAATCATGATGTGAAAAATCAGTAAGGACTCGACGGAATTACACTACATAGATTAAAATATTCTCAATTCGAAATACAAATTCACAGTTAACGCACAATGATTTGCATTATACGTGACGGTTGAATAAGCCGGGAGTGAGGCAACGTTCGGGAAAGCGTTGTTCTACACGTGCACATCAACACCCGCAGCACCACAGAAAACCTAACGGCGTTAGTTGCACAGCACTCTCAAGTAGCTGCAACTCAACCGCGTACCAAGCAACACCGACTTTAACGTTTTCCAAACGCTCTGAAGCTCTCTGCTTGATTCAGAAACGTTGATCAAGCTTTGGCAGAAGGCGCCTGTATCACTGAGAAGCAAAATCACCGGTTACACGTTTGCATCGCACGCAAAAGTTAATCGTTGAACCGGATGAAGCTCTTGTTTCACACCTTTCTCGGCAGCAGTACGCAGATAATTTCAGCTGAACTGAAATTACGAAAAAATTACTTGCACAACCGTTCTACGATAAATTAAAAGTTCTCTCGCAACTGCGTTCTTCAGAGAAAAGGGTAGTATTGCAAACCCTGCGGACGGATTCTTGACGAAATCAGACACACGGTTGTTTATTTCTGAAATATGGATATTTAACATTCGGTAAAATGACTGGTTTTCAAAACAAGAGGAATAATAAAGTTGCCTCTTTCAGCTCAACTCGTGGAGTAGAACCACCAGACCCGGTCGACCTTTAAATAAACTTGCGTTATCAATAAAAAAATAGTTTATTTTTTTCTCGAAAGCAACAGGTCCAACTCGTTACCCAAATAAAACGACTGGATTCTTGCTGCAGTCCAAGAATCAGCGAGATTTGTATCAATCCATAGTACAATAATTTTCATAATAATTTTGCTAATTTTTTGAACATGATCGTTAAAAAAAAAACAATGAAAAGTAATACAATTAGACTTTGCTGTCATAAAACAAGCAGTTTCGTTAAAATGACCGGCGGGTCCACCCAGTCAAGCCCGGAATGGCCTACAATACAGCAATGTGTAACGTCACGCCGCAAAGATTGTACAAACACCAAATAAGCATTTTCGATTATTGAAAAGTAAGCTTTTGAGGAGTTTCGTTAAGAACAACGTGTATCACTTGCAACAATACTTAACTTAAACCGCGGATGTGCTCATTTGCCCAAAGGTAACTCCCGCCAATTGCCTCAACCAAATAATATCAATAACAAAAAACATGGATTTGCTCCACTTAAGCGAAACACATCAAACAGCAGCTTGCAAAACATTTCGCGCGGCAAGCTGTACTCTAAATACTGTACAACACTTAAAAACAGTAAAATATGGCGAAAAAGAGCTTAATTGCTGTAACAAAAGGTTCTGTTGGGACAAAATGTGAACAGCACAGGTACAAACAAACTGCTTCTAGTTGCCCGGAACTTCGCCAAAGCGATGGATAATTGTGAAATTTACTTACGTCTGGTTAGCAACATTCGCGGATAAGAGAGATGTCAACGCCGAAGAAGTGTTTTGAATAGATCCAGACAGGAAGCTTCTGATCACATTGGCCTTGTTTTCCGGATGTCCGCAAAAATCCTATTCAAACAATTGCATCTATTATTGCTACAGAAAGTAAGAAACTCGAGTAACTACTGAACTTTCGTTGTGACCGCCAACAAAAAAGCGGAAAAGGATGAGACGTTGTTTAAAGGCAAAAAATGACATTAGCCTTTTCAAATGAATATGCGATTTCTCAAAAGAAAGACGACGATTATTCTCTTTTTAACCAAAAAATATTTTTTAAAGCTTTGTTCTACCGGTGCTTTCCAGGGATCTTCTGGTCTGGTAAAATTTTTATCCATAATATTCAAAAAGTCGATTTTAGGCTCACTTGGGCAGCAGTGGGTGAAGTTGTATCCAAACCCATCAAGGCAGCCAGCAATGATCCGGAAGTTGATCGATGGTTGACAGCATTTAGGATTGTGAGCACTGGGACTCGTATACTTTGTAAGATCGTTTCGTAAACTGATAGTCTTTGAGTAATTTGAGGTATTTCAGAAACACTTGCTAGGTTGATCGATGATGACCCAACTCTCTGTGAAAGTGTAACAAACACTAAAGCTTCCTTTACCTTAATGTCACAGAAAACATGCAGTCTGGGAAACAAGAACAGCGTCATGCATGGGAAAATTAGCTAAAGACCATATGGCCTCGGACTTAAAAGGTATTCATGATGCGTTCCAGCACAAACTCAGAAGCGTATTTTTTCAATGTTCGTTTTCGTTCACTGTGTCCATATTAAAACCAACCTACACTTCCATGTCGTGGTCATAGCTGCAAACGAATAAGTACAGGAGTTAGTGGCGTGAACAGACGCAGCGGTTAAAATATAAGTAAGTAGTTTCATAAATCCTTATGACCTATCAATGCGCACCACCAAATATTATTTAACATTGCCAAGACTTCATTCAGCGTAAGATTTGGAACTCCCGAAAAAATTTGTACATGGCATGCACCAGATTTGTTCAAAAAAAGTATGTTTGTACGGCATATCAAAAAACCGAACACTAATTACAATGTTCTAACCTTATAAAATGCTTTGTTTCTTACCTCTTGTAACAGAAGTCTACACACGTTGCTCTACATTCTATACAAACTCTGCCTTTATCTCGTACGGCTGTCGCAATTACCATACTTGGAAGGCATCTCTTCCGTTGCCGAAACCTGCCTTTGTTAAACTAAAGACATTTTGTTCCAAACGTAAAAGACGTTTTTCACTTGCTTCTTCTTCATTATGCAGCAGCCACAATTTGACCACAAGTCTTTAGAGATTTCAGCAGCCACGAATTAACAGAAATTGCTAGAAATTAACAGTAGAAGCTTACTACAAAATACCTGAATGGTGATGTGTATGTTTTCAGAAAAATACTTGGATAGCGTTTCAAAATCCTGGTCTCCCAAATTGCACAATTCAGCCGATACAGTGGGTACGTTGGCAGGGAACTGCAGAAGAGTGCTCAAGTGTGTTTCATTGCATACTACACTTTTTTGACTGAGGCTTGTAGGCAGAGCAATCACCTACAACAAAAATTAGTCACGCATTGCTTGCAGATTCCATTTCAATGCAAGATCTTTAACATCTTGCTCAAAATGTTTTCTTTAAAGCAGTGAAATACAGCACACAACTTCAACATTTGCTGCAAACCTGCAAGACTGATGCTTCACTGTTCAGAATGAAATCAACCGTGTCAGATGACAGAGACATATTGCTTGTTAAAAAAGATTTGAATGTAGTGGAATTGCTAACCAAGGAAGATAAGTTGTCTGCAATGAATAACAGAGAAAGAAATACATCTGATGAAATGTTGCAGAAGAAAAATGCTAGGATATTGCCATTTCATGGACAAAAAGAAAAGGATCGGGTGTTGTTTAATTACCACAACTGATCTACAAATTATTTACTGAAACACAATGCACAATTTCGACAAGATAATTATTAGAAAACAACAACACAAATGTTTTGCTTTTGTGGAATGTTGGGGTTGATGACAGAAGTAATGCATAAGAAAACAAATTAGATCTTTCTCTGAAATCCCAACACATGGTATATTTGTTGAAGAGATGATTCGCACTTTTGCAGCATGTTACAAGCACAACTAATGTAAGTTCTGCATGAGAATTACTAAGAAGATTAGATGCCTATCTCTGTATCTGTGTGGTGTTCGATGTAGAAGTAAAACTAAGAAAAAATACTTTGTAAAAATCACAAATTTCATGGAAATTTTATCAAAAGGATAGTATGAACTTCCCAACGTAGGGACTTAATATTAATAACTATGTGGTATTGCTTTATTTCCACTAATGCCATAAAGATGGCATTTTCAATCTGAACCTGATCCAAGCAGGCAATATGGTTTCAAGAGCTTGAGTTTTCATGACATCATTAATTAATTAGTCATACTGAATATGAAGTTAATATCATGTAATGCTTGAGAGACTGTGGACAATGCAGACAACATATCTAGCATATCATTGTTAAAATTTGCCTCAACGGATCAACCATTGACAAAATAATTTACATACACATGTCATTTCTGTTTTGGACTTCCAAATATTGTAGGTCCCTAGCAAGTGCAGTTGAGTTGATCAATGGGTTTTGAATCAGAGCTACTGCAATATCACCCACAGCATCATTCAATCTGTAACATAAAAATTGAGTGCATATTCTCCAAATTATAAAAATTCTTTCTCAAACTGCAAATCAATAAACATATAAGCATAACAAGAAGAACATTCCGAGCCCTGCATGATTTTGACACAGACAATCCAGAAGGGTTTTGTTAAAATAGAACTAAAAAGTGTTGAATTGACTCATAATACGCAATTAAAGTGACTGCATGATAGCAACATGAACAAACTACACTTTGGAAGACATTATTTTCTCCTATGAAACAGGAAACACTCAGTTGCAGTCGACTTAAGTTTTGAATATCAAGTGGAACGGAAACTGTGTTGAATGAATTCTTACTTACGTAGTAGATGAGCTATTAATAGGTGAATTGATCTGCCCAGGTGTCTCAGATGTGACTGGAACACTGAAACATGGATTCGAAACATCACAAGCAATGCTTCTAAGCCATGGAAACACTCCAGCAGATGGGAGTGCTCGTGGTGGGTAATGACCTAAATAAAAAGGGATTATGTGCAAAATCAGCACATCAAGTAAAAATGGAAACAAATACATTACTTACATTCAGCAGTGGTTTCTACCACCAATGATTTTCGAATTCCCACCAGAACTAAGAGCAAAATTATAGGCCATAGCACTTCAATAATGGTTCGAATCTGCAAGAAAAATATAATAGCTGAAATTTGATACCTGGCTGAATAACTAGCACAGTTGTTTGAACATGCACCACCAAAGCTGGTAGACTGGGTTCAACACCAGTTGGAGTCATACTGAAAACTTGAAAAATAGTACTTATGGCTTTTCTAGCTCCACCCTCATGCTCAGCATTAATGTGTCTGTGTAAGGAAAAGGTTCATGTGCGGTGCTGCCATTGACTCACATCAATGCAGCTTTCAATATGAAATTAGCCACAGGGTCACCATTGCAAACAAGCAGAGATGGGTACTGTGGTTTTGCAGCAATTCAAATCTGCAAATTCTAAGCTGATGATTTTGATTGTAGCATCACATCAACTAAATATGGATTAAAAAATTCTTTTTCACAAATTGGTTCTAGTGTAGACTGTTAGTTAATCTACTAGTTCAATCGACAGGCTTGAATTGATTTGCGAAAAAGAACTTCTTCAATCTATTGTTTTAATTATTGGGCAATTCCACCTGAAAGGTAAACCAGGGTTAAAAAACAAAATATTGAAGCAAACAAAGTGTTAAATAACTTTTCACACATCAGTCTTTATGAAAACGCTGCTTGCAAAAACAGCAGATGGCAAAAATGTATATTTTTTATGCAGACACATGTACCTACTACGAAAAATAAGTTGCAAATTTGCAAATGCTTTTTCAGTGCATTAAAATGAGCTTACTTTGTTTTTTCTCTGATCGAGTAAGTTTTTTTGATTAAAAGCACTGGTAAACCAATCATTTCGATAGTGAAATTACTTGAAAAAAGTTTTATCACTGGGGAATTTTAGCATCAGAATAACATTAAAAGAGATGTCGCATTAGTCACATTTTTTTTGTTAAAAGTTTTTCCTGTAAAACCTAGTAAGACTTTCTACACAATACCTCAGATTAATTAATATTATGGTGTGTACTTTGTATTTAAACCAGATAATTTTGTCTTTGTTTATAGTGATAAAGATCTTGTCCCGTTAGTTGCAATGTCCTGTTAGTCACAATATATTTTGTTAAAAAAATGTTTTAGAAATGAGACACCAAGTTATTTGTTTATGTAAAGGCCATTCTAGATTCTTTTGATGAATATCAGTGTCTGTGATGGTGTTGAGTAGAGAAAAATAGATTTAAAAGTGTTATCTGTACTATACATATTTGCACAACCCACCTTTTACTGTACTTTCTTGTGTTAACCCATTGTGCCTACATTTGTCCCTTACACTAAATTAAGTTGCTAAAATTTGTTGCATCATTGATACCCTGGTTAAGCAAAAAACTTGGATTAAAAATTGACTGGAACTATTTTCCAACGTCTCATGGTAAAGGTTGTGTAGATGGAATTGAAGGATCAATTAAGTGACAGGTGTACACAAGAGTTAAGCAAAAAGAGCTATTGTAAAGAATTCCAAAAGTTTTTTTGAATATGCTGTTCAATTTACATTAACAATTTCAGTTATGTATATGGATGCGAATGAAATTGATCTCTTTGCCATAAAGAATCTTGCTGCTGTTTTCTATCAGGCTAAGGAAATTAACAGCATCAAAAAAGCTCACCACTTGACTGAATCTGCTGAAACTATAAACAAAATAGTCATGAAACCATATACTGCAATTAAGAGCAGGTTTTTTAAGGTGATTTAGAGACCCGATTCCAGTCACTAGAATTGAAAATCGGATCCCTAGAATCAAGAATATTATTATTGGGTCCCTAGAATCAGAGAAAATTAGGCCCCTAGATTCAGAGAAATCAGGTCCCTGCAGGTCCATACCAAGTACCTAACATTTTCCTTGAAACAAAACTGATTAAGAGTAATGAAAATGATAACAATGAAGCTCTATGTTTTATTAGATCTTCCTCATTAAAATGGGTGATTATGTTAAAATGGTGTGAGGTCTATTTAAAGGATATTACGTTATTGTGCACAGTCCTTCATATGGAGATGACGTGAAAGTTCAATACTTGAAAAAATGTTTTGGTAAATATGTCCTAAAGGAGTTGGACTTTGATTCAAGACCATTGCATGAAATGAAACAAGTCACAGCTGAAATTGATAACAGAGGCAGATGCACTTTTTCTGACTCTTCATTTTTATTGTGAATGTTTTATGATTGCAACTGTTGTGCCATGTTATTAAGTTGTATTGATTTTTCATTTGATAGTTGGAGATTATTTTGTTAAGTGCTCTTTTTTTGCTTTAATTTGTACCAACTTTCCGTTTGGCAGTATAAGGCATTCTTTATGACATATTATTTTCTACAGTGGTACTCATTGCTATGGCAGTATTAAACATTGCTGTTGAATTGCAGTACTAAACCAATTTTTGATGGCATGAAGATCAAGTTGTAGTGATATATTCAATTTTTTTAGCTTCAAGATTAGTTATTCCAGTATTCATAGTTCCTGATTATTTTCATAGCCTGGGCGCCTGTGTTGTTGTGGCTATCATTCAACATTTGCCAAGCTATGACTATCTCATCTGCGTAGCAATGGATCCTTCTGGATCGTTTGGTGTTTTTTGGTTTTTGAGTGAAATTTTCAACTAATGAATTTTCAAGTGCTTTATTAACAAGTGATATCTTCATTTAATTTATTACAAACTTTGCATTTAGCCAAAATTGGTTGCTTCTTAATTCTTGTTAGTTGAATTTAGTTATAATTTTGAAATTCAGGTCAAGTTCTGATGGATGCAGACTTCTGAGTAATTAAAACTAATTTCAAACAAGGTTTTTTAGCTAACTCATTTAATTCTCAGCCTTGTATCAAAATAATTTAATACTGTAAAGCATATTTTGCAAATAAATCCAAAGAAGTAGTCATAAAATAAAAATGTCCCATTAGTCACAATAACATGATCTGCAAATATATCCGTTGCTAAACTGTAAATAGCAAATATTGGAAACTAATGTATGGATTAAAAACCTTGATGTATTGTCCACACATTATTACCAAATCAAAATTATCTACACAGTCAATGAGCAGACTTTGGAATTTGAATTTATTTTTCTTATTTGGTACTTTTGTCCCTTGTCCCATTAGTCACAAACAAATATTCAAATTACCAAAAAATTCAAAGACATTAATTTTTCCAAACATGCAAACAGTAAGTATGAGTCATCAAAAATAAATGCTACTAGTTTTAGTTTTCTTCTTTATTTCATGTTTGCCATAGAAATGAAAATGTAGGCAAAATGTCCCATTAGTCACATTTGGAATTTCCCTATTACCCAAAAAGACATACCACTATTGGGTAAAAACTAACAAACTACAAGCACCTTGCTTCAAGTAAGACAAAAAAAAATAAACCAAAGGTGCATCAAGGCCTTTCAAACACTGTGCGTTTTATATTTGCCATGGAAAACACAACAAATTTGTGGTGCTGCGTGTTTAATAAATAATGACAAAAACCAAAACTTTCCAACTGAATCAGAACTTTTCATGGCACAAAAAATAGTACTTATGTAAATTTGCGTCTTTGAATTGTCAGATCTGAATTTGAGAATTTGAATTGTTGGGATGCCGGGTAATGCAGACCAGTCGTGACACTCTTGAAAAGAGTACAAAAAGTGAGTATAAATGAATCTGAATTGAATTTTAATACCTGAAGAATTGTAGACACAAGTAATCATGATTTTTATACCCCAAAAATTGTTTGGTTTGACAGACTTTTTTATGTGAATATTAAGCTTTGAAAATTTGTTGGAATTAACAAAAATAGTGTTTATTTGCAAAACCATTTTATAGGTTTTACAAGAAGCCTAGATTTTATGATTTCAGAATGATCCAGTTTTCCAAACATTTTTTATTAACAAGCTTATTATAAGTCGAAAATTGGTAAGCAAAAATAGCATTCAAATTGCATACATAAAATAATATTGTTAAAGCATGCATAACATTGAAAACATATTTTCAAAAATGCATCTGCCACAAACATCAGATACACTAATAACACTTACAACTTTCAAAAATTATTACATGAAAAATGATCAACAGTACTTACTGGGTGTCGAATTCGCAACAAAAAATTTTTCCATAGTAGAAGATGCAACTGTTTCCAGAACATGGCAGCATGCAGAAAATTTACATTTAGCCACGTTGTAAAAAATTATGTACTAGAAAAAATGTACAACATTCCTTTTCAGAATCAAAAGAAAACTAATTACAATATTTCTATGAAGTAGCAAAACATCTAGTACAGATACAATTTCACACAGTACTGAAAAATCAAGAGGTATGTATGAGGACAAAACCTATCAATGGACAAGTTTACATTTACAACATCACTTTCTATTGTTTAAATCAGTGGTTCCTAAACTAGTGGTAAATTACCGCTCGGGGATAATATGTGATTCTTCGGGGGATAACGTGGAACCAAAATCATAATATTGTTCTGCATTATGGGCCATCACTGCGAAGTATTAAGGGTAATAAGACATGTTCTCTACTTTGATTTGGGTTACGGCTTGAACAAATTTGGGAACCACTGGTGTAAATGTTCTTCATTGTGTGCAATGGTCTAGGCACTAATTATCAGCTACATTAAAAAGAAAAGGAACTTGGAATGGAGAGAAGTTCAAGTTTAATAAAAATTGAACAAAGAGTATAAACACGCCACTCTATATATTAGTTTTTAGTAATCTAAAGACACTGAAAAAAAGTTTTTTTAGTTTGTTTTCTAAATAAAATTTTTTTTACAAATTTTCAATTCTTACATAGCTTCTACTAGGAGATTTAAATCATTGCTAACATAGCAACAATATGGAAGTCCATATAAGAACAAATAAGTAGAAATAGTCAGCATTTCACAATAGGAAGTTGTTGTAACAACAAAGAACAGTTTCAGCTTACTGCGTTTGTACTTTTTCATCATCTATTTCGAACTAAGATCCCTAATGGCAAAAACTAATTAAGATTCAGAATTTTATTTTCTATTTGTTATTAACATCTAATATATTGTAATCTGACCTTTTTCCAAATAACATAACTAAAACACTTAATTCAAATGTGGCTAACTAACTAAACACATTGATAAAAAACTAACTAAACAAGTCAGAGGTTAAATCAGTGGACAGATTTCTATTTTTCATAGATGTAGGACTATCCACCTATTTTGACTGTAATCAAAAGTTTTCATTCATTCATTTTCATATCCACTTTTCCTCTGGAGATAATTATGGAAGCAGCCCTAGGAGGACTTGAAATACCTCATGATTTTTAGCAATCTCTGATAGCTCTGCTAGATCCATATAACAAGATGGGACCAAGCAAGGTCAGTGACATAGTCATGCACCTGACCCTTGGTCGACCTCTGGCCACTTTCTTGTGAGTGTAGCCAGCAGGACTTGCCTCACTGATCTTTTTAGGTTCATTTTGGACAAATGGCATAACCAATGTAGGTGTCATCTTTCAATTTGGAGAAATTCAGAAAAAAAACGCCCAACGTTACAGTAAGGAACTCTTGTCCAATGTGCTCACGGCAACCATCAATTACAAAACTTGTTGCAATGATAAAGTGGTTCACTAGATCTGCCTTAATTTCTTTTAAACTCTTGCTTCGGTATAATTCCAACACTTCTCGAAAGCCATATTTGCAGGGATTGCTTTTCTTGGTCATACAAAATGAAAATCTCTATGACTAACTGTTACGTCTTCAAGGAATCAGCCTTTCAGGTATTGGTATTATAACTTTGTGATGATTCTGAAATTTCAACATCAAGAAATCTGGTATGTAAATTTTATTATGGTTTTGTGCTATTACCTCAAAACTGATAGAGACTCAATTTAAATCTTCAAAGTCATAACATATTTTACTTCAAATGTTTTATGGGCCTAACAGTTAATAAATAATAAAGTTTATTAAACCAAGCTGAAATGTTGTTGTGAAAAATATTTATATCTAACCCATGAAAACGTTCCAGCCATAATATAAATGAACAAACAAATGCATATAATTTTTTTGCTTCTAAATTTATAGTTTGAATAACACATCTCATCAACCATTGGCAAATAAATTGAATTTTAAAAATGAAGTGACTACAGATACGACTGTCCTGATAAAAGGGTCAGTTTGTCATTCAAACGGTGTGGCTCTCGTGGTATAGTGGTTAGGCGTTACGGCTACTATGCTAATGGTTTTAGGTTCGACTCTCACCTTGTTGACTTTCGTTTTTTTTTTCTTTACTTTTTTTCAGGCTTACGTGTTATGTTCAGGGGTTAGTGCTAGGTTAGGGATAGGATAGCATTAGGTTATGGTTAGGTTAACTTATCTTTGGGTTAGGTTAGGGTTAGCTTAGTTTAAGGTTAGGTTAGTGTTACGTTAGCATTAGGTTAGGGTTTATCTTTTATGTTTAGTTCGTTTCTACCAAGGCTACTGCACTATTATTGTGCGTAACTGTTACGCCACAGGTGGCGTATTCATAAGTTTTCAAATTTCAAGATCCACAGGCGTATCTATAGCCACTGCTTTTTAAAAAAGTATTAAATGTTCTACCAAAATACCCATAATGTAAAAAATGTGAATAAAAATATTAAATTAGCAAGAAGCCTTAGCCACAAGGAGATGCTATTAAGACTGTAATGTTTGAAACTTTGACTAAGACTTAGTTGGTTGGTTAAAACTTGGAAAAATAAGATATCAACGTTGAAGGTTAGACTTACAACCTAAAAGTTTAATACATTTTGTTGAAAAAACAAAGTAATTAAAACTTGTCAGTTTGAGTTAATTGCCAACTGTCACCCATTTTGGCAAAACATTTTGTTTTTTCCTTCACTAAAAGATAAAACCAACATGAAACAGATGGAATTCCTGGATCTCAACCAAGCCATATCGAAAGAGTTTTCAAAATTTCTTGATAAAGGACCAACACCAGTATGGTTTCATTCACAACAAGAGACACAAGACCTGAGTGATAGGTCATGAGAATATCAAGACAATGATGGTCTAGAGCAGGGGTGTCAAACTCGTTTCAGTTCAGGGGCCACTTCAGGCAAATTTAATCTCAAGCGGGCCAGACCAACGTAATCACTGTATAGCACCCTGGTTATAAGCATTGACAACTTCCAACTATTTTCATAACTTTAATACAAAAAGTTCAAGCTTATCTGAAAATGATTATTAGCAAATAAAGTTTTCAATTTCCCCACAAAAATAAAAAATGCTTTATCACTGAGAAGACTGTCAAACTGACGATGATCAAGACCTGTGGTTCGGATGAAATTAACTGTCCGGACAACCACTTGCATGATGTGATCCATTTTTGACGACTTGCAACACAATGCCTCCTGGTGCGAAATACAGTGAAATGTCCAAAATTCACGTCCTCCACTTACAAC
>JGI24022J15233_10000739_pt1 | contig 23224 bp, 9 predicted proteins | sample Ectturendosymbi2_FD_15233 | JGI IMG/M metagenome (IMG submission 15233)
CCTGCGGCTAAGGATTTGTTTGCAGGTTGGAGATTGTCTTGTAATCCACTTTACGCCGCTTCGCAAAAGTTGAGCGACAGCGTCGGGGCAATTACTAGCATCGACGGTAATGTCATTAAGTTCTGTGTTATCCCAGACCTGGAATGTGAAACAAATGGGATTACTTACATTTAAAAACTTCAAGGGCGCGCCTTGTTCATGCCGGCGCGTGAAGCTCAACCTTGTAAATTCAACTAATTGGAAAAGCCACCGGAACGTTACACAGTCGGTGGTGTAAATACCAACCCAGGAAATGTGACCGGATTATAACCTCGTATTTGCATCAGTCTGACACTTTCATGTTTTAATATTTGAATAGAAAAACAAATACCAAAACATGTTTTCAAATCAAAACAGTGCCTTGTGAAGCACTTGCACTGCAGATGTATCACACGTCATCTTTTATACGAATCCAGATTGATCAGGTTTGCTTTCTGAACTTTTACCAGCTTCTTCCTGTCCATCTCTGATCCTCTTCGACCACCTTGACACTGTGCTGTATTCTAACGCGTCATCGCCTAACACTTATTTTAGTGTTCTTCACAGCTGTTTCTTCCGGTGACAATAGAAATTCAGTTTACGGTCTTTGCTTCTGCCAAGATTTATTTGGGAAGTCACACCGGTTTCAGCGTAAAAATGATAAAGACATGGCTTCTAAGAGAAAAGACGCAGACTAACTGTTTCACATTTAATTTCGAATTGTGCAGTTTTTCAAGCTTTGTTTTTTGACAAAAAAACTGTTATCCTAGTTGTCAACGTAAATCTGCAAAAGGATCAGATGAGATAGAAATGCACAATAGGTATAATAAGGTTGGCTGCATTACTTTCTGAACCTTTCTCGTAGATTACGCTCTATCTATAAGACTTACACAAACCTATGTAAATTCTCAACGTGTTTTGTGATTTTAACTACTACTAAAGTATGTAGAATATGCTTTTTACAATTCTTCTACTGCTATGGTCGTCATACCAGTGTTTCCAAATTTCTGCAACAAAGGACACCTGTTTTCTAGGTCTTATCTGTGTTAACCTGATTTCTGTTCAACGAATATCAAACTAATGTATGTCACTGAAAGAAAACTGGGTGTTTTAACGTCAAGGACTCTACTTAATTGCTTTTTTAATCTTATATGTTTGGGCATTGGCGTTTTTGTCATTCGTAGTGACCAGGTGTTACTCAGACAACCACAGTCAATATTTCATGCCAGGGGTGGTCAATTAACTTGGCTCGAGGGCCATTTTGAGAAGGCCACGTTTGACGGAGGGCCGTACCTCTTAAGTGAAACCGAAGTAAGTCTCGGTTAAGTTAGGCTAAGCAGTCAGCACTAACATTTATTTTGATAAGTTCGAAGAAATATCAAATATGAAGATATTTTCTGAATGCTTCTGCGGGCCATATAAAACGTTGTGGTTGGCCACATTTGGCCCGCGGGCCGCTATTTGCCCACCCCTGTATTATGCCATTGTCGGGCCCCTGACTATAATCGGGAATCAATTATGTAGCAAAAAAAGAAATTTTTTGCAACCTAATGAATGCTGCTGTTTGCTGAGCTACTCATGAACTTTGTGTTTTGTGTTATGGAAGTCTATGAACCCCTCGGTTGTTATTTCTTTAAAAATTCACAGACTGCGTCAATGCTTCGGTGAACTTCGATAGTTTTGATTTTTTATAGTTTAGAATAGGGAGGTTGCGTTTCATTCATCGACGTTCAGCCTCGAAGGACCGCTAAGTGACAACAACCGAATAGGCAGTAATGCTGTTGAAAAGCCCAACTGGTATTTCTGCTGCTTATGCGATAATTTTGAAGATTTTCCGAAGGTCGTTTGGTTTTCTGAGAGAACCATTCGGGATATGCACCGTTAGCTCGGCGTGAATTGCTTGTTTTATTTCCACACGCTGGTGGAACAGTTGTAGGCCTATCCAAACCGTGGTTTCATGTTGAAAGAAACGTTAGGACTATATTTCAGACGAAAACATTTTGCTTCAGATTTGGGCAACTTTGATTTGCGCTAGTCAAAATACTGAAATGTGTAGGAAATCTGAAGGTTATCAGTGGCTAAATTTAATTCCTGTCGCTTACCTTGTCAGTGGTGGAACTGGCAGTTTGGATCGGTGATTCCTGTGCACGTGGCTTTGTTTGCTGGAAAGCATTTTAGCGAATTAAAGATAGCGGTGACTTTCATTCCAGAATTCTTCACTTTTGTGCAGACCAGCTACATTGGACTGCAACGGATGGCGATCAAACTGTCAAAAAAGTACGAAAGTTAATTTGCCGAAAAAGTCCTACAGTTATATTAGGCGGAGCAGATAAAATTATACATTAATCTCCTGCGTTATTCACTGGACATCAGAAGAGCCCATTTTCTCAATCTCTTGCCAAAGTTTCCACGGAAGGAGATATGTCATCAGACGGAGCAAAAAATTACCGTTTAACTGTTTAACTGTGGGCCACACGTTCAGGATGTGGTGCACTACATGTGCGAATTGCCAAAAGATGTGATTTTGGTAATGGAGTAAATGCAGCCGAAAGCATGACGCTTGTTTGAGGTTTTGAACATTTTTTTCATCTTTTCTTCCGTGAGTGCCTGACGGTGTCAGTGCTTCTTCCTTTGAGTGAAAACTCTTGTGTAGTTTAATACATCAACGGCGCCAGCACAATCACCTCTGCTTCCAATATTAAAAGTTTGCTTTCGCATGGAAGAGTAGTAGAAATTTCAAGCCCAGCAAACGCACTTCAGAATGAACTGCGAAAACAAAAAATTAGTGGGACAATCTTGGCTCTAAAAATTTTTGAAATTCCCTTGCACGTTCAATCATGACTAACCATAGGCGTAGCCATGGGGCAAGAAGGTCATGCCCCCCTAAATTTCTAGCATATCTTGTAGGTTTGTGCATTGAGAGTTGGTGTCCCAAACAAAATAGTGTTGCTCGCTTAAAGTCAAATACACCCCCAAAACATTTTGGGCTGGATACGCTATTATTACTAAACTCCAAAGAATAATTTTATGGCGATGTGTAGCAACTCTAACTGTTTTTCGACCAGTTCGGTTGGTTGGATATCTATGCCTCAAACATTATGCAATGAGAACATAAACGTGTGACCAGGCCTGCAACCAGGAGGGGCAACCGAGAAATTCCTCTCCCGACATTTGCAAAAACATGTTCAGTTGTTAGGTACAAGTACAACAGCAAGTTACAATCACTTTTCTTCACAGAAAATAGTACAACAAAATATCAGGTACCGAAAATATTAGCTGGTTGCGGGCCAGCGTGTGAGTTCCTGTACATTTCATCACTGGCATAAATTTCATGTTGAAAAATTGTCTTGGGTGACTGAGCTTTACTTCAGTTAGTTGTGAATGTTAGTATATATGTGGTTAGCGAAACCTTGACTGGCGACTGCTGAATTGCAAAACACAGCAGCATGCACGAATCAGCATAACGCTCTTCTCTGAAAGTTACAAAACGTCTAGCCACAGAAAGGCCAAATTTTGTGATGTTTTATTTCAACCTACCGGATATCCGCATAAACATTTGATAAAAAATGTATTTGCGATCGAAGTTACTGAGGAAATGCAATTACGTCAGCCCCTACAAGGGACATTTTCGCTGAAATAAAGCTGAAATTATTTTCTTTTTCATTTTTGTTGTCTTCGCAAGATATTGACAATATGGATCCGATTATAAATTTTTGTCCATGCAGTACCACCAAGAAAGATTCTCGCTCCTGTTACGCCTGAATAATCGCAGACACTCAACCAGGTGCTTGTTTTATAGCAGGAGCAACAAGATTACCCTTTTAGGTGGGCAGAACCGACATGAACTTAAAAACTCCGATCATTCAAAACCAACAAAGAGCTAGGTGTCCCCATACCCTTGTTTGGTTGGTTGGAAGGCATCTGCAGCAATCCCATGCTGCTTTATCTGCGGCGCACTTGCGTGGCGGGTCCATTGACGACCGGTCAAGCACCCACAGAGATGCGGAGCCCGATTCCAGCAAAGTTTAGGCATTAACTGATAAGCAATCCGTTTTATCAGTTCGGTTGCGTGCACGTGCGGCACTGGAAAGTGTTTTGAGTGACACTTGACTTGGCATGCCAGGGGTAGCGGAAAGCTTTGCGGTTACGATTCAAGGAGATTTCGGCGACACAGTGACGTAGAATCCTTGAATCGGATTTTGCATCGGATCGTTCCTGCTCGCAACGCAGTTTTACTCGGTCGGGCAAAAGATTGACGAGGATTACTTGGAAACGGTGCGTCCGTAGTTCCATCTATGCATCGTCGGCCTGACGTTTATATCAGTACAGACCGGGTATCACTGGAAGCGAACGTGAATCTTCGTCTCTAACAAACTATAGCGAGCCGTACGCAAAGGATGTATTCTCAAACTACGCACATTTGAATGGATTCATTTTTTCTCGCTTCTTATCTCGTGTTTTTATCATATAGCGAACATCAAAAAGCACCGCAACATGCATTAAAGTACAGTTTAGGGGAACAAAAAAGATATGCTGGAGCTGCTCGAAGGAAACAGTCACGCTGTTTACATGTTTTTGGTGACGATCCTTACCAATGGGAGTGTACGGTTTTACTCTTCCAACTGGAAATACTCATGTGCGATTCATGCTGCCTTGTGCAGCACGTAATCCAACAAACGCAAGGCCTAATTTGTAAACCACATTCGCAACTAACTTGAATGGTGAATTTGATAAAAGGTAAATGGATACATGAAACAATGGCTGGCACTCCGCATTACAGTACTAGATGATCGGCTGATTGAAGGATTATTGCGTCACGACGACCGAATTGTGACATGTGTGGACGACAGGGCACTACATACTTTAGGTATTGCCGGTATGGTGAAATGTGCAGAAGTAGAAATGTCAACAGTAAATCGTGATGAGTAATAAGATGCACTTTAAACATAACGCTTGCTAGTTGCAATTGCGTGGCAAAAGCGAAGAGAAACGTAAGGGCATTGGTTTACGCTAAAGACGGTTATTAATGCATGAAGATATGGGACAGACATAGGTAGATTTAATCGATTTTATCATTTTTTAAAATTTTGTCGGAGGAAAGTTATTGATGAGGTTCACTTCACAGCAACACTGATTTATTACTTCATAAATGCGAAGCACAACGTACAGGGCCGGCCCTAGCAGATGCGGGGCCCAATGCAAGACCTGGCCGCGGGGCCCAATGCAAGACCTAAGCGCGGGGCCCCTCTGAGCAGTGATTTTATGACGTCATCGTGTTCAGTCAACCGCGTTACGATCGTGGTTGAGCGCAAATATGCAGCGCAGCACTAACACGAGGATTGAGCACTTTTGCTAACGTCCGAGAGGAAATTTGCCAGTTGTGAAGAGAGCGTTCTTTGTTAACAGTGAAATTTATATGGCGTTTCTACTGAAATCTCAAGCGCAAGGTGTATCTGACAAAAATGAATAANCTACCCAAACACCATGGCGCAGGTCCCAGAGGTGCGGGGCCCAATGCAGCTGCGTCGGTTGCATCGGCTTAAGGCCGGCCCAGACAACGTAGGTCTCAACACATACAGAAAGAAACGAAATCACCTCGAGAATTAAGAGATTTGGAAAGCGAATACATTTGAAAAGGGCTGCATTCTCTAATTTTTGCTGCACATGAACTGTTTATGGATGTTTTCTCTCCGTTTTCTTTTTCTTTTGCCTTAACATTTTCTTCCTATTCGAATTTTTCAAGATTTGTGAGCATGGGTGTTAGAAGGGGAGGCAGGGGGATTACCTCATGGATTTTGAAATTTGACATTTCCCCATTACATTTGTAACATAAAAGGGTTGTTTCTTAGTGTCGAGAGGGTATAAATGAAACTTCACCACCTTTTCTTCCCCTGGAAAAATCTTTTTGGCTACTTCTGGAAATTACCACTATTGTCCCCACCCCTGGAAAAATCCTTCCGACGCCCATGCTTGTAAGAAGACTTGGAATCTTCCAGTTGTGGATGTTTTGGACAACGCGGAAATAGAAGTCTGAATCGCGTCGTGTGTTTAAAAACGTACAGGTAGAAACGGCTTTCTCTTCCGTCGGGCGACATGCTATGGTGAAATAACCTCATGTGTGAATTAGGAAAGTTGGTCGTGGCTATCATCATTATGCCCAGAGTTGTTCAAAATTTGAAATCCTGTTTTTTAATGCCCAACATTTAATAATTTTTCCAGCGTTTTGTGCAGGAGTTCTCAACTTCGTTATAAGTTATATGACGATGAGCAACACAAGTAGATCCATTGCTTGTCAGTATGTGAAGTTGCTACTCAGCTGCGAAAAGGTAGGCAAACATAACCAAGCACATAAATTATGAGGGGCTAGCCTCTCTACTCTTCCTTTCCGTCGAAACGCCCAAAACTTTAACAAAGTTTTCCATAACGTTGCTTTATTTAAAATGCCAAGTGTTTCATAACAGGAGTTACTTCGCGCCCCACATGAACTGTACCACCTCAAAGAGTAAAGGCCGGTTTACACCAAACGCGAAGCGAAGGCGACGCGAGATTTTCTCGCGCGAAGGCGCGTTTAGATTGAACGCGAATGTTACGCAGCAGGCCTATGTGCTAGTCGCGACTTGCGAGAAAACATCCACTGGGGTTAGCACTGCTGTGTCGCTGAGGACGTTTTTAATGACATGAAGCTTTGTGCACTGTTGTTGTGAAGCTGTATCGCTCCCAAAACTTACAAATAATATAAGACAATAACTTTTCTGCTTTGATTTGACGTAAGTAAAATTTCAATATAACTGCACTCAAGCAGTGCCAGATGAGGCTTGTAAGGGCCCTGAGGCACAATTTTTCGAGGGCCCCCAACTTTTCAATATAAACCAATGTCGCATGGTGTCCCCATGATACTCGTGTTCATCACGCGAAATAAAACACTCTACAACATCAAATGAAAAGGGTGGATATGTAATACGAAAACGAAAACGTTTGTCCTATCATAACTCACGAATATGAAAACGTTCTCAGTTTTTCCCACCATGCTAGACACTCAAAAAGAGGATTTTAGTAAAAATTCAATAGAAATTGGTCTGAAGCAGTGTTTTTTAACAACGAGGTCCTCTTCACATTCTGGTTCAAAGATCATTCTTCAAAAAATGTGTGCTACAGGAAAAAGGCAGATAACATATCCTGAATTGTTTATAGATCTCGCGAGATGCTGCCCTTCAAAGGAATTGCATTCAACAATAGCCGGTTTCAGACAAACTATTTCTCATGTCACGGTCTGTAACAAACCGTGGCGACGTCAAACAAGCAGCACTGCGGTTTACGGCTTTGATTCTGATGAACCTGAAAGTCCCAGACGTGCTCCCCCGGCATAAATAGCTCCACATAGGATCCCTAATTGCACGTAATCAGTTGTTCGGGTACTGTTGCGAGGCGCCACGCTATTGCAGAAATGAATATCTCACGTACTTCTCGTAATTGTTTATGTAATTTTTCAACCAACTTTAACGGTTGTTTGAATGTTTTCAAAAAGACGTGTTTTCTAAATTGAACCAAGCAAGTTACTTTGCGATGGCCAAGATCTTTAATAACACGTTGCCTGTACCGTTAGGTGTCGCTGGCGGCAATCGACTGCATGGAATCCCGAATCAGTCTCCAAACCGAAAGCTGCCGGAGAGGGTCTAAAATTTGACTGGGTACAGTGGTAAAGGGTGGGTGACCTTCTGAAGTTCGCTACAAGAATGACGCATTGACATTGGCGTAAGCTAGCAGCGACTTTGGAAACCTGCTGACGCCTGTTGACAAGCTCATTATTTCCATATTTTCAAAAACGTCTTGTGGAGCTTTTATCACTGTTTGGAAATCATGTTTATTCTAACGACAACGAGCGGCAGCCTGAATATACTCTTCGTCGCGTCATGTCGAGCGAACCAATTCACGACGAACAGTTAACGAAACATTGCAAACAAATGACAAACAATTAACAAAAGATTTCAAGCACGTAATAGACAGGTTGGTAAACTGCAAGCATAAAATAAAACTATACGAGGAAAAATATGTGAATGGAGAATTAATTGCAGAATGATAAAGGAGTTACTATAATCGAGAAGTTCAAGGTGTTATGGCGAGGTAAAGCGGTTAGTGCATTCGCGATATTTAGAGACAGCATTATATATATTAGTTGTGGGTTTAAGTTTAAGCAGGCCCATAACCAGGGTCGCCGCTCCCCCTGCAAAGTTTTTCACCCCCCTGGAAAAATGTGTTGGACATAGTTTAAAACTATTTTACATAGTTTAAAAAATTTGGGCCCCTCTCAGAAAACGCCCGGTGTGCCAAGCTGGTCACGGGCCTGGGTTTAGCGAAAGATGTGCAAATATTAGAAGTTGCAGTAGTCTTGAATAATTGTATAACATACTTGACAATAAATCTTGCTGACCTTCTTTCAGTAAAATTAATTTCAAAGATTGTACAAGATCAACGCGGAGTGCAGAGTGAAGAGTACAGTTAAGGCGTAGATGCTCTTCTGTTACGGTAAGTGCGCTTGTTCAGGTTCAGGACACTGTGACCCAAGCGCAGTCTACAGCGTAACGATGTACTACGGGGATTGCTGTCATGAAGATGCCAGCATTTACGCTTTGAGCCGCAGTAGAAAGTTTATTTCATCACTGTTGAGAGCGTTCAACTGATCTAACAAACCACATGAACTTTTTTCTTTAAAACCATTAACTCCAAATCAACTGTAGTCTCCGGTTTCGACCAAATTTCATGACCAAGTCGATCACTTGACGTGCAGGCCGAGGAAGCCAGATTTTTCGTTTCCATCCGACACTGATTTAATGTTAATTAAGATCGGAGTTTTCAGCCTAAAACGAAACTGCTATGTTCAGCAAAAATGAAAATAAGCGAAAATGCAGGATTTACAAACAAAACTATAGTGCGTATCACGAAGTGTCCACAGACAGCTCGTTTCTAGGCTAGATCCGCGTTAAGCCCTTGCGTAGAAAACTAGGTCCACAGCAGAAAAGAAATAAGAACAATGCGACCACCTATATCAGAACTGCAATCAGTTGTTTAGCCAAGTTTTCACTTTTCTGCATCCACTTTTACTGACATGTTTTTGTGAATTCGGGAAAGTTGTAACATTTTGAAATGATTCGCGTCCCTCCTGAATCTGATTTGCTTCCACACCAGTTGGGAAGCGCTGGTTTAGTCGACACTATCCTTCTGGAACGTTCCACATGCTCGTCAAAACGGGTTCGATATTTTTTCAAATGTGCAGAGATAGGAGCGAGTCTTGAACCTGTAATTGGAGTCCCGGTGCTAACACTTCGCAGTCTAGGCCAAGTCTGAGAAATTTGCATTACTGAAGCTTTGAGTCAAGCCCAAGTTGCATCACGGCGAGTAAAGCCCGACTCGAGTTACGTCTTGCTACCGATTACTGTCGAGTCCTTCTATTTTACTGCCGAGCCGTTTTTTTCCATATCTTTTTCATAAATATTTGCATACCTGTTTTTTCTCTCGGAAAAAAAGCGGGGACAGCAGCCCTAGGAGGATTCGCAATATCTCACGGTTTTCAGTAACCTCTGTTAATTCTGCTGGATCCACATCAAAGCGCGTCCAAGCCACATAGGAAATGTTCTTACGCCACCTGTTTCTTAGTTATCTTATCATTTGACCTGTTTCCCGCGGGTGAACTGCAGCCAACAGAACTCTACTCGCCAATCTTTTCATAGGATACCTGGATAATTTTTTGGTAACAATTACTCAGGTAACAATCGAATGGCTAGCTCAACACCTGTCCCGAGATCTCGTGGGGCCTAGCAGCGGATTAAAAGAACTGGCTCAAACGATGAAGAAGAAGGTAACAATGATTGTTGGTTAACAGATATTTTAGGTAGTCAAGTGCAGTACAGAAATCATTAGTAAACAGTAACTGAAGCGCATGAAAAAGTAAACTAATTCAGTAATTTTTTCCACAGAAAGAAGTCGGCACGTCATTACTATTTTCTGGCTTTGCTCACTTGAGCCAAGTCAAGATTTTGTGGGAAAACTACTGTATTTGTTCAAACCAAGTGGAGCCATTCATCTTGCAAAATAGACTCTGGGCGTTTAGAGTCATTCAGCAGTGCAGTAGTCTACATCTTAATCCCGAGTCGTAAGATTTCTGCCAAAACGTCAGCACAAGGTTAAAAATAGCTTTATTTCGGCTAATAATAAAAAACGTCGGCTAATAATAAAAAAAATCGCCAGAAGATTTAATTTATCTGCTTGAATAGCTTTATTTTCCAAACCGAGTCGGTTACAAGTTTTGGCTGATAAGTGTTCGAATGAGAGTGATTGCAAATTGAGTGTGTTTCGTTTTACGAGAAAGTGTTGAGTGTTTTCATTTCCTGGGAAAATTTCGTTATAAGTTGCGTGAAACCTCGTTAGAAGTTAAATGGAGAGCAAAAAACGAGATCGTTGTTTGCCAAAAAGAAATATAAATTTTCAAGGCACTTTTTATCATTGTTCTTCGCAACGCTTACTTTGCCCTGTCGCCAGCAGCCAATCTGCTTTTCTGGTACGAGCAAACAGGAAACCGGGACACGATCCCAGAACCCCGGACTGTCCTGTCCGCGCCACAGCGTACACGGACACCATAGGTTGATCTAAAACAATTGCTGACGTTCTGTGACATTTACATTAGAACACTTGTAAAGGGCTGGACAACACGTGATTCCGGTGGCTATAGCTATATGTCAGCAATAGACCTGAAGACCAACAATTTTATTTTAGTACATTAGACATGATTTTCAGCATTATCCCATGCTCTCTTTCAATTGCGCTTTTCAAAATCATTACTCGTAGATGGGTTCCAACCAGATGTGCAACGGAGGCGTAGAATATCTGTCATCCCCTGATTTGTTTAGAGTTTCACATTCCATCTCCTACCGGCCACCCGCTGATATACGGCGTTGTGGTCACGTTCCAAACCTACTTCTAGCACTAATCGGATCACGAAATCTTGTGAAGGAGACTCCAGGCTTTTAAAAAGATTTCAAAGCTTGTTTTGAGGTAAACGCAGTCGTCGCTTCCGACGCTCGCAGTTTCACACCTGTTGAAATGATGCTGACGAGTGACGTGACAAAAAGACGTGACTGCCTTGTGCAACTGGGCAAGGTCTGAAAAGTCTTTGTTTACAATATAAGGACTGCTGTGTAGAGATTATAGGTGCGTTGTTTCGAGTGACCTGATGTAAAATTAAATTGTCTGCGTGCGGGCACAGCTTTTGTGTAACTCAGTGTTTGCCGATGGACTGCAACCACTATAAGGACGATTTTTTCTTTTTTATTACCGGGGGGTGAGTGTAAGAAACAGTGCAGCTTTGATCAAAGAGTTATCAAGCAAGAAGGCCTTGTGGTAGGCTTACTTCGCCCAGGAGGGTGAATTCGTATTTTTATACAAAATATGCACTTCGGTTCTTTTGATCAGGACAAAACGTTTGTATTTTGTACAGTTCTTTTGTGAAAAAAGAAGCGTCGAAGATCTTCCTGTGAATTCCTGTGACTGACGATATGGAGCTATTTAAGCGGTAATCTAACAACGCTATGAGGAAAAATAAGGCAAGACGGTCCATGACTGCCTGAATGTTTTTTTCGGAACGGTCAAGTATATGATAGCTAGTACAACGGTTTTGAGAAGTCGGTGATGTAAAACAAAGTGTACGTTAAAAATACAGGCCAAACTGTTTGTGTTCAAGTCAGAAATGGACTTCAAAAAAGCCTGTAAAAGTTCGACAAGTTAGAGTGTTCATAGAACAGCATTAATTGCGTGAATTTTTCCTCAAAACACTTCTTCACTTGCAGTCGGAAACTTTGAAAACGATGTGGAGTTTTGCGGCAAAATCCCCGAGGCTCGCTTAGTATGTTCCTTCTAAGCAATTTTTACACTGAGAAAATGTTTATTTTAGTGTTGAACATGAATATTTTAAGGCTAAGCTAGCAGAGTTCTAAATAAATCATAAACTTCGTGAATTGTTAGAATAAGTATAAAATCTTATCAAAATACGAACGAAGTACATATTTAATACATATAGTTTCTTGTTTCCGTGCTTTTCCAATGGTTATACACTTTGTCCAGCTTTACTGCTTAAGTTTCGTAGGTAGCTGGAATTTTGCAAGTCGCCTAGAATGAGATTTCACTGCGCAAAAGGTCTGGTGGTACTGCGCAGTTGTGCTCGCTTAGCGAATCTCGGAGCGGTGCAGGTACCAATGCTGTCTTCGTCTCTGTTGCTGCCTTGAAAAGCTTCCACCCGCTACTCCGGATTAATTATTATAAACAAAGAGTCATTAGTATCGGCCTTAATTATGTTCGCACTCCTCGATCTACCGTGGTGGCCCAGGCGTCAGAGTTGAAAAACAGTTTTGTCACCGATTGATGCCATCTCCTGTTGCAAATGACCCTCTTGTCCGCAGACGGAGAAGGAACCGGCCCTTTTGTGAAATAAACACCGCCGCACAGGTGGACCATTTCCTTTGCCGACATTTTCGGATTCCATTTCTTGCTTTAAGTCCAATATAGGCGAAGTGTAGCACATTCTTGTCGATACTGCCCATTGCGAGCTGGGACCGGGCCGTTTTCATACGGCCAGTTAATGAAACTATGTCGGTGCGCGCAGCTGGGCGAAGCCAAGCATAAACCGCTCGCCTTTGATGTTCATTGTCTCGGCCGTTCTGGCTCCGCGGGCAATTGTGAAAAACGGTACTGGAAATAGAAAATGCTTTAAATTGGCGACAGTCTGTAGCGAAAAGGCAACAGCGTTTGCTTATCATGAAAAATAGAAACAAATCTCATGAAAAAATAAAAAAATCTTCCAAGTCTTAGCCTAACTTCAATACTTCATTGCAGTCTTGACAAAAAGAATACCTGCGAATTTTTTGACATGCAGTATGCTGGTGGCTAATTTACGTCACATTACATCTTTCTTCAAGTGCTTACCACTTCAAAAATGCGCCTACGCAAAGATTGAGAGACGTAGAAAAGCGTAGAAAGTTTTTCGGAAGTCTCGAAGTAGCGAATTTTGACCGCGAACTCGAGGCGAAGTACATATACTTTAGTCAATGCCAATTACACTTTACTCATTAACTACTGCCTTTTGGTTTTCCTTTTCCTTTTTTTCTTTGCCCAAAGCTTGCAAAAGATGCTGAGCCTACACCGCCGGACTTGGTACACATGTTTGCATCGCAAAGGCTTTCCTTTCCTGCGTAATATATTGGTGGCTACAAAAAACTAAACGAGGCAGTATGTATGCGTACAAGTGCAATTCGAAAGACGTAGGAACTTGCAGAAATTTGCGATGAGAGGAGAATGCTTGCAAAGGCAAAAGAAAAAAAACAAAAATAGAGAAAACACGCAAACGTTTTTCATTCCGAAATGTTCCGAATGTCAACCTCAAACGCTCAACAGTAAGTTTTGTCTTCGAGAATACTAGAGGCAATACCACAGAATTTTAAAATCACAACAACAGGTTTGTCAACAGAAACACTTTTACGTTTCTCCCAATATTGTAAAGACCTCTCTAACATTTGGCTTTGTCAGGTGTAGGAACCAGGCGCCGATTTGCCATCAGGCTAAAAAGGCTTAAGCCTAGGGACCCCAAATTCCAGGGGCCCCAAAATTTTGGGAGTAAGCGCAATCTCTAGCCATTTTGTAAGGAATTTATTTGAATTTTTTGTTTTGGTTCAACGCACGTTTTTTTACTGTGCCGATGACAAAGATGTCAGTGGAAGAATGAGCGCGACTCAAAGGGCTGAAGTGAATGATGATGAGCATTCTCTTTTTATGGCGTTAAATTGGTCATTGTTACGTATAATGTGTGTAAAAAAAGGCCTGAATCCAGTTTTCAGATTACGCGAGGCCAGTGAGGTACTGCACTTTCGTTCAGCCTAGGTCTCCCTCTTGTTGCTTTTTATGGGTAGATACGGGGAAAACACAAGACTAGCCTGCACTGCAGCCAAGGCTGCAGATATTCAATGGAGCAAAATGTTGACTGTATGCAAATGGAGCAAAATGTTGACTGTACCGCGCATGTTAAGCTGGGATGTTCTTTGACATCAATTGTTTTGTAGTAATCTTGGGCCATTCCTTTCCACTGCTCAATGCACAGAAAACGATTTTAACTACCGTTGAACTAGACGCATGTCTTGACAGTAGCACACGCAGAAAATTTTCATGGGGGGGATTCATTCAGTGGCATATGGTGGTTGTTTGTATCTGGTGTGCGCTGTTTGTGACGTCACAATTTAACGTCATGCTCATGTTTCCTAAATAACGTTTTCGCGAAATTTGTTGAAACAATATGCATGTTCGTTAACAAACTGAGCTTCGCGTGTAACTTGCTTCTTGTTTCAAAGTAATCAGGATAATGATGGATCTACAGTAGGATTACTTGAATTAGCTTGAGAATGTCGAAATGTGCATTTGAGGGTAGTTTTCAAATATGGCATTTTTTAAGCAAAAACGTTGCTAAATTTCGGTTACATCAGTGGTAGCCGGAATCTGAACAGGAGTCGATTCTAAAATTTGAAAATTTTTTGGTCGCGAATCCGGATTCAAAAATTTTAGGACAAAAGCGGATTACAGCCACCACTGCCTTCCACGAGGGCCCCCAATTTAAAATAGCCTAGGACCCCGAAAATGAAACTTCGCCTCTGGTTGGAACGTTCTGGTCTGAGTGTGACGATCTCAGCACAACAAGGACAGCGCACAGCACGTCAAGAATGGTTTGCGATCACTGTCTTGTTTTCAACAGGCTCCTGTTCAAACCCACCTTGCAGTTATGCTTTGAACCCCTCGACACAAAAAACATCTGTCTTGTGTCAAAAGTGTAAACACCCACCTGAACCGAAAACTTCTGTGGCTGCAGAACAAGTGCGTGCTGCCAACAACAAACACGCTCAACCGAGCGATCATTTATCGCTCCGTTGCTTGCAATGCCGCAGATCAAATACAAGGTGAAACAAGAAGTAAACCACACCGCTGGGAACAGTCAAACGATACAGGTAAATTTTCTCTGTTCATATTTTTGAAAAGTAGACATGGGGAACTGGTGGACACCTGCTTTTTCTATCTGCTTTTCTTGCAGAAACATGGGTTTCGGCAGCATGTTTCCAAATTTTTTCATTTTTTTTAATCCGGGAGTTTTGTTCTGAATTTTTCTAACGCTAGCCTAATGTACGGGCATCTGCAGCCAGGACCGCATTCAGCCGCCCCTCTATATAGCCCCCCTTCCCTCTATACCCGAATCCAGCTTACGGAGGGGGATTTCAGTAATACTTGGTAGTCAAGTCTCACTACGGGTTCACTACTGTAAGAGAGATGAAGTGTAGTTCACAACACTGCTGTGACAACAAATGGACGGCAAATAGCCTTGCATCGCGAATGCTGTTTTCCGAATTGTACAAAATCATGGTGAAAAAAGTTACGTTTGTAGGTTTCAGGGGGAGTGATGGCCTTTATCGCCCCTCTGGATCCGCACCTGCCTCCAGCTCTGGTATTAAATGGCTCTGCTAGAAAAACTTTGAATCTTTGACACTTTTCTTGAAATCGATACCCGAACTACAGTGTAGAAAGTCATCAGGATCGTTAACTTCATGTTGGTTCTTATTTACCGAGTAGTTGTTGGCCAATGCCAGGACGAATTCCCACAAATGGCTAGCCACCAAACAGCGCGAAACTACCAAAGCGGTTGGCGTTCCGAAATGTTGAAAAAATAGTCGAGACTCGCCAACACTTTCTCACATTGTGATATGTCTGCTGTCTTATAGCCATGTTCTGGCAACAGTCTATTGCAAAGTATCAAGAGCAATCATATCAGTATGAAATAAATAATGAAAGAGGAAGCAAAATTTTTCTGAAGTTGCCCAAAGCAGGAGCACTCGATTTTATTCCTGGCGACTTTCAGGAAAATAAAACATGCGTTGCTTGCTTTCTATCATGTGCTCGCCATTTCCAGAACAGAGAATGAAAGACTTCCACTCTTGATCATTATGATTTGGCACAACTGTAACATTTGCTACGTCAGTAACTGGCGTGGTCTTCAGGGGAGAGATGTCGGAGATGGAAGTCGCAGATCAGCCACTTGTGGCTCCAGTGCTGTATAAGAAATACTTGCTGAAACTTTATCTCTCTCGGTATGAGATCAAGTGCTATACTGCGGAGCAAATGAGCCAGCTTCTGGTATAGGATCGGTTTTAATTTGATCCGTTTGCACCTATCAATGAATGACTCATATTTTTTGCCAACGTATGAGCATTTGACTGCTCACGATGTTTCCGTGTTTGGGTGAGAGCGCTATGGTTATGCATGGCTCGTAAATGGATAACAAAACGTAAAGGATTTTGAACTGCTTAAACTCCTTTTCAAAAATTTAAGCGTCAACGACGGCATGGCTCTACAACTTCAGTGCACTGAAGCATTCAAGAGGCAGACAGATGTGGGGTTTGAACTGTTGCTCAATGATGTAGTAAGTTGCGTGGTTGGCTTCAGTGGCGTACGCAGAAACCTTTCATGGGGGGGGGTTCATTCACTGGCATATGGTGGTCATTTGTATTTGGTGTGCGCTTTTTGTGACGTCAAAATATGACGTTATATTCATATTTTCAAGCGAAGTTTGTTGACATAATAGGCATAATCTTCTACACGCACTCCCCTTATTTTTGTAAAAATCAAGCCCTATACATTCCTTTATAATAAAGTTTTTGTAAAATATCAAGCTCAAGGGGGAGGGGGGGTAACCCCAACCCCCCCTTGCGTACGCCCTTGGTTGGCTTTGCTCTCTTGAAAAAAAAGTAGTTTGAAAATCAGCCTACTGAAGGTTCCATTGCAAAAACGCTTTTACCCTCCTCTAAAACCTTTCAGATTTTGTGATCATGACCAAGTTGTGTGATGGTAACTTTTATATTGTCGACAAGACAGTTCGCTAATTGTTTCTTCCTGTCCGCTGAGCGTGTCCTTACCGGAGCAACTGCAACGGACAATCTGCATCATCGAAGACCTGTTTATGAGCTCGGGGTACTACATCTTCTTCATAACACGTCAGAGCCTTAACACTTTGCTTCACGGCATTAACGAATTACGTAATCAAGTTTCGTACTTAGGTGTGTGTCTCTAGCAAGTAGTGGACCTCCAGTACACCACCACTCATCCTGTCTGTCTATACGTTCCGGATACAAAAAAGAAACTTCTGACTGCGAGCTCTTGATTTCTTCGGGCGACCTTGTAATGGGCGCAACGATTTTAAACCATATGTTATGACGCTTAAAGCCCCAATGACGCTTAAAGCCCCAATGTTATGACGCTTAAAGCCCCTTGTCCCGGCCGAACAAGGGCATAGCATTGTTTTGCAAGGCTTCAAGCGGCTTGATAAAAGGCATACCAGCAGCTTAGTTCGCGTGTGCCTCTACTTTCTGCTAATCGTATTATCAGCAGAGGGCCTGTGGGGTGCTGCATCTCGCATACCAGGACAAGTTTGAAACGTTACGATTTAGTTCAGGACGCAAAATGCTGAATCTTTTTCTTTTTCTGCAAACATTTTGCTCCATACATACAGTCGAATTTTGTGGTTTTTAAGCTGTTTATCTGTTTGTGTGGACAGGATTTTTTCCAGTCCAATAGACCGTTCGTACGCGGCGCTCTTCAGAGCAAACTTTGGAATTCAAAGAAAATGGCAAAGATAGGTGCNGCAGTTTTGCTAGTGGCGCAGAACATCGAAAAGTAATGATGAGCTATCACTTAAAAAATTTCGTAATTGCAATAGCAACGGATTTTTCAGTTCTGTTCCATGCAGATGCAAATGCAGCCAATACTGTTTTATCTGCAGTGATCGCAATCATAAAATAGCAAACTGTAATTTTTATTCTGTGGATCTCCCAAACGAATTTGAAGTTGTGATGGCGGGCTGGGGAAGCAACGCAGTGTTAACTGTAGTGACAAAATAGTTCAGTCAATAAAGGATAATGTAAAAGTCAATAACCTTTTCATTACATCGATATCTCAATATTTTCTCAAGTGTGATTGGTGGGGCAATGGGTACCACATGAACGTAATGTGTAATGCTATTTTTCTTAAATAAAGATGTTGATTCTTGTTGAAAAAAGACGTTCATGCAATATGTTTCCAGACTTATTCGGTCCATTTTACACAAATGGTAAAAACTCAGTCTGGATCAAAGCGTTTTAACCTTTTTTTATCGTTTGACCCTAAAACTGTCAAGATCAAAATTTACGTCCAACAATGCTATACTTTNTGAATTTCTTCATATATCCATGAAACGTTAACGTTGAACGTAATTTGGAGTAATAATCCAGTGTAACATTTCCAGTGATTTATGTTTGAAAAATACATGTTTACTACAAATCATAATCCATTAAATATAACCCTTGGATGTTAATTTGTTCCCGATTAGAAACCCATGGTCTAGAATAGCTCAAGCGGTAGTGCCACAACCAGCTGAAATCTTTTTGGGAGGGGAATTATTGTAACTTGTTATACCCAATAACTAAAAAAATTATTGGCGTTTTCAAAATGTTCTTCAAAGCTTCGAGTGGGGGAGATTTCCATGTTTGTCCCCCTAGTTGCAGGCCTTTCAAGAGAAATACTCGTACTAGTTAAATCCTGATATGAAATTAAACAGCTGCAACAGACTACAGTGAAGGAAAACTCTTTTCATCCGCGTCCCCTTTTGGATCAACAATGTCGTTTGACCGTATAGCACCTCGAATAGTGACATAGTGTTCCAACGGTTTTTAAACGTGCTGTTTGATAAAGGTGTTTCCAGACCTTTAACATTTTCTTTGCAGGCTTAGCAACAAGATCGTGCGGCTTACCCNATTGTTGTATGTTACTAGCCGGNCTCTACACAACCATTCCCCGGATGATGGTCCTGCCAGAAAACAAGCTTGTTTTAAATAGAATAAAAAAATTANCACCGAATTCCAACGCNTTCACTGCACAGTACGTCTTAATGTAGCAGTTGAATGCAATGTTTAAGGTATCTCTTTTTCNCTTTCCCACGGCAACGTCCTGATCGTTCATTTGCCTGTGATTAGAATCGAACTGAAACTTCGTTTCGTTCAGAGTATCCAATTTTCCTTACCTATGCACATAGGCGTATGAGGTGGGGGATCGGGGAGGGCGGCCGCCCCCCCTATCTTGAAAAATTTCAGGGCAAACTCTGTTTTCAGGTCAAGCGCAAGTTTCTCAAAAATCCTGAATGATAAAAAATGTATATTCAATGCAGTTAATTCAGGGCAAACTCTGTTTTCAGGGCAAGCGCAAGTTGCTCAAAAATACTGAATGATGAAAAATATTTTAATACAGTGGAAAATTTCAGGGCAACTCATGTTTTTCAGGGCAAGACCAGGTTGCTCAAATATCCTGAATATAAAAGTATAGCCTACTCAATAGGTCCTACAGTGACAAATTCCTGGGCAAACTCTGTTTTTCAGGACAAGCGCAAAATGTTCAAAAATCCTGAATGATAAAAAATATATTCAGTGTAGTGGAAATTTTCACGGCAAACTCTGTTTTTCAGGGCAAGGTGAAAATATTTTTGATACGGTATATTCAGCCAGTAAAGGCAATTACCCTAATGTTTCTTGTCAGAGAGAACACTACACTCGAGGAACTTCACCGCCTTGAGTTAACAAGCAAGGTAAAAATTTGCCTACAACGGCACTTCTAGGGGATTATATAAGGAGCGTTATTGCCGGATTAAAGTTATAAACGAATTAAAATGCATGTAAAAGATGCCATCGGGACCGAACAAAATGTAACGTTATAAGCGAATTGACGTTACATAAGAAGCGGTAATAAACGAAATCAACTATCCAGAACAGATTTAAAAGTTTCAGGCCCAATTTGGATTGAACTAAAAAAGTTGGTTTCAGGGCTAATTTTTTATTTTTGGGGCAAATTGTTATTTTCAGGACAAATTTTTTCCGACCCCCTAGCAAAATGCCTTCCCGTACGCCTATGCCTATGCATTTGCAATTTTCTAAATTCTTAAATTAATTAGGCTTATTAGGTGAAACATTTAGAAAAGGTTATGCAATCGAACCCGGCTTTGCAGTAGTTTTGGTATCAAAGTGAAATTGGATTTGCAACAAAAGTCGAGACAGCATCCAATTAAAAAAATGTTGGTTCGTGCAGTAAACTCTCTTCACTTAACATAGTCATTCGAAAAGTTTGTATCATTCCATCATGAATAACTGATCACTGGAGTGAGTTGGTGATCGCTTTTCTATTTGCTGGTGACTGCATTCGTTTTTTTCCAACGAATCAGAACGGTTTCGAAGTTACTCTCACTCCTTTACCGATTGCGCTACTGCAGCAAGAAACATCGGAAGACATTCCTTGGCCGAACAACGTCTGGGGATTCCCCTAACGAACAACGTCAGGGAAAATGAAGTTCTTGGGATGGTTGAATAAAGTCACCACAGACTCAAACAGCCATAACTTGATTGATGTACCAAGTTTTACTGTGGTTAAGATTGGGTTCATGAATAGTTTTCGAGTTGCCGGTTACTTGTGCATGCTGTGCCTTCAAACAGGGATCTGTTAACAATTCTTCGTCTAGCAAGTAAGCAGTTGTAAACCCTTTGACTTTTGCATAAAGGAGCTTCAGCTTTGTCACCGTGCAATTACATTCAATACTTCGCTTCGCTGGTTTGCCTGTCTCAAGACGACTTTTGAACGAGAAAGTTTGCAAAGTGCGGCATGGTATATCTGTTGCAAAGAAGTGATCAAAACGACTCTTACGTCTTCCATCACACTGGTTGCAACTGGTCCTAACTTCATAGCGGCTGCTACGTGACAAAGCTCTCATATTTTTATTTGCAGCCTTCTCCTGTCTGGGCTGAAACGCATTGTGCTTAATGCACAGCTAACAAACGTTCATATGATTGTTGGTTTAAATGCGGGCGGACAAAAGTCCGTAATTGCATATCAAGACTTGTGGAAATGCAACTGAACCCACAACCCATTTAATTATCAAGCGGGTTTTCTTATGCGCGCAAAAATGACGTTGAGAACCCAATCCAACCGTGACATTCACGCTTCACGCTTGGGCAAGCACGTTTTGCAAAAAGCAGCCCTACCGCTTTCTGCTGAGATGCCCAGTCCATGCAGTCATTCTCACGTTCAGGACATGTAATTTAAACCGTTAGAAGTTCATCAACTGGGTACTTGCAGAATACAACAATGCTTTGAACGCAATGTGGAACAAGGGTTAACAACACGAGTAGGCTTTTTGAGCAACAACTCAACAGCTGTGGTGGTCGCCTGCAAAGCATCGTCGCAAGGTTTGCAAACGGGCAATCCATTACGCATTACTTCAAATTTTTTAAATAAAAATCGGTACTCTTGTCTGCAGCCTCAGCCTTAAATATATCGCGTTTTCAAAAAAACAATCATTTTAATCGCAGAACGAGACATGAAAAAGGTATAGGTAGATAAATGTGTATTAGAAACACTAAAAAGAAATAAGTGGAAAAAATAACGAAACACAAATGTCAACGCTCGGGATTGAGATCTGAGGCGAATTGCTTGGACGGAAGAACATTCGCTGCTCTTCAGTAAACGTTTGGTACAGAAAGTCTTCTATGAAATCGTCAAAAATATTGGTGCTTTCTCCAAGGTACTCGTTTACTACTTCAGGTCCGTAGCCAGGTTTTAATGTTCGGGGGTCAAAATACATTTTTAGGCAGGAAAGATTTTTGTTTTTATTATATGCTTGAAAGAAATTTTCTGAGCACAACACAGTTTGAGAGGAAACAAAAAATATTTTTTTGGGGTAACTTCCCCCGAATGCGCCCCTGTGGCTACGGGCCTGCTTACTGCTTGACTCCCAACGTGCTTCTCACACAGTGGAATACACTGCACTGTATCAGAAGCGACCGTATAGTATAAAGGTTGGCGCAGACGAAAATAAGCGCGTTGTAAAGCTGCATGCGTTGCGTCAATTGAAAGTATCAATCGACAGTTTTCCATCAAGAAGGAAGTTCTTGAAGATGTCGGCAAAACACCCCCCAAAATTTGACAACACCAGTTTTTTCGCCTTTTTCAAAACTAGCGATACCCGAGCGGCGAACTTCCCCCCTTGATCGCCGACCATGCATTGGCGAAGTGCTCTGGTAAAACGATGAGCGAATCATCCGGTTCTTCCGATGCGTCTTTTGTCGATGGCATCAGATTTCGAGACAGGAAGTTGGGAGGTTGCTCGCGGCGCGTGTGAGGTTGCTTTATTTCCCCGACGTCAATCTGGCAACGGTGCGAAACGACGGATTTAAACATTTTAAAGTAAACAAATCGAAATGCCACTTGCGAGCAGTTTTTCAATGCTTAGTGCAACCGTAATAAAGCCGATGTAAATAAAAACGCATCGAGCCTCAGAGAATCAAAGTTTTTATCTAATTAGATGACCGTGGAGCGACGCAGCAATATGAAATTTTGCCGCTTTTGATCGCGTTAACCTTCAATAACGTTTACGATTCACAACACAACTGTTGTTCGGCACGTCGCCATCCACTGTTTGCTGGACCTTCACCCTTTGTCAAAACATTATAAGTTGACGAAAACGTTGCTAGAAAGGATATCTGAAGGCGTTGAACGCTGACGCAACTTCAAAAGTCAATGAAAACAACTTACAAGAACAAAAAATGCGAGCAAATTGTTTGCAGCGTATGGCGGATACAGGTAATCGTTGCAATGACGTCACCCGAAGGATTAAACGCGGTAAATACGCAGCGAAAGAAAGTTTTCAGCACGCCCTGAGACGCGAGGTTACGTCGAAAACCCCAAAAAAGGTTTTCGGAGAAAAACTTTAACTAACGAAAAACGTAACGTCGCCGCTTTCCAGCGCGATTCCCCTCGTTATAATAATTCTTGCAACACGCCGACCACAGTTCTGAAGAGACTGGCATTATTTGTTGTTTCTTGTGAAGAATCAGCAAGGCAGGCGATCTAGCTCCGCACTGCACGACCAATCGCCCGCTTGCGCGCATCCAGTGCCAGTTTCAGAATCATTGTCTTTTTCCACTTCAACCAAACCGAGAGCGTTTTTTTGCAAAATCTACCACTTCTCCGGTAATCCGCGCCGAGTTTCTGGACCTTCGGCGACTTTTTGATTCCTCCTCCCGCCATTGATGCGTGATTCGACAAGGTGCGTGACATCACG